>Ga0315298_1007630_pt1 | contig 14159 bp, 10 predicted proteins | sample WHS_1_MG_FD_203077 | JGI IMG/M metagenome (GOLD analysis project Ga0315298, IMG submission 203077) | Extremophilic microbial mat communities from Washburn Hot Springs, YNP, Wyoming, USA - WHS_1_MG | ecosystem: Environmental > Aquatic > Thermal springs > Hot (42-90C) | place: USA: Wyoming...
GCATGCCGGTCTTCGGATGCCAGACCAGTTCTTCCGATGTCAGCCAGCCCATGCTCTGCACGAAGCCGCCCTCGATCTGGCCGATATCGATGGCGGGGTTCAGCGACCGCCCGGCATCGTGCAGAATATCGGTGCGCAGTGCCGTGAATTCGCCGCTCAGCGTGTCGATCACCACCTCGGATACCGCGGCACCGTACGCGAAATAGTAGAACGGCCGGCCACGCATCGTCTGTGGCGACCAGTTGATCTTCGGCGTGGCGTAGAAGCCGTCGCTCCAGAGTTGCACGCGCGCTTCGTAGGCCATGCGGACGAGATCGGCGAAGCTGATCGATGTGCCGCCGATCCGCACGAGACCATTTGAAAAGCGGATGTTTTCGATTCCGGTTTCAAAACGCTCCGCGCCGAACGCGGCGAGCCGCCCGCGGATCGCGAGCGCCGCGTCGAGCGCCGCCATGCCGTTCAGATCCGCCCCGGTGGAGGCGGCGGTGGCGGAGGTGTTCGCGACCTTCGACGTGTCCGTCGCCGTGCAGCGCACCTGGTCGAAGCCGATCCCCAGCGCATCCGCGACGACCTGCGCGACCTTGGTGTTGAGCCCCTGCCCCATCTCGGTGCCGCCGTGATTCACCAGCACGCTGCCGTCGGCATAGACATGCACCAGCGCGCCGGCCTGGTTCAGATGCGGCACGTTGAAGGAAATCCCGAATTTCACCGGCGTCAGCGCAAGCCCCTTCTTCAGCACCGGACTGTCCGCGTTGAAGGCCGCGACCGCGGCGCGGCGCTCGTGATAGGCGCTGCTCCGGACGAGTTGGTCCACGATCTCGACAATCACGTTGTCCTCGACCGTCTGGCCGTATGGCGTGACGTCGCGCGCGCCGCGACCGTAGAAATTCGCGCACCGGATCTCGAGCGCGTCGCGGCCGAGGCGGCGGGCGATCGAGTCGAGGATGATCTCGGTCACCAGCGCGCCCTGCGGCCCGCCGAAGCCGCGGAAGGCGGTGTTGCTCTGCGTGTCGGTCCGGGCGAGATGGCCGGTCAGCGCGACTTCGGGCAGGAAATAGGCATTGTCCGCATGGCAGAGCGCGCGGGTGAGCACGGCCATCGACAGATCGGTCGAGTGGCCGGCATTGGCGATCATGGAGATCACGAGACCCGCGATCCGGCCGTTGTCGTCGAAGCCGACCTCATAATCGTATTCGAATCCGTGGCGGCGGCCGGTGATCAGGAAATCATCGTCACGGTCGAGGCGCAGCTTCACCGGCCGGCCGAGCCGCGCCGCGGCGATCGAGGCCGCACAGGCGAACAGCCCCGACTGCGATTCCTTGCCGCCGAACCCGCCGCCCATGCGCCGGCATTCGACCAGCAGCTGGTGGCTGCGCCAGCCGAGCGCGTGAGCGACGAGATGCTGCATCTCGCTCGGATGCTGCGTCGAACACAGCACGTGCATCCCGTCATTCTCGGTCGGGATCGCGTAGGTGATCTGGCCTTCGAGATAGAATTGCTCCTGGCCGCCTAGGCTGAACCGCCCGGCGAGCCGGTGCGCCGCCGCCGCGATGGCCCGGCGGCAGGCGCCCGGCTCCGACTCGCGGACGAGTTCCATCGGCGCGCGCAGGTGGCGGCCCGCTTCATGGGCGGCACGGGGATCGAGGACCGGCTCCGCCGGCTCGACCCGCACGGCGTCGCGCGCCTTCGCCGCGGCCCGGCGCGCGAGATCGCGCGCGGTGGCGACGACGATGAAGACCGGCTGGCCGAGATAGCGCACGGCGCCCTCGGCGAGGATCGGATCGTCATGCACGACGGGGCCGCATTCGTTCGCGCCGGGAATGTCGGACGCGATGATGACATCGACGACGCCGGGCTGCGCGCGCAGAAGCGCCGTGTCGATGCCGAGCAGCGTTCCCGCCGCGACCGGAGAGAGGCCGAGCGCGGCGTGCAGGGTTCCCGCGCGTTCCGGCACATCGTCGACATACGCCGCGGCGCCGGAAACGTGCAGATGCGCTGATTCGTGCGGGACACCCACACCGACGCGGCTGCCGGCGGCCAGCGCCGCCTCGTCCGCTTCCGACCAGGCAACCGTGACACCCGCCGCGAAACCGGCAACGCCGGGCTTCGTGGCACGGGATGTGGCTGACCCAGGGCGGCTCTGCTCGTTCATGCGGCACCTGCCATCATGCCGGACGGGACGGCGCGCGTGCGCAGCGCCGGCCCTGCCGCCGACGTTGTCAGTTCGAGATGGAGCCGCCGCAGCAGGTTGCGCGCCACGCGGATCCGGTAATCGGCACTCGCCCGCAAATCGGTCAGGGGCGTGAAATCGGCCCCGAGGGCGTTCATCGCCGCCGCGATCGTCGCCTCGTTCCAGGGCTGGCCGCGCAGCGCGGCTTCCGCCGCCGCGGCGCGGCGCACGGTCGCGGCCATGCCGCCGAATGCGAGGCGGACGTCCCGCACGGCGCCGTCCCGCAGCGTGACCGCCGCGCCGAGGCTGAGGGTCGAGATGTCGCAGTCATGGCGCTTCGAGATCTTGTAGGCGCGGAACCGCGTCGCCGGATCGGGACGGGGAATCTCGATCGCGCGCAGGAACTCGCCAGGTGCGCGGGCGGTTTTCATGTAATCGAGATAGAATGCGTCGATCGGCAGACGCCGGATCGTCCCGCCTTGTTGCAGGACCAGTGTCGCGCCAAGCGCCATGAGCACCGGCGGCGCATCGCCGATCGGCGAACCATTGGCGACGTTGCCGCCCATCGTGCCGGCGTGGCGCACCGGCGGCCCGGCAAAGCGCAGCGCCATTTCACGACATTCCGGCACCAGGGCGGCGAGCGCGTTCCAGGCATCCTCGAGCGGTACGGCGGCGCCGACGGTCAGCCCCTCCGGCGTCGCCTCGATCGCGCGCAGTTCGGCGACGTCGTTGACCGAAATCAGATCGCCCACGTCGCGGAACTGCTTGTTCACCCACAGGCCGATATCGGTGGCGCCGCCCAGGATGCGCGCCGCGGGTTTTTCAGCGCAGAGCGCGGCCAGGCGTTCGGCGGTGCGCGGCGCGTGAAAGCGGTTTAACCGGGGGACGCCGTCCGCCGCGAGGGCGGGATCGGCCGCCTCGTAACTGAACGCCGGCGGCGTTTCCGCCGCGATCCTGCGCAGGGAGGCTTCCACCGGCGCCGCGTCGAACGCGACCGGAGGAAGCGTGAACATCCGCTCGGCGGCATCGAGGATCGGCCGATAGCCGGTGCAGCGGCAGAGGTTGCCGGCCAGCCGGTCGGCGATGGCCTGCCGGTTCGGCGGCGTGGCTCCCTGATGATCGAGATACAGCGCGAGGAGCGACATCGCGAAACCCGGCGTGCAGAAGCCGCATTGCGAGGCGTGGCAGTCGACCAGCGCCTGCTGCACCGGATGCAGCGCGCCGCCGGCCAGAGGACGCAGATCCTCCACCGTCAGCAGCGCCTTGCCATGCAGCGTCGGCAGGAAACGGATGCACGCATTGACCGGCCGCAGATCGAGCCCGCCGACGCGGACGGCGCCGGCAGGCGGCGCGGCCTCCGCCAGTTCGGCGACGATGACCGTGCAGGCCCCGCAATCACCCTCGGCGCAGCCTTCCTTGGTGCCGCATTGCCCCGCGCTCTCCCGCAGCCAGCCGAGAACCGTGGTCGTGATCGGCAGGTCGCCGACCGCGACGATCCCGCCACGGAAATGAAAGCGAATTTTCTGTTGTGTCATGGTCCTTGCGGCCCGTCCCGTTTCAGCTCCGACGAAACAGACTAATCCATCGCACGGGCGGGTCGCAGTTTAAATGACACATATAAGCGCGCGCTTATGATCCCGGTCCGCCGCTGCCCGCGCCGCGCCCGAGGCGGGTCCGGGCGAAGCCGATAAACTCGCCGACCACGGCGGAATGCTCCCGCGGGTAGACGAGGCTGACATCGGCCCGCGCCGGATTGCCGGCGAGCGGGCGGAAGCCGAGACCGGACGGCGCGAGGCGGCGGGCGGAGTCGGGCAGCAGCGCGATGCCGAACCCGTCCGCAACCAGCGCCATCACGGCATGAGCCTCGACCACCTCCTGCACGATGCGCGGGGCGAAGCCGGCCTCGATGCAGCATGTCCAGAGATGATCGGCGAAGCGCGAATCCGCGCGGCGGAAGAACACGAAGGGCTCGTCGCGCAGGTCCGCCAGGGCGAGGCGGCGCCGGACAGCCAGGGGATGATCGCGGGGAAGCACCGCGCTGACGCCTTCCGACCAGGCCGGCTCGGCAAGGAGAGCCGGGTCCGCGCCGGGTGTGCGCAGGAAGCAGAGATCGAGCCGCCCGGCGCCGAGCGCCGCTTCCTGCTCGCCGGGTGGCATCTCGTGCAGGCGCACCTGCACGCCCGGCGCGAAAATCTGGAACGCGGCCACCAGGCCGCCGAGCCCGCCGAGCAGGACCGCGCCGGTCATGCCGATATCCAGCGTGCCCGACCGGCCCGCGCCGATGACCCGCGCCTCGTCGCGCGCGCGGACGGCTTCCGCCAGGATCTGCCGCGCCCGGGTCAGGAAGGCCGCGCCGGCGGGGGTGAGCGACACGTTCCGGCTCGACCGGGCGATCAGCGTCGTGCCGATTTCCAGTTCGAGGTCGCGGATCTGCTGGCTGAGCGGCGGCTGCGATATCGCGAGCCGGCGGGCCGCTTCCGTGAAACTCAGCGTCTCGGCGACGGCGACGAAATAGCGCAGATGCCGCAGTTCCATGCCGGTTCGATCCATATGAAATAAATATCAATCATTCTGAACAATATATTGGACGTATTGTCTCCCTTCGGCAAGTTTCGATCAGGCGGTCGGCCGCAGTTGCGCCGGTCCGGCATGGAACGGAACGGATCGAATGGGCCCGGCATGACGGCCCAAGGGGGAACACAGGATGAGCAGGATGCGGGCGGCCGAGGCCGCGATCCGCGTATTGGAACGGGAGGGCGCGACCACCCTGTTCGGCGTGCCGGGGGCGGCGATCAATCCGCTCTACGCGGCGATGCGCGGATCGAACGCGATACGGCATGTCCTGGCGCGGCACGTCGAGGGCGCCAGCCACATGGCGGAGGGATTCACCCGCGCGAAGCCGGGCAATATCGGCGTCTGCGTCGGCACGTCCGGCCCCGCGGGCACCGACATGATCACCGGGCTCTATTCCGCCCTGGCGGATTCGATCCCGATTCTCTGCATCACCGGCCAGGCGCCGCGCGCCCGCCTCCACAAGGAGGATTTCCAGGCCGTGGATATCGAGAGCATCGCGAAGCCCGTGACCAAATGGGCCGTCACGGTGCGCGAGCCGGCCCTGGTGCCGCGGGTGTTTCAGCAGGCGTTCCACGTCATGCGCTCCGGCCGGCCGGGGCCGGTCCTGATCGACTTGCCGATCGACGTGCAGATGGCCGAGATCGAATTCGACGAGGAAACCTACGCGCCGCTGCCCGTCTACCGGCCCGCGGCGACGGCGGCGCAGATCGAGCGCGCGCTCGACATGCTGGAGAGCGCGGAACGCCCGCTGATCGTGGCCGGTGGCGGAGTCATCAACGCCGATGCCGCCGACCGGCTCGTCGCGTTCGCGGAACTGACCGGGGTGCCGGTGATTCCGACGCTGATGGGCTGGGGCGCGATCCCGGATGATCATCCGCTGATGGCCGGCATGGTCGGGCTCCAGACCAGCCACCGCTACGGCAACGCGACCTTCCTCGAATCCGATTTCGTGCTCGGCATCGGCAATCGCTGGGCCAACCGGCACACCGGCTCGATCGAGACATACACCAGGGGGCGGCGCTTCGTTCACGTCGACATCGAGCCGACGCAGATCGGCCGCGTGTTCGAGCCGGATTATGGCATCGTGTCGGATGCCGGCGCGGCTCTCGATCTGTTCCTTTCCCTGGCGGCGGAGCGGCGCGCGGCAGGACGGCTGCCCGACAGGCGCGGGTGGTCAGAAGCCTGCCGCGCCCGCAAGCGCACGATGCTGCGGCGAACCCATTTCGATGCCGCACCCATAAAGCCACAGCGCGTCTACGAGGAAATGAACAAGGCGTTCGGGCGCGAAACCCGCTATGTCAGCACGATCGGGCTGTCGCAGATCGCGGCGGCGCAGTTCCTGCACGTCTTCCGCGCGCGCAACTGGATCAATTGCGGCCAGGCCGGTCCGCTCGGCTGGACCATCCCGGCGGCGCTCGGCGCCGCGGTGGCGGAGCCGGACCGGCCCGTGGTCGCGCTTTCCGGCGACTATGACTTCCAGTTCCTCATCGAGGAGCTCGCGGTCGGCGCGCAGTTCAGCATTCCCTACCTGCACGTCGTCGTGAACAATGCGTATCTCGGGCTGATCCGCCAGGCACAGCGCGCCTTCGGGATGGATTACTGCGTCGATCTCGCCTTCGAGAACATCAACGCGCCGGAACAGGGCCGGGCGGCGGCTAGCGGCGTCGATCATGTCGCCGTCGCGGAAGGTCTCGGCTGCAAGGCGCTGCGGGTGACCGAGCCCGACGGTATCGCGCCCGCCCTGATCCGCGCCGCGGCGATGATGAAGGCGCATCGCGTGCCCGTGGTCGTCGAGATCGTACTCGAACGGGTGACGAATATCGCCATGGGCCCTGAAATCGATTCGATTCAGGAACATGACGAACTTGCCGAACACAAGGACGATGCGCCAACCGCGCTTGCGTTTCTGGACTGACAGGAGGAACCGACCCGTCATGCCGAAATTCTGTGCCAATCTTTCCATGCTCTACGGGGAACATGCGTTTCTCGACCGGTTCGACGCGGCGGCGGCGGACGGGTTCGGCGGTGTCGAGTTCCTCTTCCCCTACGCATTCCCGGCCGGCGAGATCGCCGCGCGGCTGAAGCGGAACGGGCTCGTCCAGGTCCTGCACAATCTTCCGGCCGGAAACTGGGACGCCGGCGAGCGCGGCATCGCCTGCGATCCCGACCGTGCCGACGAATTCCACGCCGGCGTCGCGCAGGCGATCGATTATGCTACGGCGCTCGGTTGCCCTCAGGTCAACTGCCTCGTCGGCATTCCGCCGGCGGGCGCCGATCCCGCGCGAATACGGCGGACACTCGTCGCGAACCTGGGTCGCGCGGCGCGCGAACTCGGCAAGGCTCGCATCCGCCTCCTGATCGAGCCGGTCAACGGCCACGACATTCCCGGCTTCTGGTTGCAGCGCGTCGAGGACGCCGCGACGCTGATCGAGGAGACCGGGTCGGACAACATTTTCATCCAGTACGACATCTATCACCAGCAACGCTCCGCCGGCGAGCTCGTCGCCACGTTCCGCCGCTTCCGCGACCGCATCGCGCATGTGCAGGTTGCCGACAATCCCGGTCGCGGCGAGCCGGGCACCGGCGAAATCGGGTATGGTCGCATCTTCGCCATGCTGGATAACGCCGGCTACCAGGGCTGGATCGGCTGCGAGTACCGGCCGGCAGCCAGCACGAGCGCCGGGCTCGGCTGGCGCGACACGCTGGCGCGCCCCACCGCGGGACCGGAGATCGCGGCATGAGGGTCGGATTCATCGGGCTTGGAATCATGGGGCTGCCGATGGCCGGGCACATCGCGGCGGCCGGGCATGTGCTGTTCGCCCATTCGCGCAGCGGCGTGCCCCCTCGCCTTCTGGACGCCGGAGCCACCGCGTGCGCATCCCCCGCCGATGTTGCCCGCCAGGCGGACGCCATCATCCTCATGCTGCCCGACACGCCCGATGTCGAGGCGGTCCTGTTCGGCACCGACGGTGTCGCCGACGGACTCGCCGCCGGCCGGATGGTGATCGACACGAGCTCCATCTCTCCGCTCGCGACGAGGGAGTTCGCACAAAGGATCGAGGCGGCGGGCTGCGCATTTGTCGATGCGCCGGTCTCCGGCGGCGAGGTCGGCGCGAAATCGGCCAGCCTGACCATCATGGCCGGCGGCACCGATGATGGCTTCGCCCGCGCGGAGCCGTTGTTGCGGCTGATGGGCAGGACCATCACCCATGTCGGCCCCTGCGGCGCCGGCCAGACCGCGAAGGTCGCCAACCAGATCATCGTCGCGCTCACCATCGAGGCGGTGGCCGAGGCGCTGGTCTTCGCCGCGAAGGCCGGCGCCGATCCGGCGCGCGTGCGCGAGGCCCTCATGGGCGGCTTCGCCTCCTCGCGCGTGCTCGAGGTGCACGGCCAGCGCATGATCGACCGGGCCTTCGAACCCGGCTTCCGCATTGGCCTGCACCAGAAGGACCTCGAGCTCGCGCTGTCCGGCGCGCGCCAGCTGGGCGTCAGCCTGCCCAACACGGCGTCATGCCAGTCTCTGTTCAACGCATGCATCGCGGCCGGTGGTCGCGACTGGGACCATTCCGCCCTGGTGCGTGCCCTTGAACGTCTGGCCGCGCATGAGTTGAGCTGATGGACGCGGCATCGGCCACGCTCCGGTCCGATCCGGTCGGGGCAACCGGATTGCTGCGTGGGATGCTCGATGCGGCGATCGATGCGGCGCGCCCGGCTCGGGTGTTGCCCCCATGGCTGCCGCCGGCGCCGCCGGGCCGGACCATCGTCGTCGGCGCCGGCAAGGCGGCGGCGTCGATGGCGGCGGCGGTGGAGGCGGTATGGACCGCTCCGCTCGAAGGTCTCGTCATCACGCGCTACGGCCACGCGGTGCCTTGCACCCGGATCGAGGTGGTGGAAGCGGCGCACCCGGTGCCCGACGAGGCCGGGCTGGCGGCCACGGAACGAATGCTCGGGCTGGCCGCCTCGGCCGGCCCCGACGACCTGGTTCTGGCGCTGATGTCGGGCGGCGGCTCCGCGCTGCTCACCCGGCCCGCCGCCGGACTGACGCTGGCGGACAAACAGGCGATCACCCGTGCCATGCTCGCCTCCGGGGCGACGATTGCGGAAATGAACTGCGTGCGCCGGCATCTCTCCGCCGTGAAGGGCGGCCGCCTCGCCCTCGCCGCCCATCCGGCGCGGCTGGTCACGCTCGTGATCTCCGATGTGCCCGGCGACGATCCCGCCATCGTGGCGAGCGGGCCGACGCTGCCGGATTCGACAACCGCGGCGATGGCGCGCGAGATCCTGGCGCGATACCGGGTGGACCTGCCGGATGCTGTCCGCCTCCATCTCGCCCGCGACGAGGGCGGTGTCCGGCGGGACGATCCCCGCCTCGCCGGCCAATCGGCGCATCTGATCGCGACACCTCGGCTCGCCCTCGAGGCCGCCGCGGACGTTGCCCGGCATCACGGCGTCACGCCGGTCATTCTCGGCGATTCGATCGAGGGCGAGGCACGCGAGGTCGCGCGCGTCATGGCCGGCATCGCCAGGCAGGCCGCGCGTCATGGCGTGCCCGCCGCCGCGCCCTGCGCGCTGATCTCGGGCGGGGAGACGACGGTGACGATCGGGCCCGACACGCCGCGTGCGGCGCGCGGCGGCCGCAACGTGGAATTCCTCCTGGCGCTCGCGCTGGAACTCGACGCACAGCCGGGGATCCATGCGCTGGCCGCCGACTCCGACGGGATCGACGGGACCGAGCCGGTCGCGGGCGCGGTCATCGGACCACGGACGCTGGCGGCCAGCCGTGCCGCCGGTCTTGACCCGGGCGCGATCCTGGCGGCCCATGACGCACACACGCTGTTCGAGAGGATCGGCGCTCAGGTGGTGACCGGCCCGACCCTGACGAACGTGAACGACATCCGGGTGATACTGGTCACCACACAAGAGGCCGGAGAGTGAGGGACATGGACAGCTTGACAAGCGCGGCCGCCAGACTTCCCGCCTGGCGCGGCGAGGCCGGAGCCCGGATCATGGCGCGGCTGGACGCCCTGGCCCGGCATTCGAGCGAGGCGGACGCCCTGACCCGCCTCTATCTGACCGACGCGCATCGCGACGCTCTCGCGACGCTCGGCGCCTGGATGCGCGAGGCAGGGCTCGCGGTCAGGCAGGACGAGGTCGGCAACCTGATCGGCCGGCGCGAGGGCACGGCACCCGGCCTGCCGGCGCTGTTGCTGGGCTCCCATGTCGATACGGTGCGCAATGCCGGGAAATATGACGGCCCGCTCGGTATCGTCGCCGCGATCGAGGCCGTCGCGCGGCTGAATGACACGCCCCTCCCCTTCGCCATCGAAATCCTCGCGCTGGGCGACGAGGAAGGCGTGCGCTTTCCCGCCGCCCTGACCGGCGCGCGCGCCTTCGCCGGCACGCTCGATCCGGCGACCCTCGCGGCAACCGACGCCGAGGGGATCACCATGCGCGCGGCACTCGAAGCGTTTGGCGGTTCGCCGGACCGGATCGCCGCGGCGGCGCGGCACGAACGCGACGTTCTGGCCTATCTTGAGCTGCATATCGAGCAAGGGCCGGTACTGGAGGCCGAGGGTCTGCCAGTCGGCATCGTCACCGCGATCGCCGGCGCCGAACGGCACGTGATCGAGGTGACGGGCGTGGCCGGCCATGCCGGCACCGTGCCGATGGCGCTGCGCCACGACGCGCTGGCCGCGGGCGCGGAAATGGTGCTCGCGGCCGAGCGGATCGCGCGCGAGACGGCCGATCTCGTCGCGACCGTCGGCCAGATGACGGCGCTGCCGGGCGCGGTGAACGTCATCCCCTCGGCAGCACGGTTCAGCCTCGACATCCGCAGCCCGTCCGACGCGGTGCGGCGGGATGCCGTCGCGCGCCTGTTCATGCACTGGCGGGAGATTGCCGCGCGGCGCGGCGTCACCCTGTCCAGCCGGAAGAATTTCGAGGAAGAAGCGGCGCCCTGCGCTCCAGCGCTGATGGCGCTGCTCGATGCCGCCGTCACCCGCGCCGGCGTTCGCGTCCGCCACCTGCCGAGCGGCGCTGGGCATGACGGGCTGGCCATCGCATCGCTCTGCCCCATCGGCATGCTGTTCCTGCGCTGCCGCGGCGGCATCAGCCACAACCCGGCCGAAGCGATCGCCGAAGAGGATGCGGGGCTTGCGGCCTGCATCCTCGCGGATACGCTGCGCCACTTCGACCCCGCCCCGTTCGCCTCCCATGCCCAAACGATAAAGGACTGACCATGGCCGATACCGAGACGATGCCCGTTCCCGATGCGATTTCCCGCTACCTTTCCGGCGCGCGGGAGGCGGAGACAAGGTTTCTGGCCGACCTGGTCAGGCTGCCGTCGGACAACCCGCCCGGCGATTGCGCCGCCCATGCGGCGCGGACGGCAGAATTGCTGGAAGGGCTGGGCTTCACGGTCGAACGCCATGTGGTGCCCGAGGCGGAAGTCCACGCCAACGGCATGATCAGTGCCGTGAACCTGGTGGTCCGCCACCGTTTCGGCCCTGGCGGCAAGGTGATCGCGCTCAACGCGCATGGCGACGTGGTGCCGCCCGGCGAGGGCTGGACGCGCGATCCCTATGGCGCCGAAATCGTCGATGGCTGGATGTATGGCCGCGGCGTCGCGGTTTCGAAATCCGATTTCGCGACCTACGCCTTCGCCCTGCTCGCCCTGCGCGAGAGCGGGCTGGAACTCGATGGCGCGGTCGAACTGCACCTGACCTATGACGAGGAGGCCGGCGGCGCCATCGGCCCCGGCATCCTGCTGCGCGAGAAGATCTCGCAGCCCGACCTCGCGATCGCCGCAGGATTTTCCTATGCCGTCGTCAACGCCCACAACGGCTGCCTGCATCTGGAAGTCCAGGTCGACGGGCGCTCCGCCCACGCGGCGATGCCGTTCACCGGCGTCGACGCGTTGCAGGCGGCGAACGCGGCGCTCTCCGCGCTCTATGCGACGCGCGGGACGCTGTCCGCAACGGTGTCGCGGATCGCCGGCATCGGTAGCCCGCAGCTTACGGTGGGGCTGATCAGCGGCGGGATCAACACCAACGTGGTGCCCGATCGCGTGACCTTCCGGCTCGACCGGCGTATGATCCCTGAGGAAAACACGCAGGACGTGGAGGACGGCCTGCGCCGGCTGATCGGCGCGGCGGTGGCCACCGTTCCCGGCGCGCGGGCGACGATCCGGCGCATCCTGCTGGCCGAGCCGCTCACGCCGTTGCCCGGCGCCGAGGTGCTTTCCGCCGCCTTGTGCGAGGAAGCTTCCCGCATCATGGGCGAGACGATCACAACCAGGGGCGTGCCGCTCTACACCGACGCCCGGCATTATGCCGCCGCCGGCGTGCCCATCGTGCTGTTCGGCGCCGGGCCGCACACGATCGAGGAGGCGAACGCCCATCGCGCCGACGAGCGGCTGAAGCTCGACGATCTCTTCAAGGCCACCGAAGTGGTCGCCAGAGCCCTCGCCCGCCTGTTACGCTGACCGCCGCACCATCGACACATCACCGGAGCCGCGTCCGATGACAGGCTATCCCCGCGACATGAAGGGCTACGGCCGCGACCGTCCCGACCCGCGCTGGCCGGGCGGCGCGTTGATCTGCGTGCAATTCGTGGTCAACTACGAAGAAGGCGGCGAGAACAACATCCTGCACGGGGATGCCGCGTCGGAAGCGTTTCTCTCGGAAATTCCCGGCGCGGCGCCCTGGCCCGGCGAACGGCACTGGAACATGGAGTCGATCTACGAATACGGCGCACGGGCGGGCTTCTGGCGCCTGTGGCGGCTGTTTGCCGAACGGCGGATCAGGACAACGGTATTCGGCGTCGCCACGGCGCTCGACCGCGGCCGCGAACAGGCCGCCGCGATGCGGGAGGCCGGTTGGGAAATCGCCTGCCATGGCCTGAAATGGATCGACTACCGCTCGGTCCCGCGCGACGTCGAGGCCGCTCATCTGGCGGCGGCGATCCGCCTGCATCGCGAGGTGACCGGCGAGGCGCCGCAAGGATTCTATCTCGGCCGGTGTTCGATGAACACGCGGGCACTGACCATGGAACAGGACTGCTTCCGCTATTCGTCGGACAGCTATGCCGACGACCTGCCCTACTGGGTGCGGGGCCCGGCCGGCCGGCATCTCGTCATTCCCTACACGCTCGACGCCAACGACATGCGCTTCTCGACGACATCCGGCTTTGCCAGCGGCGACGATTTTCTCTCCTATCTGCGAGACACGTTCGACGTGCTCTACCGCGAGGGCGAAAGCGGCAGGCCGGCGATGATGAGCGTGGGCCTGCATTGCCGCCTTGCGGGCCGTCCCGGGCGGCTTGCGGCGCTGGCGCGCTTCCTCGATCATGTCGCGGCGCACGAGAACGTCTGGGTGGCGCGACGGATCGACGTCGCCGAACATTTCCACGCCCATCACACGGGGCTGGAGGTGCTGGGCGGATGAAGCGGAGGCGGCGGAACATTTGACGGGCTATCGCGACACGGTCGACATCTATCTGCTGCGAGTGCTGCACACGCTGCTCGTCGAGGGCAGCGTGACCCGCACGGCGGTCAGGCTCAACCAGTCGCAACCCGCGATCAGCGCCGCGTTGCGCCGCCTGCGCGACATCACCGGAGATCCCCTCCTCGTGCGCGCCAAGTCCGGCATGGTGCCGACGGAGCGGGGCCTTGCCCTGCTTGAGCCGGTGACGAACGCTCTCCACGAAATCAGCCGGATCGCGATCGCGAGGGACGCCTTCGACCCCAAACACTCGATCCGCAGCTTCCGCATCGGCTCGCCCGACTATCTGAACATCCTCTTCGTCCCGAGCCTCGTCGAGCGGTTCCGCGCGGCGGCCCCGCATGCCCGGCTCGAACTCCATCCGCTGACATCGGACGCCGACTACGAGGAATCGCTCGCCAGTGGCACGTTCGACCTGGTGCTCGGCAACTGGCCCGAGCCGCCGAAAAGGCTTCAGCGCCGCACGCTGTTTTCCGACGAGGTCGTCTGCCTCCTCGCCGCCGATCACCCGCTCGCGCAGCGCTTTCGTGCCGGAGGGACGATTAGCGAGGCGGATTATCTGACCGCCGCGCACCTCGCGCCCACGCCCTATTCTCCGACCCAGCGCGGTCCGATCGAATCGCATCTCACGCGCGCGCGGCTGAAACGGAACGTGCAGATTCTCGTTCCCTATTTCAGCCTTGCTCCGCCACTGCTGCTCAAGACCGATCTCATATTCACCACGACGCGCCGCTTTGCCGAATTCCATGCACGGCATCTGCCATTGGCGGTCGTGCCGTCGCCGATCGATTTTCCTGCCGTCGAATACTACCTCCTCTGGCATCCGCGCGGGCACCTTTCCGATGAGGTGCAGTGGTTGATCAACCTCGTCGCCAGCGCGGTATGAGCATCAATGCCGCGGTCTCGCGGGGCTG
>Ga0315298_1007631_pt1 | contig 14158 bp, 13 predicted proteins | sample WHS_1_MG_FD_203077 | JGI IMG/M metagenome (GOLD analysis project Ga0315298, IMG submission 203077) | Extremophilic microbial mat communities from Washburn Hot Springs, YNP, Wyoming, USA - WHS_1_MG | ecosystem: Environmental > Aquatic > Thermal springs > Hot (42-90C) | place: USA: Wyoming...
GGCTTCGCCATCTGAAGTATGTCAGCCTTCCTGCCACCCAGGTGACCGAGCAGGGGGTGGAGCAACTGAGGAAGGCGATGCCGCCGACCTTTCGGGCTGAGCTGATCAAACGGGAAAGCTCCGTTACGCAGCCCGCTGTTCCGTGAGCGCTTTTGTTGCGAGTGCCTCTGCGTGGTTGGAAGGCCAAAAGGTTGGGTGGGTGTTCGGTGGCGGCAGGGCGGCGAGCACTGCAGCGCCGAGCAAGGGAGCGGCGCGCGTGGCTGGGTCTGGGCCCCGTGGAGGGAGGTGCAAGGATCACGCCTGAAAACGGAGCCGGGACTGCAGGGGAGCGCCTTTCGGCGGCGAGGATAGAACTTGGCTATTGGCTTCCCCCGACGGCCTTGCCCCCGTAGGACGGGAGGGTCATCGTGCTTTGTGCTTTGCCCAGCTTACAGCCGAAAGGAGCGAGCCATGGGGATCCGGAGCGCTTGGTATCGTCTGATAGCTCTGGCTTCGGCCTTGCTGGCAGCCGGCACAGGTTGCTCTCGTTATATTTGGTATCCGGTTTCAGGAGCGGTGAAAGACGCCTCCACCGGTAAGCCCACCGCTGAGGTGGAGGTGTCGGGATAAGGCAAGGAGCGCGTGGTACCGCGGAAGACCGACGAACAGGAGCGTTTCGAATTGCAGGTGGCGGTTGTGTGTCCAGATATACTCTTTCACGCCCCGGGTGGTTTCTGATCTTCGGGCGTGGGGGGTACGCCAGCGAGGAGGTGGACGTGAGTCCGCATCCCAAGAAGGAGGGTCCAACGCGGATCATAGCGGTCGTGTATTTGCGACCTGCTGAAAGGGAAAGCCGCCGGCGGCTGAGCATGTGATGGCCGGCGGAGCGGGGAACGGAGGCCCGAGCATCGCCAGAAGGGTCATGCCTGGCGTTGTGCGAGAGGGTGGGCGGCACGCGTGCTGATGGCAGGAGGGCGACGATGCGCCAGATCGTCTTTGCTTCGCCGCACTGCCTGATCGACCCCTCGAGCGGGGCGGCGGCCGCCACTTGGCAGATGCTTGAGCTGCTGTCGGGGTGCGGGTTTTCTTGCCAAGCGTTCGCGGCCGTGCGGATGGACTTCGGCGAAGAGGTGTGCGTGGAGCAGGTGCTGGCGGAACTGCGGTTGCCGTACGAGGCGCGGTCCGTGCGGGTGGGCGGACATCCTGCGAGGCTGCTCTTTACGCGCAAAGGGCACGTGCCGGTGACGCTGTTTCGCAATCGGTTCTCCCGGTGCGGACCGACCGCGGAGGAGATCCCCGCCTACGCCGCGGCCTGGGAGCAATTCCTCCGGCGGAACCGGCCGGATGTGGTGGTGACCTACGGGGGTGATCGGCTGGCGATGCTCACCCTCGAGCTGGCCAAGGGGCGCGACATTCCCGTGGTGTTCGCGCTGAAGAACTTCGCCTACACCACGCCTGCGACGTTCCTGAGGGTCGATTACGTGTTCGTGCCTTCGGAGTACGCCCGTCGGCACTATCGGGAGCGGCTGGGGTTGGCCTGCCACGTGCTGCCCAACGTGATTGATCCCGGCAGGGTGTGTGCCCTGTGGCGGCGGCCGCGGTATCTGACGTTTGTCAATCCCCAGCCGGCCAAGGGGCTGTTCGTATTCGCCCGGATTGCCGCGGAGCTGGCCCGCTGTCGGCCCGATATTCCCATCTTGGTGGTGGAGGGGCGGGCCCGTGGCCGGGCCCTGGAGAGTACCGGCGTAGACCTGAGCGGGGCGAAGAACCTTTTCGGGATGGCCAACACGGCCGACCCGCGGCAGTTCTACGGGGCAAGCAAAGTGCTGGTGATGCCGTCGTTGTGGAACGAGTCGTTTGGGCTGGTGGCGGCCGAGGCGATGCTGAACGGGATTCCGGTGGTGGTTTCCAACCGGGGGGCGCTTCCGGAGGTGGTGGGGCAAGGGGGCGTGGTGCTGGACATCCCGGCCTGCTACACGCCCGAGACGCGTGAGGTGCCGTCGGCCGAGGAGGTGCGGCCGTGGGTGGAAACGATCGTTCGGCTGTGGGACGATGGCGAGTTCTACGCCCGGCAGAGTGCGGCAGCGCGGGCGTGGTCGGCGCGATGGCGTCCTGAGGTGCTGCGCCCGGTGTACGAGTCTTTTTTCGGCAAGGTGCATCTGCAGCCCGGCCCGGCGTTTGTGGCTGGCATGCCGGGGGGATCGGCCTCTGGCGGCTGAGGCGACGCCTGGGGGTTCCGTGGGGGCGCGGCTGTTGGGTTTTGCCTTCTTTGCCCCGCGCGATTCGCAGCGGCTGGTCCTGGCCCGGGTGGCTCTTGCCGGGGTGGGCACTAGGCCCGCGTGGCGGTGCGAGCGATTTTGGACGCGCGTCCAAAATCTCCGGCACTGCCTCGGCTGCGAGGGCGAGTAGTTGCGGCGGCTATGAGGGAAGGTGGCCTTTCACACAACTGAAAGCCTGACAGACCGGCGGCCCATGGGGCTGCTGGCCCGCGTAACCGCCGATGGGCTGCCGGGCCGCGAGTTCCCCGGCCGCGTGGCCTCGCTCGGCCCCCACATGAGCCCCAAAGAGCTGTGGAGTGATCACCCCGCCGAGCGGTTCGACACCAAAACCCGCGAAATCTGGATCGACCTGGATCGGTCCGACGACCTCATCGTCGGCCTCCGCGTGGACGTAGCCATCGACGTATCCCAAATGTCAAGTGCCCCTCCGAATGGTGGTCAGGTGTAGGAGTACTGAGAGAGAATCCTGCACTCTCAATGGCAAACTATGGCCGAAAATGGCCGCAAATTGCACTCAAGCCTCTTCGATAGACAGTACATAAGCGCAATCCATTATTGAACTTACGTCGATGCTACGTCTCTTTCAGTAACGGTCCGGGTCCCTCCCGGCGAAAAGACAAAATCTTCCATAGGCTTGCCTGTCCGCCGCTCGGTTGGGCAACGGCGTAAGAATTGATTTGCATTACCTGCCGGGCCAGGAGATCATCAGCGCATGGGTCCATATCGCATCGCTTTATGCATTACCGATTTGGAGGTGGGCGGGGCGGAGCTTGCTCTGGTCGAACTCGCCAAGCGGCTTGACCGAACGCGGTTCTCGCTTGCGGTTTATTGCTTGGGTCCTCGTCCGCAACGGCCCGAGGGCTCGTGCGCGGCCAAACTCGAATCGGCAGGGATACCGGTGCATTGCCTGGGCGCACGCCGCTGGAGCGATGCAGTTTGGGCGACGCGCCAGCTCGCTGGGCTGCTGGCCGCACAAAAGCCGCAGCTTCTCCAGTCATTTCTGTTTCATGCGAATTTGGTGGGCCGAGTGGCGGCCAGGCTGGCCGGAGTGCCGCGGGTGGTGGCGGGCATCCGCGTGGCCGAGCGTCAGGCCATATGGCACCTTTGGCTGGACCGGCTCACCGGCCGGTGGGTGGACCGCTATGCGTGCGTCAGTCAAGCCGTAGCCGAATTCTCGATCTCCAGAGCCCGGGTACCCCGCGACCGCGTGGTTGTCATTCCGAACGGCATTGACGCAAACGCCTACCCAGCCCTTCAGCCGGCCGATTTGACCGAATTCGGGATTCCGGCCGGCAGCAAGGTAGTTACCTTCGTAGGCCGGCTGGAACGCCAGAAAGGAGTGGACTGGCTGTTGAAAACCGCAGGTTTGTGGCTGCACGCGGTGGCCGACTGCCACCTGCTGATTGTTGGCCGAGGCCCCCTTTTGCCGCGGCTGGTGGCAGAGGCGCGTCAGGCTGGCATGGCCGAACGTGTGCATTTCGCGGGGTGGCGGCCGGACGTGCCAGAGATCCTCGCGGCGAGCCATTTGTTCGTCCTTCCCTCCCGATGGGAGGGGATGCCCAACGTACTGCTTCAGGCCATGGCCAGCCGCCTACCCGTGGTGGCCACGGCTGTAGAGGGGGTGCGGGAGGTCTTGGGCGAGGGCGCAGCGGCACAAATGGTTCCGTTTGGAGACGCCGGGGCATTTGCCCGCCGGACGGCGGCTCTCCTGGCGGACCGGGAGTTGGCCGCCTCGCTTGGCCGGGCCAATCGGCAGCGCGCTGAATCTATGTTCAGCATGGAGGCTATGGTTTCGGGCTACCAGCGGTTGTGGGAGTCGCTGATTCGGTCTCCGGCTGGCCCAGAAAGGGAAAAATCCGCGCGCGACTTAGGCGCATAGCCGTCGCCTCAACCCGATGTTGGCTTTGATCATACGGCGTGACGCCGCGGCGCAACTAATGGCTCGCCGCGCGGGCCCTTGATTGGCGGCCGAAAAAGGCTAAATTGGGGGCCTGTGGTGAATCGTGGTGACAAGTGGCGAAAATGCCGTTAACTGGCACTTACTCGCGCGCGGTGGATGAAAAGGGTCGCTTGCCACTACCAAAGCCGCTCCGGGACGCCATGGGATGCACCACCGGAGGGGTTTTATACTTGGCCCCCGGCACTGACGGCGCCTTGGCTTTGTATTCGGAGGACGCATTCACGCGACTGGCCGATCGGCTAACGCAGTTCCCCCCTGCTGGCAGGGATGTACGGGCTTTTGCGCGACTGTTCTACGGGCGGGCGCATCGCGTGGAACTTGATCGGCAGGGAAGAATTCGCATTCCGCCAGAGCTTGCCGAACTCGTCGAATTGGGTAAGGATGCAGTAGTGCTGGGTGTGCAGGATCATGTGGAGATCTGGCCGAAGGACCGTTGGAGTAGGTATCTGGCGGAACGCCAGAAGGACTTCGATACGATCGCCGAGGCAGCGCTAGGAACTGTTCGCTGAACGTCCGTCCGTTCGCCATTGCGTGAGAAAGCGGAACGCCAGTCCCAGGCCACCCGATTGGCGTTTCGTGCCTGGCCATCGCGAGGTCGAGGCATTCTCACGGACCGGAGAGGCAAGGATGCCTCCCGGTCGCGAACACCGCAAATGCACTTGGGACGGACCGGACTCGGTCAGGGGTTGTCGGCCGGTTTCCACGCTGGATGTGCTGGCGGGAAAAGCCTCGTGGCGTGCGCCTCCGCCGGCCCGCGCCGACCCGGACCTAGCCAGGCCCCCCCATTGCAGCCGAGGATTTTGCCCAAGCCGTGAGCGAGAGGGATTCGCTGCATCGCCCAGTGCTGCTGGCCGAAGTGCTCCAGTGGCTTGATCCTCAGCCTGGGCAAGTGATCGTCGATGGCACGGTAGGTGGAGGTGGCCATGCCCGGGCGATGGCCGAGCGGCTGGGGCCGGGTGGACTGCTGATCGGCTTGGATCGGGATCCTTCGGCTTTGGACCGCGCCCAGGGGGTGTTGGCTGGCCTGCCGGTCCGTTTGGCCCAGGCCAATTTCTGCGATCTGCCGGAGGTGCTGGCCGCTCTGGAAGTGCCACAGGTGGATGCGATTCTGCTGGACTTGGGGGTTTCGAGCGATCAACTGGCCGATTCCACCCGCGGGTTCAGTTTTCGGTCTGACGCGCCGCTGGACCTGCGTTTTGATCCCACCAGCGGGGAGCCCGCCTGGCGGTTGCTGAATCGATTGAGCGAACAGCACCTGGCCGACCTCATCTACCATTACGGCGAAGAACGTTACAGCCGGCCGATCGCGCGGGCGGTGGTCCAAAGGCGGCGGCGTCAGCCCCTGCGAACCGCAGCCGAACTGGCGGAGTTGGTGCGGAGCGTGGTGCCGCCGGAGCGCGGGCCGGGGGCCATCGATCCCGCCACACGCACCTTCCAGGCCCTGCGGATTGCAGTCAACGACGAACTGAAATCGTTGGAAATCGCCTTGCGCCGTATTCCGCAGTGCGTACGGCCGGGCGGACGGGTGGCGATCATCAGCTTCCATTCTCTCGAAGACCGGCGGGTGAAGGAGGCATTCCGAGGCGACTGCCGGTATCGGCCGCTGACAAGAAAACCGGTTCGCCCCAGCCAACAGGAGCTCGCCGACAATCCTCGGTGCCGCAGCGCCAAGCTGCGGGTGGCTGAGCGAACCACCGCGTAGGTCCATCCAGGGCTGCGCGACCCCACCGATTGGCATCACTTCGGGGCCGCACCCCCTACACATCGCACGCAGGCTGCCGGGGCCGGTGGTTTATGCCCCAAGCACCGCATCGTCGCCGCAAGTGGCCCAGCGAAAAGCGGTCACCCGCTTTTGCCTTTGGCGGAAAGGAAGCCCAGCAGCCGGCCCAGGCCCGACTTGCTTTGATCGGAAGAGCCCTCGTCTTTGTCGCTGGTCAGGGCCTCGGCCAGTCCAAAGATGGCCTGGGTGATGGCCGCCTTGGGGGCATGCTCCAACAGGGGAACCCCGTTGTTGCGGACCTCGATCATCGTCCGGTAGTCGTTGGGCAGTTGCCAGAAAATGTCGCGGCCGATGGTGTCGCGAGCCTTTTTCAATGTGATATGCCCGTGGTCCAACCCTACCCGGTTCACCACGATCTTGACCTTTTCGGCGATGTTTTTCATTTCCGAGAAGGACATCATCAGCCGCACCACGTTGCGCAGGCAGGGCAGATCGAGTTGGGTGACCAGGAGCACGTGGTGGGCCATCTCCAAGGCCAAGAGGTCGATAGGGCTATAACTCTTCGAGAGATCGAGAACCAGATGGGTGAAGGTGGCCTTCATGAGGCCGATGACCCGCTGCACGTCTTCAGGGGTAACGAGCGATACATCCTCCAGTTGTACGGGCCGGGGCAGAAGAAACAGTCCGGAGGAATGCCGGGTCAGCGAGCGCCTCAGGAGGGAAAAGTCCAGCCGGGTGACGTTCTGGGCCACGTCGACGAGGGTATAGTCGGGAATCGCATCGAGGAATACATCCGCGTCGCCCAACGCCAAGTCGAGATCCACCAGGGCCACCGAGTTTTTGCTGTCGCGGGCCAAGGCGCAGCCCAGGTTCACGGCGATGCTGGTCGTGCCCACTCCGCCGATGGCCCCGCACACCGCGATCACCAGGCTGCCCCGCGGCTTCTTATCGCCCTTGCCAAACCGCCGCTCACTGATGCGTCCCAGGGCGGCCAGCAGATCTTCGATACGCACCGGCTGGGTAAGGAACTCCTTGGCACCGGCCCGCATGGCCTGCAAGATCAACTGCCCGTCGTTCGATGAACTGATCACAAGCACCGAGCAGTCGGGCGAGGTTTCGGCCAGGCGGGCCACCAACTCCAGGGCCTTCTCGCGATCGCGATCCACCGACACCACGCCAATATCCGGGTTGGTCTGGGCGACCACGTCGGCAAAGAACTCGTACCGCGAGCACTCCGCTTCCAGCCAGATCATGTCCATCCCCAGAAGCATGCTCTTGAGTGCTTCGCGGGTGGAATCGTTGGGATCGACAATTGCAAGGCGAAGAACGTTGCTCATCGTGTTGGCTGTGCGCAGCCTTGCCCCACGCGGCGGCGTACCCGCCGCGCCTGGGAGATTCCTCCTAGGTGATATAGCTTACGCTGTGTGCCGCGCGGGGCGAAAAGCGTTGTGAAGCCAATAGGGACGCAAGCGCCAGTGGCGCTCCCTCGACCCGGGCGGATGCGTGTCGGCCATTCCAGCGGATTGTCGTCATGCCTCCCACGGCACGCCAACGCGGGAACCCCACTCTTTAGGGGTTTCCTGAATCGTAGCCGATGGGCCCGCCAAAACCAGGCAGACCCGTGCCGCTGCTGCCGGGCGCGGGCTTCGTTCGCGCCGGGCGGACCGTGGCCTCCCGAGACGCGGCGCCGGCGGCCAGGGAAGCCTGCCTTTGGAAATAGGCCGATCCAATGGTTCCGGGGTGGTCGGCGGCCGAGGCCGCCTCCGGGTTGGCAGGACCGACAGAAGTGGCAGTGCTGGCACCGCCTGCATCGGCGGCAAACCCGTTCCCATTGTTGCAAGGGGGGCAGGGGTTGGGTACTTCCAAAAAGCCCTTCAGGTACAGTTCGCAATCGCTGGGGCTGGTGGTCCTCATGCCCGGGCCGCATTGGGGTACCTCGTCGGGCTCCATGGCTTCGACAAGTTCAGGGGTAACCAGCACCAGGGTTTCGATTTCGTTCCGCTCCTCGCGAACCCGACGGAAAAGGGCCCCCAAATAAGGTACTTCGGAGACGATGGGCAGCCCGCGATTCTGCGCCTCGATGCGGGTCTGCACCAGGCCGGCGATGGCCAGGGTCTGCCCGGCCATCAGCTCCACCCCGGTGTCCACCTCGCGGGATTTGATGGCTGGGGCCCGCGAAGTAGCGCTCCGCGTGTTGTCCACCTCGCTCACCCGCGGCCGGACCTCCAGCCGCAACCGGCCGTTGCCCAGCACAATGGGAACGAAATCCACCCGGGTGCCGTAGTCTTTCCACTCAATGCTGACGGCTCCCAGCCCCTGCGAGACCTCGTAGGGGATCTCGCCGCCCACCTCGAAATAGGCGGGCCGCCCACTGACGGTAACCAGCGTCGGCTCCGAGAGGATCTTCGCCAGGTCGTCTTGCCGCAGCGCCTCGAGGAACCCGTAAAACGAATCGCCCCCACCGATTATGCGGAACTGGAATGTGCTTCGACCCGAGTTGGCCATTCCGCTGACCACCTGGCCGGCCATCTCGGCCACCCCCGAAGCGATCATGGAGCCGTCGCTGAAGAAATCGGCGAAATCGAACCCCAAGGTGCGGAGCTTGGTCCGCGACACCTCCATCACCTTGATATGCAGCAACACCTGCTGCACACCCCCCACGGTAATGTTGTTGATTACCTTGGGGTAATACTCTTCGGCCACTTGGATGATTCGGCTGACTTGGTCGGGCTGATCCACATGGCCCGAAATCAACACGCCGGTCGAAACAGGGCGGACCTTCAAGGCCGCATTGGGGAATTCCGTGGCCAGAATCATACTGAGCTCACGGGCATCGCCGAACACCAGCACATCCACCGTGTGCACCTGACGGTTTTCGTCCCAAAGGCTCACTTGGGTAACGCCCGCCTTCTTGGCCGAAAGCAACACCTGGTTGGGCGACAGCGGCGTGGCCGAGACCACCTCCGGGTTATTCACATCGATCTGCGGGATTTTTTGGTCCAAGGTGAGGATGCGGCTGGTGTGGACCGTCATCTCCAACCGGTCGCTGTCGCGGACCTTGTGAATAATGGAGGGCGACTTGCGGCCCTCCGGCGGGCTGGGGGTATTTTGCCCGGCCGCGATCCCGCTCAGGGCGACGAGCACCACCCAGGGCCCTGGGCTGAACAGAAACCGAAAACCGCGATCGAGGGTCGCCATCCGTGACCTTCCTTTTGTCGTCTGATTGCCATGGGTTGCCCCCGGGAGCGCAAGGGCTGGCCTCGGGGCAACGATTCAGTGTTCGGGGTCTCTGTCGGGGCCTTGCCAATCCGCTGCCATCCATGCGGCGGGCGCTGCGGGGCCCCTCGCTAGTTTTTCGCCTCCTTGGCGGGTTCAGAATCCGTCGGTTTGGGACGTGGCTTGTGGAACGGCTGAGGCAAGGGGGACGCCGCGGCCCCCTGCCCAGGCATCGACCACTCCGAGGTCGAAGCCACCCGCCACCGCTGGAGGTCCGGGCCTCCGGTAGCCGCCAAAGCGTCCGCCTCCAGTACGGCATCGGTTACTTGCGGGCCAGCGATGATGCGGACCGTCCAACTCGGGTTCTTCGGTGGTGGGGCGACGGGCTGGGCGGCCGCCTCGGCTTTGGGCTCCGACGAGGATTGGGCGGCGAGCATTCCCAGCAAGTCGTGCAAGGGGTCGTCCCCGCCGGACTTCGGCTCGGGTTCCGCTCCACGGGAAGTCGTGGTATCGACAATGCCTTCCAGCAGCTTGCTGGGGTCCTCACCCTCCAGTTTGCGCTGCTCCTTGTCGGTGGGGCTTCGCATGACCAGGCGAACCTGGCCCAACTCGGTGGCCAGCATCACCGTCTGGGCCTGCTCGGGGGTCACCAGCAACCAGATGGTTTTGGCGGCCATGGACTTGTCGCCGCTGGCCGCTGCTACGTCGAACTGGTCGTTGACGGCAAAAACCTTGATGTCCTGAAGAATGGTGCGGGTGAAGGTCTTGGGGATTCCCTTGGCGGGGTCCTGCCTGACGTGCACGAGGACATCCACCCGATCGCTCGGCCGCATCATATTCGTGCTGCCCATCACCGGATCGACCTTGACCGGTACCACCCGGAATCCCGGCGGGATAGCGGCCCCAGCCCCCGACTCGGTGATCCCCTTGCCCAGCAGGAGGTTCTCCACGATCGGGGAACCAGCGGGAATGGGCCCTTTTGGCCGGCGACCCTCGATGTCCTCCAGGCGGCTCAAAGCGCCGGCGGGGATCTTGTCTTTCGGCCAGGGCTCGAGCTTCACCATCTGGGCGGTCAGGGGGTCGCCCATGGCGATATCCTTCATGGCCACGAAGATCGATTCCGTCTCCACGGGGCCGGGGACGCCAGCTTGGCGTGTGGCCATCACCTGGGTGATGCCAATGGAGGCCACCAGGCCGCATCCCAGCGCCAGTAGCAGCAGAAGGATGGATTTGGCTCGCATGGGTTCCCCCGGGCCGGTCAGGCTATTGCACGGTTTCCCGCCGCATCACGGAACTGGCGGTCAACTGCCTTCCGCCTAAGAACATTGGCGCCGGAAGCCAGCTCACTTGATTAAAACCCACAGAGACGGAAACCGTGACAGGTTCGCCATAACCGGCGGAACTCGGCGGGTTGGGTGTGACCGATACAGTCGCTCCGGAGATCGAGGCGCCGGCCAGGTAATTCTGCACCGCCGTTGTGACGTCCGAGGTGGTGGCCCCGTCGAGCACGGCGACCCGCGCCCCTTCTCTTGACGCATTGGTGAGCACTTGCTGGACCATCACCATCCGCCCAAACTCGATCATCCCGAAAATCAGCAAAAACAGTACAGGCGCTACGACCGCGAACTCCACCGCCGCTGCCCCTCTCCGGTCTTTTCGGCAAATCCGGCGGAGTTTCTCCAGTGTGAACCCGCCACGCACGGGTTTTGACCGACGCGGCTCGTGCCAGAGAGTGCATTTGGGGAGAAGCTGAGCAGTCCAGGAAAGCTGGCGAGGTTTCATAGCAGCATTCCGCTCCAGAGAAAATAGGCGATGCACCCGATTGCAATCGGTATGCCGTAGGGCAGCAAGAGCATGGAACTCTTGCGCTGGGCTGCGATGGCCGCAAGTTGGTTGGGATTACGCAGGGTAATGATCTCTTGGGCGATTCCCAAAAACTGGGCTTGGTGCTCCCACCATTGCCGGCGGTAGAGAACCATCCCCAGGGCGATAGCGCCTCCCACGAGGGCCGACACGCAGAACGCGTAGAAGGTTGCCGTGGGCCAGACCCATGCTCCAACGCCTGCCAGGAGCTTGACGTCGCCCGCTCCCATGCCCCCGATGGCGTACGCCGGGAGCAAGAGCAACAGGCCGACGGCTGTCCCCACCAAGCTCCACCCGAGTCCCTCCCAGCCGAAGGCGGCCACGCTGTACATCCACCCGCCGGCGATGAGGGGGAAGGTCAACCAGTTAGGGACTTTCAGCTTCCACCCGTCGATCAAGGCGGCTACCACCAGGACCACGCTGAGCAGCCACACAGGCCAGTGTTCCATAGCGCCATCCACGAGCGTTTGCATAGAGAAGCTACTCCAAGACGTTCTTTCTGCGTTCGAGCAAGTTCCCGCCGATGCCGGCCGTGGGCGGCATGCCGCTGCGGAACCGCCTTTCAGCGGGCAGTGACAAACAAGCCCAGGGCGGCCATGAAGGTGGTGACTGCGTACACCACGAGTTCGGCCGCGGCTACGGTCATTTCAGGACAGGTCAAAGGGTACATGGCCAAAGGCCTTTGGAAGCGGCGACAGGTGGCCCCGGCAACGCCTGTCTCCGGTGCTGGGTTACGGGATTGCCAGGCGGTGCCTCCCTGAGGAAAGGGTAGGCCAAGAAACTCCCCCTCGGCGGCTTGAGCCCGGCCGCCGAGGGGGATGGGGTTGATCCGGTCAAGCTGCTTGCTGGCCCGAATCAGGCTGGCAGCAGCCATGGCCCTGCGGCGGGGTTAGCTTCCGGCGGGCAACTGGGCCGTGACGTTCTCGAAAGTCGTCTTGGCGCCGGTGCCCAGAGAGCTGATCGCCGTCAAGCAGACGATGATGATCAGCGCCAGCATCACGGCGTATTCCACCGCGGTGGGGCCATCTTCCGAAGCGAGGAAACGACGCACCTTCAGAGCAAGCGACTTCATGCTTTCCTCCATTTTGGCCGGTCCGGCGGGCTTACACGTCGCAAGACCCTCAACACAGGACCAACCGGTAAGACCAGGAAACAGGTTCCTCAGGATGCCACGCCGGCATACACCGGCGGCGGCCTGCAAGCGGCACCCTGCGGAACCGGTAAACAACGGTTCGCCTCTTCCTCGTCACTTGCCGCTTTTGTATCGAGCTGCCGCGGCACCCTGGGGATGCCCAAGCAGCGTCGTCCTTTCGGCAGCCTGGCTGCCGGACCTCGCGAGGACCGGCCCTTGGCTTTGCGTCCCGGCCTTGCGACCGGTTTGCCTTTGTCGAGGACGAGAGGCACGCAGGCCTCGATCCCCGGGCGGTGCCGTCCTGCTGGACAAGGCTACTCGAACGAGTCGGACGGGCACGCCGAGGAGTCGCCCGGCCGCGGTCGGCCGAACGGCGGGTCACGTCCCTGGCTGTCGCGATCAAATGCAGGTGACGTGTCCGCTTCTACTAGGAAACCTAGGTCACAAAAGCCCCGAGTCAAATCGCATCTTGAAAGTTTTTCTGCAGATTCCGATCCGAGGCTGCCGGCACGGGTTGGGGCAAAATGGCCTGGGTACAGCGGAGCCGGCCCCTCCGCCCCGCTTGACACCCCCAACAAGCAGGACCTAGAATCACAAAGGTCGATATGTGCCGAGGCCGGCGAGCGCTCTCCGTTTAGCAACCACCGGTATATTGCGTATGGCCCGGAGGTTTCGGGCGCGGTGCGAGGGCCGCCGCCCCTCTTCGGACCGGCGAACTGCCGCTGGCTGCTTATCCCCGCCGGCCCGTCGGCTTCTGCCATGCAGGTGGTGCCATGGCTGCATTGAAGACAGTGCGAGGATGGAACCCTGGCCAGGTCATTCCCTTGACCCGCCCTTCCGTCATTCTGGGACGGCACCCGGATTGCGACATCGTGCTTGATCTGGGGCCCGTCAGCCGGCAACATGCCCGCGTGCTTCAGATCGGCCAGCAGTACTACATCGAAGACCTCCACAGCCGCAATGGCACGTTTGTGAATGACGAGCGGCTGGAAGGGCGGCGGCGCCTGGCCGAGAACGACCAGATCCGTATCTGCGACATCGTTTTTTCCTTCCATCACGAGCCGCCCCTGGCGGGTCGAACGGGGGAAACGGAGGCCAGCGACTCGGTCGTAGTGGTCGACGACGCCGCGTTGGGGCGGAGTTCCACCGTGGTGTCCAAACTGGAAGTACTCAGCAGCAGCACCGGGGCGCACGTGCGGGTGGGGGCCGAGGTCAAGCTGCGGGCCCTGGTCGATATCGGGCGCAACCTCGCCCGGGCCGTCCGCCTGGACGAGGTCCTTCCCATGATTCTGGACAACCTGTTCACGATCTTCATCCAAGCGGACCGGGGCTTTGTGCTGCTGAAGGACAAGAATACGGGGCGGCTGGTCCCCAAAGCGGTCAAGTCGCGCCGCCCCGATGACTCCGACGAGATACGGATCAGCCGCACGATTCTTAACGACGTGGTACAGCGCAAGGAGGCGATCCTTTCGGCCGACGCGGCCAGCGACTCCCGCTTCCGCCTGAGCGACAGCATCGTGGATTTCCAGATCCACTCGATGATGTGCGCCCCGCTTTTGGATAGCCAACAGGAAGTGTTGGGGCTGATCCAGATTCACACCCTCGACCAGAAGCGGCGGTTCAACGAGGATGACCTGGAGCTGTTGGTGAGCGTGGCGGGGCAGGCGGCCCTGGCCGTCGAGAACGCCCAACTCCACGAACAACGGCTGCAAGAGGAACTCACGCAGCGGGAGCTTCGCCTGGCGCATACGGTTCAGCAAGGGCTGTTGCCCGCCACACCGCCCCAATTGCCGGGCTACGAGATGAGCGATTTTTACGAGCCGGCCCGCGAATTGGGGGGCGACTATTTCGATTACATTCCGCTTTCCAACGACCGGCTGGCCTTGGCCTTGGGAGATGTGTCGGGCAAAGGGATCGCGGCGGCGCTGTTGATGGCGCGGCTATCGGCCGAGGTCCGCTACGCGCTGGCCAGTCACCCTAGCCCGGCCGAGGCCATGGCCCATCTCAAC
>Ga0315298_1007633_pt1 | contig 14156 bp, 11 predicted proteins | sample WHS_1_MG_FD_203077 | JGI IMG/M metagenome (GOLD analysis project Ga0315298, IMG submission 203077) | Extremophilic microbial mat communities from Washburn Hot Springs, YNP, Wyoming, USA - WHS_1_MG | ecosystem: Environmental > Aquatic > Thermal springs > Hot (42-90C) | place: USA: Wyoming...
GCTCAACCGAGCCGGGTGACGGACGCCCTGGCGGCATAGCGAGTCCTTCCGTGTTCAAGCCCCAGCGCCGCACCGCATCGCTCGGCCACCTGCAGGCTTTCCTCGACGACACCCGCGGTCAGATCACCCTCGGGGAGATCCCGCCGATCCGCCGCGCTGCGCTCGCCGCTCAGGGCAAGAAAGTGCGCGTTGCGCTCGTGGGCCGCGACGGCGAGACGATCGCGCAGCTGCTCGAGCGCCTGGATGCCGCCCTCGGCAAGGCCATGGCCGAGGACGCCGTCATCGATGAGGTCCTTCCGGAGATCAAGCGCCGCCGCGCCCCGTGAGCAGGCCAAAAGGCCAGCAGTTCCCCCACCGTTGCACAGCTTGGGCGAACGGCAGAGAGAAATCCACGGGCCTCCGCCGCACGCTTTCGCATTTGACGGTCTTGGCGAGCGACGCGGGACGGTACGGGTGGATTGAGGAGGTGCTGCGGCACATATTGGCCGACCTGCAGCGCTTCAGCGGGTACCGGCGTGCGCAAGTGACCCAGCGGGTCTCGCGCGGGGTGGGGCCTCAGACGCGGGTCAAGCGCGACCGCGCTCCCACCCACGCCTTGGTGCGGTGCTATACGGCTGCCGATGTGGCCCTGCTGGCCGAAGTCGACTGCCTCAAGAGAGAGTCCCGGGATTTCGGTTCGCGACGAGATGCGCCGCCAGCTCTCGCGACAGTATCCGCGACCGGGACAGAACGACAGCATCGGTGAGACGCCGTGGTTGCGCAGAACGCTCCGGTAAATCTCCCGAGCCACCTGAATTCCGGCTCCGCGATTCTCCAAGCGCCCGCAAACGACTCGGATAACTGGCGCAGCAGCGCGGGCGATGCACGGCCTGGGCTCTGCGCTCGACCGGGAGCGGGCAATAGGGACAGGATCACCGACCGTCGGATCGGTCCAACCCTTCCAAGTACCGCTTTACGCGTGGCCAATCGCCCGGCCGCACCCAGATCTGACGCAAGACAAAGCCCGCCTTCCGACGCCGCTCGCGCTCGGCGCGCTTGCGGTGTGCGGCGGAATTGACGGCCGGCCGGCTCACGAGTTGCCATCCCCGCGATCGGGTTTCTCCGCCAAATGCCCCTGCCGCTGCGGTTTTTCTCCGTCCTTCTCACTGATGAGTTGCTGCAAACGGCTGACCGCGGTCCGCAGGGAGGGAAGGTGGCTCTTGACGATGCCCCATATCCGATCGGGCTCGACGTCCGCGTATCCATGGACGATGACGTTCCTCGCGCCGATAACTTGGCTCCAGGGGACATCCGGTGCCAAGTCCCGGGTCTGTTGGCTCAACTTGCCCGCGGCTTCGCCAATGACCTCGATGTATCGCTCGATTGCGGCCTGTAAATCCTCGTTGCCGAGAAAACCTGCGAGATCTACGCCTGATGTCGCCCGCTCGATTCGAACGATGCGGTCTGTGATGTGTTCCAGATAGTCAGAATCCCGAAATCTCTTGGATCTCACAGCGGTACCGCCTCGGAATTGGCTTCGTTACGCATCTTCTGAGGCAGATCGGCGGAAGGCACGACATCGACCGGTCGCCCAATGAGAGACGATATGTCGTAGTTCATGCCACCGAGTGCGAATAGATTGAGACGGCGACCTTCGGGATCGTCCACCAGAATATCCAGATCGCTGTCTTCGGTGTCCTCCCCCCGCGCGACCGACCCGAAAACCCGCGGATTCACGCCGCCATAGTGCGCCACGATGGCGCGAATGCGCTCGCGGTGGATAGCAAGGGCCTGCGAGGGCTTCATGAGTTCACCATACCCCGGTGACATGTCACGGTCAATACACTCTCCATGCAGAAGACTTTCGGCGGTACCGGTCAGCCTGCCGGAAGTGCAGGTTGCGGCGACCGAGCGCCGTTGACTAGCAGAGCCAAGCATCATCTGGATGCGCGTCAGTCAAGTCCGCCTTTCGATCGTATGCGTCAGTCAATCCGCGTCCTTCGGATGAAAGCGTCTCCGGCAGCAATCCTCCACACGCAATGACGAAGGAATGCGCGCAGCAGTGTTGTCAACGATACTTCCTTCCGCCAACTGCGACGGATTTGTGGACGGACACGGATCATCGGACAACATCAATGATCGTCGAGATGTAGCTCTGCTGGCCGAAGTCGACCGCACGCTCGTCACTCTGTCCGGACCTGCGACCACCTGCGGATTGCGCCATCAGCGTGCTGGGTTCGGCGATACGCGCTGTGCGCGGCCCGCGCAAGCCCGGCCGCATCCAGGGCAAGTACGCCCCCAAGGACGCCATGACACCGTTTGAGAGGCTCTTCAGCCTGCTCGGCGCTGCGAGCTTCCAGCGCCTGGGCATCACGATCGAGTTCCTCGGCCGCGGCTTCCGCCTGCGCTGCGCGCAGTCAGACCGCCCTGGGGTGTACGAGGTTGACCCAGACAAACCTATCGGCCGATCTGGCCCATCGTTCGCCTCAAGTGCCCCGAGCCCCGCTCTGCAGGCCATACCTGAATTGGAAAGCCGCCCCTACTCTCAGCGGTAGCGTCCGAGCGCCTTGTGCAGCCCGGCCGAGCCGGGGCAGAGCGCCTCGAAGGGCAGCGCATTCAGCGGCACCTGCGGGGTCCCGTTCAGGGCGTGGAACTCCCCGCTCCCGCCCTCGGGATCCAGATAGATCAGTCCCGTGAGGTACTCACCGGCCGCCATGCGCGCCTTCACCGCCGCGCCCGCCGCGGCACGATCGGTCGGGTCGTACGCCTCGGCGGCTTTACGCAGCACGATCCGGCTGCCGTCGTGCAACGCGATCTCGCGCGCCTCGCCGGGGGCGTATTCGACCAGGATCGGCGCCTCGCGCGGCACGAAGTCCGCCTGCACCGCCGGTTCGTCATGCTCGCGCGTGTAGGCGTAGCTCTTCGTCGAGCCTTCGTGATCGTTGAAGGTCACGCACGGCGAGAGGATGTCGATGAGCGCAAACCCGCGATGCTGAAGACCGGCCTCGATCAGCGGCACCAGCTGCTGCTTGTCGCCGGAGAAGCCGCGCGCGACGAACGTGGCGCCGAGGTCGAGCGCCATCAGCACCGGGTCGATCGGCGGCTGGCGGTTGACCTCGCCTTTCTTGGCGCGGCTGCCGATGTCGGCCGATGCGGAGAACTGGCCTTTGGTAAGGCCGTACACCCCGTTGTTCTCGATCAGGTAGAGCATGTCGAGATTGCGGCGGATGGCATGGCAGAACTGCCCGAGTCCGATCGAGAGCGTGTCGCCGTCGCCGGAGATGCCGATGTAGGAGAGCCGGCGGTTCGCAGCGTTTGCGCCGGTGGCGATCGAGGGCATGCGGCCGTGCACCGCGTTGAAGCCGTGTGCGCCGCTGACGAAGTATGCCGTGGTCTTCGAGGAGCAGCCGATGCCGGAGAGCTTGACCAGGTTCTGCGGCTCGAGCGCCAGGCGCCAGCACGCCTCGACGATTGCGGCAGTGACCGAGTCGTGTCCGCAGCCGGCGCACAGCGTCGAGAGCGCCCCCTCGTAGGCTCGGCGCGTCATGCCGAGGGCGTTGTGCGGCAGGCTGGGATGGGTCAGCTTCGGTTTGGCGATGTACGTCATGTGCGATCCTCAGACGCCGACGGCGCTCGGGCGGGCCACACGGCCCGGTCCGCGCAGCTCGGCCTGCACGCCCTCGACGATGAAATGCGAGCTCACCGGCAGGCCGCTGTAGTGCAGCAACGAGCGCAGCTTGGCCTTCTCGACCCCGGTCTCGAGCGTCAGCAGCGAGCGCAGCTGCGCATCGCGGTTCTGCTCGACGACGAACACCAGCCGGTGTTCGTCGAGGAACCGCTCGACCTCCTCGCCGAACGGAAAGGCGCGCACCCGCAGGTAATCGAGCGCGATACCGTCGGCCGCCAGCAGCGCGAGCGCCTCGTGCACCGCGCTGTCGCTGCTGCCGATGGACACCAGACCGATGTCGCTGCCCGGGCCCTCGATCAGGGCCGGCGGGACCCGCAACTTGGTCGTCTGCCATTTCTTCATCAGCCGATCGAGCACCACCTGGTAGTCATGCGAGTCCTCGGTGTAGGTGCCGAACTGCGTGTGGCCGGAGCCGCGCGTGAAGTACGCGCCCTTCGGGTGCACGCCGGGCAGCGTGCGCCAGGGGATGCCGTCGCCGTCCGGATCGAGGTAGCGGTGGAATTTCTCCAGCTTTTCGATCTCGGCGCGCCCGAGCATCTTGCCGCGGTCCGGCCGATAGGCGTCGTCCCACTGGAATTCCGGGCACATCCAGTCGTTCATGCCGATGTCGAGGTCCGAGACGACGAGCACCGGGGTCTGCAGCCGTTCGGCGAGGTCGAAGGCCTCGACGGTGAGCGTGAAGCACTCGGCCGGATTGGCCGGGTACAGACACACGTGCCGGGTGTCGCCATGCGAGGCGTAGGCGCAGGCGAGCAGATCGCCCTGCTGGGTTCGCGTCGGCATGCCAGTCGAGGGGCCCACGCGCTGGATGTCGAACACCACCGCGGGCACCTCGGCGTAGTAGGCCAGGCCGAGAAACTCGTTCATCAGCGAGATACCGGGCCCGGAGGTCGCGGTGAAGGCGCGCGCGCCATTCCAGCTCGCCCCGAGCACCATGCCGATCGCAGCCAGCTCATCTTCGGCCTGGATGAACGCGAAGCGCTTCTCCCCGCTCGCCGGATCGACGCGCATCCGCTCGCAGAAGCCCTTGAAGGCATCCATCAGCGAAGTCGAGGGCGTGATCGGATACCAGGCCGCGACCGTGGCCCCGGCGAACACGCAGCCGAGCGCCGCGGCGGTGTTGCCGTCGATCATGATGTGCCCGGCGGTGCGGTTCATCGGCTCGAGCGCGAACGGCAGCGGGCAGGCGAAGTGCGCGCGGGCATACTCGAAGCCGAGCGTCAGGGCCTTCATGTTGCTCTCGATGAGCTGCGGCTTGCGCGCGTAAGTCTCGCTGAGCAGCTCGCGCATGCGCTCCAGGTCGAGATTCAGCAGCGCGGCGAGCACGCCCGCATAGCAGATGTTCTTCATCAGGATGCGGGTACGCACCCCGGTGAAGTTCTCGTTGCACAGCTGCGCCAGCGGCACCCCGAGCACGGTGATGTCGGTGCGCGTGAGCAGCACCGGACGCGGCCAGGTGCTGTCGTAGAGCAGGAAGCCGCCGGGGGCGACCTCGCGCACGTCGCGCGCGTAGGTCTCGGGATTCAACGCCACCATCAGCTCGACCGAGCCGGAGCGCGCCAGGTGCCCGTCGCGCGAGACGCGGATCTCGTACCAGGTGGGCAGGCCCTGGATGTTCGAAGGGAAGAAATTCTTCCCCATCACGGGCACGCCGCTTCTGAAGATCGCCTTCATCAGCAGCGTGTTGGCGCTCGCCGAACCGGTGCCGTTGACCGTGGCGATCTTGAGCGTGAAATCGTTGATGCGACTGGGAATGGATGGAGCCATGGATGTCATCCGGCGGGAGGGTGCGCAGAGGGTGCGACGGGCGGATCAGGCAATCTTGGGCTTGCGCGCCTCGAGTGCGGCAGCGTCATCGGCGGCGTGCGGCCAGTGCACGCGGGATTTCTGCATGTCCCAGGCGGCCGTCGGACAGCGCTCGGCGCACAGTCCGCAGTGCACGCACAGGTCTTCGTCCTTGACCATGACGCGCCCGGTCTGCGGCAGGGCGCCCGAGACGTACAAGGGCTGTGCGGCGTTCGTCGCCGGCGCCTTCAGTCGCGTGCGCAGCTCGGCCTCCGGTCCGTTGCCGGTGATCGTCAGGCAGTCGACCGGACAGATATCGATGCAGGCATCGCACTCGATGCACAGCTTGGCGGCGAAGACGGTCTGCACGTCGCAGTTCAGGCAGCGCTGCGCCTCTTCGGCGGCCTGCTCGGCGCTGAAGCCGAGCTCCACCTCGATGTCGAGCTTCTTGAAGCGCTCCTTCAGCGACACGTGCGGCACGAGACGCCGCTCGAGCGGCGCGTAGTCATTGGCGTAGGACCACTCGTGCATGCCCATCTTGCGGCTGTGCAGCGTCACCTCGGGCGCGGGGCGCTCGGCGAGCGACTCGCCCTGGCAGTGGCGGTGGATCGAGATGGCCGCCTGGTGGCCGTGCTCGACGGCCCAGATGATGTTCTTCGGTCCGAAGGCGGCATCCCCGCCGAAGAACACGCCCGGCCGGGTGGACTGGAAGGTCTGCGCATCGACCACCGGCACGTCCCAGCGGTCGAACTCGATGCCGAGGTCGCGCTCGATCCAGGGGAAGGCGTTCTCCTGGCCGATGGCGAGGATCACGTCATCGGCCGGCAGAAACTCCTCCCCGCTCACCCGCTCCGCGACGATGCGCCCGCGGGCATCGAGTTCGTACTCCATGCACTCGAACTGCATGCCCGTCAGACGCCCGTTCTGCACGACGAACGCCTTCGGCGAGCGGTTGACGATGATCTCGACCCGCTCCTCCTCGGCATCCTCGAGCTCCCACGGGGAGGCTTTGAAGAAGCCGCGCGGCTTGCGCGCCATCACTTTGACCTCGCGCGCACCGAGCCTCAGGCTGGTGCGGCAGCAGTCCATGGCCGTGTTGCCGACCCCGATGATGAGCACCCGCTCGCCGATGCGCTCGGTGTGCCCGAAGGCGACCGACTCCAGCCAGCTGATGCCGATGTGCACGTTGGCACTGGCCGCCTCGCGCCCGGGGAGCGTGAGCTCCTTGCCCTTGGGCGCCCCGGAGCCGACGAACACGGCATCGAAGCCGCCCGCCTCGATGAGCGCGCGCAGGCTCTCGACGGGCGTGCCGAGCTTAAGGTCCACGCCCATCCCGAGGATCATGCCGATCTCCTCATCGAGCACGCGCTCGGGCAGGCGGAATGAGGGGATGTTGCTGCGCATCAGGCCGCCGGGCTGCCCGTAGCGCTCGAAGATCGTCACCTCGTAGCCGAGCGGCAGCAGGTCGTTGGCGACCGTGAGCGACGCGCACCCGGCGCCGATGCACGCGATGCGCTTGCCGTTCTTGCGCTGCGGAATCTTCGGCAGCCGCCCGGCGAGGTCCTCGCGCAGATCGGCCGCCACGCGCTTGAGGCGGCAGATGGCAACGGGCTTGTCCTCGACCCGGCCGCGCCGGCAAGCCGGCTCGCAGGGCCGGTCGCAGACCCGGCCGAGAATGCCGGGGAACACGTTGGACTGGCGATTGACGAGATACGCGTCGGTGTAGCGCCCCTGGGCGATGAGCCGGATGTATTCCGGCACGTCGGTGTGGGCCGGACAGGCCCACTGGCAATCCACTACGCGATGGTAATAGTCGGGATGCGAGGTATCCGTGGCGTCCACGATATCCGCCGGCAACACTGAAGATGCACAATCATAGTGCAAGCGGGCCATCTTCCCCTAGCCGTGCAGCGGCTCCGGGGCATAAAAAAGGCCGGAGGGTGTTCGACACCGTCCGGCCCCGAAGGTTTCAAGACCCCCGTACGCGGGCGGGATTGTGCGCACTGACTGCCCCAAAATGCAAATCCCGCCCTCTGCCGTCCGGAACTTGACACGGACCGGCCGTTGCCGCTAGGCGGTGCACGGCCCACCCCGGGCGGCTGTCGGGCGATACAATGGCGCACCGATGAGCGAGGCGGCCGGCACGATGAGCGAACAACCCGCGACGGATTTTGGCTACGAGCGCGTTCCCTGGGCGGACAAGGCGCGCCGCGTGCGCGGCGTGTTCGACTCGGTGGCGAACCGCTACGATCTGATGAACGACCTGATGTCCGGCGGCGCACACCGGTTGTGGAAGCATTTCACGCTCTCGATCACCGGCCTGCGGCCCGGGCAGAGCGCGCTCGATGTCGCCGGCGGCACCGGCGACCTGACGGCGGGTCTGGCGCGCCAGGTGGGCGAGCGCGGCCGGGTGATCCTCAGCGACATCAATGCCGCCATGCTCGAGCGGGGCCGCGACCGGCTCACCGACCGCGGCGTGCTGGGCAACGTCGAGTACGTCCAGGCCAACGCCGAGCGGCTGCCGTTCCGCGACGAGAGCTTCGACTGCGTGACGATCGGCTTCGGGCTGCGCAACGTGACCGACAAGGCCGCGGCGCTCGCCTCCATGCGCCGGGTGCTGAAGCCCGGCGGGCAGTTGCTCGTGCTCGAGTTCTCCCGCCCGGTCGCCCCGGGGCTCGCGCCGCTCTACGACACCTACTCGTTCCGCATCCTGCCGCTGCTCGGCAAGTGGATCGCCCGTGACGAGGCGAGCTACCGCTATCTCGCCGAGTCGATCCGCATGCACCCGCCGCAGGAGACGCTGCTGGAGATGATGCGGACCGCGGGGCTGGAGGGCTGCCGCTACCACAACCTCTCCGGCGGCATCGTCGCGGTGCACCGCGGCTACAAGTACTGAGCCGCCGCATGCTCGCCTCGGCGCTGGAAAATCTGCTCAACCGCGGCCTGCCGCGCTCGGTGCGGGCCCGGGAACTGTGCGCCGAGCTCGCCGGACGCCGGCTCGCCGTCGAGGCCCCGGGCCTCGCTCGCGTGCTGATCGAGTCGAGCGGCGCGGCGCTCACCCTGCGCCGCAGCGAGGAGGCGGCCGATGCCGCGATCAGCGGCGGCCCGCTCAGTCTCGGGATCCTCGGCAGCGGCCTGTCGCACGAGCCGGTCAGGCGCGGCGAGGTGGAGGTGCGCGGCGATGCGGAGCTCGCCGAGAAGTTCCAGCAGCTGCTGCGCCTGCTGCGCCCGGACCTCGAGGAGGAACTTGCCGTGCTGCTCGGCGACGTGCCGGCGCATCGCATCGGCCAGCTCGCGCGCGGCGCCCTCGGCTGGAGCGGCCGCGCCGCCGCGACCCTGTGGCGGGATCTGGGCGATTACGCGGCCCATGAACGGCGCGACCTGGTGAGCGCCGCCGAGGGCGAGACGTTCCTGCGCGGCGTCGATGCGCTGCGCGAGGATGCCGACCGGCTCACCGCGCGAGTGACTCAGCTCGAGCGGCGAGTGACCGCACCGTGAGGCCGCTCGGGCGGCCCCTGAAGCTGCGGGTCCTCGGGCGGCTGGTGCAGATCCAGCGCGTGCTGGTGAAGCACGGTCTGGATGACTTCGTGCAGGCGACCCACCTGTACCGGCCGCTGCGCTTCCTGTTCTTCCTCTCGCCGTGGATGTGGATGCGGCGCGCCCGCAGCGCCCCGCGCGGGGAGCGGCTGCGCCTGGCACTGCAGGAGCTCGGTCCGATCTTCGTGAAGTTCGGTCAGGCGGTCTCCACACGCCGCGACCTGCTGCCGCCGGACATTGCCGATGAGCTCGCCAAGCTGCAGGACCGGGTACCCCCGTTCCCGGCGGCGCTCGCGCGCGATGCGGTGCAGCGCACGCTCGGCCGCCCGGTGGAGCAGATCTTCGCCCACTTCGAGGACGAGCCGCTCGCGGCCGCCTCGATCGCCCAGGTGCACGCCGCGCGGCTCGAGAACGGGCGCGAGGTGGTGGTGAAGATCGTGCGCCCCGGCATGCGCGCGCGCATCGAGCGGGATCTGGAGGTGCTCTTCACACTCGCCGCCCTGGCGCAGCGCTACTGGCGCGAGGCGCGCCGGCTGCGCCCGGTCGAGCTGGTGAGCGAGTACGAGAAAACCATCCTCGATGAGCTCGACCTGATGCGCGAGGCGGCCAACGCCACGCAGCTGAAACGAAATTTCGCCGGCTCCGACCTGCTCTACGTTCCGGAGGTGTTCTGGGACTTCTGCAGCACCGAAGTCATGGTCATGGAGCGCATCCACGGCATCCCGATCAGCGACATGACGCGCCTGCGCGCGCTCGGCACGAACTTCGAGCGCCTCGCCGAGAACGGCGTGCGCATCTTCTTCACCCAGGTGTTCCGTCACAACTTCTTTCACGCGGACATGCACCCGGGCAACATCTTCGTGCTGGCCGATGACCCGCAGCAGCCTCGCTATGCGGCCATCGACTTCGGCATCATGGGCACGCTCGATCCGCGCGATCAGCATTACCTGGCGGAGAATTTCCTCGCGGTCTTCGAGCGCGATTACCGGCGCGTCGCGGTGCTGCACGTGGAGTCCGGCTGGGTGCCGCCGCAGACACGCATCGATGAGATGGAATCGGCGATCCGCACGGTCTGCGAGCCGATCTTCGACCGGCCGCTCTCGGACATCTCCTTCGGTCATCTGCTGTTGCGGCTGTTCGAGATCTCACGCCGCTTCAACATGCAGATCCAGCCGCAGCTGATGCTGCTGCAGAAGACGCTGTTCAACGTCGAGGGCCTGGGCCGCGAACTGTATCCGCAGCTGGATATCTGGACGACCGCGACGCCGATCCTGCGCGAGTGGATGCGCGAGCGCGTCAGCGTGCGGCGGCTGGTGAAGCACCTGTGGCGCCAGCTGCCCGATGTGGTCGAGTCACTGCAGAGCCTGCCGGCGCTGCTGAAGGAATCGGTGCGCCGGGCGCACGAGCCGCAGACCCATCCGGAAGTGACGGCCCTGAAGGAGCTGCGCGAGACGGTGCGCGCCACTGCGAGCCGCCGCGACGCGGTGAGCGGCGCCTCGGCGGTCCTGTTCGCCGGCCTGGTCTGGCTCGCATTCGACACCGCGGGCTGGCCGGGCTGGGTGCTCACGGGCGTCGGGGCGATCGCGCTCGGCGCGGCGTACCGCTGGCTGTGACGCGCTCCGCACCGGCGCTTCCGGCAGCGCCTGCCGGCGGTCACCTCGACGCCCGCGCGCTCTTCTACGTCAGCATCGCGGTACTGACGTGGTCGTCCGCGTACGCATCGATCGCCTACGCCCTTGCAGCCTTCACGCCCGGTGAGCTCGCTTTCGCCCGGCTGCTGCTCGCCGCCGCGCTGCTCCAAGGGTACCTGCGGCTGCGGCGCATCGCACTGCCGCCGCTTGCAGCCTGGCCGCCGATGCTCGCGCTCGGAGTGGTCGGGCTCGCGGCCTACCACCTGTGCCTGAACGTCGCGGAGGTGCGGGTCGCCAGCGGCACCGCGGCCATCCTGATCGCCCTGATCCCGGGTGCCACCGCCTCAGTTTCCGCACTGTGGCTGCGCGAGCGGCTCGCAGCGCGCACCGTACTCGGACTCACACTGGCGCTCTGCGGGGTCGCCCTCGTGGTCTTCAACAGCGGTCAGGACCTGCGCTTCCAGCCGCGGGCCCTGCTGGTGCTGGTGAGCGTACTCGCCGCGGCCATCTACTTCACGGGGCAGAAGTCCTGGACCCAGCGCTACGGCGCCGAAGCCGTCACCGCCGTCACGCTCGCCGGGGGCGGACTCGTCATCGGCGGTGTCATACTCGCCAACCTGCGCCGCCGGCACGACGTGCCGGCGGCGCTCATCGACGCGAACGAGGCCTGATCCGGAGCGTCCCCCATGTATACCCTGTACATCGCCAACAAGAACTACTCGTCCTGGTCGCTGCGCCCCTGGGCGCTGATGCGCACCCTCGGCATCCCCTTCGAGGAGCGCCTCGTCCCGTTCGGCTCCGACGATGCGCCGCACGATTTCCGCACCTTCTCCCCGAACGGCAAGGTGCCCTGTCTGCACGACGGGGACGCGGTGGTGTGGGAATCACTCGCGATCGTGGAATATCTCGCAGAACGGCACGAGGGCGTGTGGCCCGCCGATGCGCTCGCGCGTGCCTTTGCCCGTTCGGCCGCCGCGGAGATGCACGCCGGCTTCGGCGCGCTGCGCCAGATCTGCAGCATGACCTGCGGGCTGCGGGTGCGCCTGCACCGCATCGCGCCGCCGCTGCGCGCTGACCTCGAACGCCTGCAGCAACTGTGGCAGGAGGGTCTGGCGCGCTTCGGGGGCCCGTTTCTCGCCGGCCGCGAGTTCAGCGCCGTGGACGCGTTCTTCGCGCCCGTGGCCTTTCGCATCCAGACCTACGGCCTGCCGCTCGCCCCGGCGGCACTCGCCTACTCCGAGCGGCTGCTGGCGCTAGCGCCGATGCGCAGCTGGTACGCCGAGGCGCTTGCCGAGCCCTGGCGGGACGAGGCGCACGACCGCGAGACGCTCGCCGTCGGCACCGTGACCGAGGACTTGCGCCGCCCCGCGGCCGCTCAGAAGGCGTAGACGAGGTTGACGGTCTCGGTTGAGTCCAGGTGCTGGATGCCCGCGGCCGGGTGGGTGTTGTCCTGGATGTGGTAGCCGAGACTCAGGGCCAGCTGCGTTGACACCTTGACCGTGAATGCCAGGTCATTCGTCACCAGCGTGTTGACCGATCCGGCGTTCACCAGCAGTTTGTCGCTCACCGAAGTCGTGCTCGTGAGAATGCGCTCATAGTTGACCCCGAGGGTGCCGATCGCGTAGCGCTCACTCGCCTGCGGGATGCGCTCGATGAAAGTCCGGGTCGGATTCGTCAGCGCAAGGGACGTCAGTGTCTCGGGCCGCGAGACCATGTAACCGGCACCAACCTGGGTGCTGAGCGTCGTCGTCTTGGAGTGGATCAGCGTGTAGCCGACACCGAGCGCGCCGCTCCCCTGGTACTGAAAGCCGTCGAACATGTCGTGTTCGTAACGCAGCGAGCCGAAGGCATAGGCGTCGGCGCTGATCTTGCGATTCGACTGCCACATCGCACTCCAACGCTCCGCGGAGACGATCCCGGCGCTCTCGCCATAAAGCGAGGTCAGATCCAGGCTGTGCTTCCAGAGTCCCGAGAGGTAGTTCAGGTCGATGGCGGCGTTGGCGGACTTGCCCTGGGTATTGCCCTGCGAGGCCACGAAGCCCAGCTGTCCTTTGCCGGTGAAATGCGCGGCGGCCGGGGCCGGAGTGGAGGCGGCGAATGCCGTCGCGGGTCCCAGCAGCACCATGACCAGCGCGGCGCTCATCGGTTTCATGTCGGTCGGCTCCTTGTCCATCGGAAAGGCCGGGATATTACGGATTCCGGCCGCCGCGTGCGGGCGGAATGCCGCGGCGACGTCGTCGTCCGCCGACGCCAGCACCGCCGGCCGCCGGGGATTTCCCGCAGCCGAGCGGCGCAAAAAATGAGAGGTGCGTCCGGTCCCATGCCGCAGGATGATGCGGTTTGTCGGGCCGCCGCCGCGCCGATGCGCCAAAATTCGCTCGGATCGGCTTCTGCCCGGGCCGGTGTCGTGCCCGGGTTGCACAGGATGCGAACTCGGATCTCGCACGCTTTGGCTACCACGCGCACAGAGACGCAACTACCGCCGCAGGTGCAGACGCTGCACTGGAATGCCGCCATGGCCACGGGCGACGCGCTGCTCGATGCGCAGCACCAGCGGCTGCTCGAGATCTTCAATCGCGCCGCGCTCGCCCAGTCCCGAGGCGCCCGGCCCGAGGAGATGAGCGGCCTGCTCGAGGCGCTCGCCGACTACACGCGTGATCACTTCCGGGCCGAAGCGCGGCTGATGCGCCAGTGGCAGGTCGATCGCGCGCACCGCACGGCGCACCTGCAAGCCCACGCGAAATTCCGCAGCTTCCTGCAGCAGGCATTCCTGCTCAACCGCGACTGCGGTGCGGACATCAGCGTCGAACTGCTGTCGTTTCTCGCCCAGTGGCTGCTGCAGCACATCATGGAAATGGACCGGCAACTGGCCCGCGAGGTCCAGGCGCGCCAGGCCGGCGATGCGCGGACGCTGCCGCTGGAGGATCTGGATCCGCAGGCCCGCGGCCACCTCGTCGACACCGTCAGCGGACTGTCGGATGCGCTAGGGCAGCGAACCTTCGATCTGCTTCTGCAACGCCAGCAGTTACTCGACCTGCAGACGCTGTACCGGGCGCTGCTGCACTGCGGCGATGTGCTGATCCATGGCCGGCGTGAGCACGAGATGCTGGCGAACCTCTGTGCCAAGCTTGCGGGCGACACCCCGTTCCATACCGCCTGGATCGGACGGCCCGGGCCGTGCGGCACCTTCGAGATACTGGCCCTCGCCGGCGCGGGCGCCGAGCAGGTGCGCCGCGATCCGCCGCGGCTCACGGACGGGGAGACGGCCTCCGTCGTGGTCAAGGCCTGGAACACCGGGATGCTGCGCGTGTGCAACGATACGCTGGCCGACCCGACCCTCAAGCCCTGGCACGCCGGATTCAGCACACACCGCTGGCTCAGCATCCTTGCTCTGCCCATCGTGCGAGGCGGCCGGGTATGGGCCATTCTCGTGCTCGCATCCCCGCGGCGAGACGGCTTCGATGCCGGCACGATCGAGGTGTGCACACGCATCAGCGCACTGCTCGGTCACGGCCTCGATGAGCTCGACCTGAAGG
>Ga0315298_1007634_pt1 | contig 14155 bp, 25 predicted proteins | sample WHS_1_MG_FD_203077 | JGI IMG/M metagenome (GOLD analysis project Ga0315298, IMG submission 203077) | Extremophilic microbial mat communities from Washburn Hot Springs, YNP, Wyoming, USA - WHS_1_MG | ecosystem: Environmental > Aquatic > Thermal springs > Hot (42-90C) | place: USA: Wyoming...
AGATAATTTCGGCGATGTTCGAAATACTGTCAATGCCCAAGGTATCGAAGTTCGCAGCTTCGCGCGACTTCATAAACCATTCGAAGAATTCGGTAATCAGCGGGGCGGAATACGCTTCCCATGCGGGCACGTTCGAACCGCGCATGGACAACATGCCGGGTTCAGTGACCAACAGGACGGGGCGCGGTGCGGTGTTGATAAGCGGCGTCTTGCCCGAACCGGGCGAACCGAATACGACGCTTTTTACGCCGTAACGGCGGGCAAGCTGCGACGCCGGTTTGAGTTGGGACATTTGCATATTTTCACCTTATCAGGTTCGTTAAACTTCGTTAAGCATACCGCACGGATACGCTTAAAGAAGCCGCCTTGATTGTGGGCAAGGCGGCACCGGCCTTACTTCTTCGCTTTCGGTTCCTTGATTTCAAGGGTCGGCGTACCTTTCGACGTAATAATAACGTCGTCGATAATCTTACGGTACTTGTCCGGCAGTTGCTTGTATTCCGTCAAGGAAAGTTCCGGCGTCCATTTCACCAGACGTTCGGCGATAAGTTCGCCCGCTTCGCCGTCCTTTTCAATCTTCGACAGCGCCTTTTCAATGCGCGCCTTGTCGGTCTTGCCTTCGGCGTTCTGGATGAAGCCGTAACGAACGGGAACCTTCATCGTTGCTTTGTAGCCGCCGCCAAGTTCGACGTTTTCGGTCGTACCGGACTTCGCCGGGTCGTGCATGAACATTACGGCCAGCTTGCGCGCTTCCAATTCCTGTTCTTTGGCGGTTTCAAGCGCGGCTTTCTTGGCCTGCCAGTCAACCAACAGACGGTCGCGTTCGGCGATATATTCAGCTTCGGAAAAATTACGAACTTCGCCGGTTTCGGGGTTCGTTACCTGAATAATGTTCGGGGTCATTTCTGTTTCCTTTTGGTTAAGACAGTCGCACAGTGCGGCGGCATGTACGTAATGTACGACGGTCTTTCGGCCTTGTCAAGCGATTTTTATACGTTATCGCCTGCGACTGCTGCGGGCGCTTCGTCGCCTTCCAGAATTTCACGTTCGCCGAACAAGTCGCGATTGTTTGCGTCGTATTCGGTAAAGGCGTTCGGGAAGCGATGGCGAAGCTTTGCGATGTTGACGCGCTGCGCTTCGCCAAAGTTCGAACCCAACGCCCGAAGAACAAGGGCGTCGTACCAAAAGCCGTCGCCGACTTCTTCGATAGCGTTTACGTCGTCGAAAGTTGCGCCATTGTTGGCAGTTGCGGCCAAAGTTTCCAATAATTCGCCCGCTTCGGTCGCCTTGCCGATAATGCCGTGAATGATGTTAATTGCGTTACGCTGCGCAACTTCGGAAGCGTCAACGGCCAGCCAATCGGGAAGCTTTGCAAGCGTAGCGGCGTTTCCATTGCCTGCGGCTTGCGGCATCGGAATTTCGCGACCGTAGAAAAGAACTTTCTTGATTTCGTCCAACTTGGACAGGGCGTCGATTGCCTGTCCGACGACGTGTGCGAAGTACGAAAGCGGGATGCGGTCGCCGTAATACTTGTCGGAAGCGGTTACGTGCGCTTCTTCGATATAGTCGAAGTTCTTTGCGGGTTCGGTCATGGTTTCACCTTGTCGGAAGTCGCCGGGCACCGTGCCGCAGCGTTCCGACACTGTAGCGCCCGCAATGTTGCCTGTCAACAAAATTTTGTCTTGCCGGATAGAATCTTGTGCGGTATAGTTCGGTTCATCTTGCCCACATTGAAGCCGCGAAGGTGCGAACATGCCGGAAATTACTACCCTGCGGGATGAAACCCGCGAACTACTGTTGAACCGTCCGGCGTCGTTGTCCGTTGGCGACATTGCGGACGCTATTAAAGTGTCGAAGTCATGGCTTAACGCCTTCGCACGCGGCGACATTCCGAACCCCGGCGTCGTCACTATTGAAACTTTGAACGCATATCTAAAGAAGTGTGCGAAGAAGGCTAATTGATAATGTATCGTAATATTCCCGAAGAAATGCGGATATATCCGCAATGGGTAATGTGGCGGTACGAAGACACGGATTCAAAGAAACCGACGAAGGTTCCTTATTCCGCACGTACCGGCCAGCTTGCCAGCGTCACGGACGCGAACACATGGGCCACCTTTGACGAATGCGTAAACGCTATGTCGTCGGGATGGTATGCCGGAATCGGCTTCGTACTTACGCAGAACGACCCGTATTCGTTTATCGACCTTGACGACACGAAAGGCGACCAAACCGCCTTAGACCGTCAAATTAAAATCTACAACGAATTCGACAGCTACGCCGAACGTTCGCCGTCCGGTTCGGGCTTGCATATCATCGTAAAGGGCGCGGTTCCTTCCGGTCGTCGTCGGTCGTTTATCGAAGTGTATTCGTCGCTTCGTTATATGACTATGACCGGCGACATTTACCGCAATGCGCCAATCAAAGAACAAAACGAACTGTTGAACATTCTTTGGGGACAAATGGGGCAAGGTTCAGTCGCAACGGCGCATTATGCCGGACTTGCCGAAGCCAAGGAAACAGACGAACAGGTTTATAACCGTGCCGTCGCCGCAGCCAATGGCGACAAGTTCGCCGAACTGTTCGCCGGTAAATGGGAAGGCATGTACCAATCGCAGTCGGAAGCCGACTTTGCGTTGGTCGATATTATCGCGTTCTATACGCAGAACCGGGCGCAAATTGCGCGTATGTTCCGTATGTCCGGCCTTGGTCAACGCGACAAGGCGAAGCGCGACGATTACGTATCGTACATGCTGAACAAATGTTTCGACCGCATGTTGCCGCCCGTTGACATTGACGGCTTGCGCAATAAGCTAGACGAAGCAATAGCAGCAAAAGAAGCCCGCGAACGCGCCGAAGTTGCTTCGCTGAATTCAAGCGCAGCGCAACAACCGCAAACCGTCGCGCCATCCATCCCCGAATCTTCGAAGGTGTATAGCGTGCCACCCGGATTAGTCGGCGAAATCGCCCAATACATTTACGCACAAGCGCCACGCCCGGTTCCCGAAATCGCATTGGCTGGCGCGCTTGGTCTTGTCGCCGGTATTGTGGGCAGGGCGTACAACGTTTCGGGCACTGGCCTTAATCAATACGTCTTGCTACTCGCACCGACCGGAACAGGCAAAGAAGCCATCGCATCCGGCATTGATAAGCTAATGGCGCAGGTAATCCGCACCGTACCCGCCGCCGTTGACTTCATCGGCCCCGGCGAAATTGCATCGTCGCAAGCTGTTATTAAGTATATGTCGAAGGGGCCAACGTCGTTCGTATCGTTGGTCGGCGAATTCGGCATTTACCTTCAACAAATGGCAAGCGTCAACGCAGCGCCGCACCTTATCGGCCTTCGTCGCTTTCTGTTGGATGCGTACAACAAATCGGGCGAAGGCAAGGTGTTGCGTCCGTCCATCTATTCGGACAAGGACAAGAACACCGCCGCAGTTCTTGCGCCGTCCTTTACGCTGTTGGGCGAATCGACGCCCGAAAAGTTCTACGAAGGATTGCACGAAGGTTTGATTTCGGAAGGTCTGTTGCCGCGCTTTACGATGATTGAATATCACGGCGAACGCCCGGCGTTGAACACGGCGCACTTGTCGGCGCAACCGTCCTTCGAACTTATCGACCGGCTTTCGACGCTTTGCGCACATGCGCTTATGTTGAACAGCCAACACAAAGCGATTCACGTAAAGGCGAACAGCGAAGCGCAAGCGATGTTTTCAGCGTTCGACGAACATTGCGACGCGAACATTAACAGCAGCGACCGCGAAGTTCGCCGCCATCTTTGGAACCGCGCACATATCAAGGCGATGAAGCTTGCCGCGATTGTCGCCGTAGGCGTGAACCCTTATGACCCGATGATTACCGCAGACGTAGCGGGATGGGCAATCGGCATCGTAACGGCAGACGCGCGTAACTTGCTGGCACGCTTTGACGCTGGCGAAATCGGCATAGACAACGACGAAACGAAACAGCTTGCGAAGGTTATTGCAGCGGTTAAAGATTTTGTCGTATCGCCTTGGCCGGACGTTGCGAAGTATGCCGGGGAAGGTGCGTCGAACCTTCATAGTAACCGCATCGTTCCTTATAGCTACGTACAGCGCAAGCTTGCGTCGGTCGCAGTCTTCCGTAAAGACCGCATCGGGGCATCGGGCGCAATCAAGCGCGCATTGAAGACGCTATGCGAACGGGGCGACCTGCAAGAAGTGTCGCGGGCTACGCTGTCGAAGGACTACGGAACAAGCGCAGTTGCGTACATGATTGCGCATCCCGGCGTCTTCGGCCTGTAGCGGGCCGGATAGTGTGGGCAGAATCGCCGCCTTCGGGCGGCTTTTTTGTGCCTGTTGACAAAGCTTCGAAGTCGTCGTAGCATCGAAGCATCGTAACCAACAAAGGACGAAAGCTATGCAAATTCGAATCGACAACATTAACGAAATCTTAGCGGCCATTGGATTGACCGGACAGCACGAAGCGAAGGGCCAAGGCTGGCACCGCGTTTATATCCATGCGCCGCAAGAAGGAACCGACGTAACGTTGTACCTTGGCCGCGTCATGTTCCAACATGGCGAATATCAATGGGTGAAATGGTGCGCAGCGCCGAACGAAGGGCCGTTGCAAGACTACGACGTATATTGGTTCCGCTGGCAAGTCTACGTCGCAACCGGCAAGCGTCTAGGGCCGCAGTCATGGGAACGCCTGAAAGCGAAAGCCCACATTGAAGCGCAGGCCAAACACGCAGCCGCCAAGGCCGCACGCGCCGCCCTGAATGCCGACCGCACCGCAGCGGGCAAGAAGCCCCGGACGCGCGCCATAGCCCCGCCAAACCCGCGCCGGGCCGCGTGCCTGATTGTCGGCCAATGGCTGTCGGCGGAACTTGGCCGCGACGTTCGCTTGTTCGCATTTTAACGAATCATCGGAGTATCAAACATGACCGCATTTCTTATCGCGCTTGGCGCATCCTTGGCACTGGCATTCGTGCGCCTTGCCGCATCGGCCTTCGAAGCCGCTTACTACTTCGGCCAGAACCGCGAATATCGCCGGGCTTGGGCGTGCATCGTTCGTGCGCTTGTGTTCGTTGCGTTGCTTGCGATGTTCATTCGACCGGCTGTTGTCTTCTTCGATAGCTTCGAAGTTATCAGTATTGACGAACCCGCGCCGATGGTTGCGCCTAAAGCTTCGACAGACCTTCGCGTATAATAGCCGAAGGTCGAATATAAGGGCTGTTTAGACCCTAAGTCGTTGATTTCATTGGAAATATAAGATTCATAACGTTTAATGCCCTTCTTGGGATGCCCGCTAACAGTGTAACCGTATGCCGTTAGACTAATTAAAAGACAAATCAGTTATTATATTTATTAAACTTATTATATTTCCTTTATTTTCAAGGACTTAGCAACTATACGACCCCTTCAATCCGTAGAATGGGCAGAATGTGCGTTAGTCTAACGTTACACTTGACAGGCTAACGTTATGCTGTTAGACTGCGCATACTGTTTAATCGAAAGGAGTAGCCGCCATGCCCGTACAAATCGTCGCATCTTCACCGAAGGCCAAAGAAGCCGCCGAAACAAAACGCGAAACGCGGGGCGAAATGTACCCGTTTGAACAATTGCAAGTCGGCCAGTCGTTCACGGTGCCGCTTGACGAATGCAATTGGAAATCGCTTCGTATCATTACGTACAAGCGCAACGCGAAGTTTAAGGGCGAACGTGAATTCACCTTCGTTAAGCATGACGACCTGAACTTGGTTGAAGTCGCCCGCATCGCGTAATGTGGGCATCATGCACGCCGCCGCCATGCTTAACCAACAGAACGTCGTAAAGGAGTTCGCATTTATGTACGAAATCGAAAACGGCCATAAGGTGCCGAAGCAACGTCGCAAAGCTGGCAGCGAACCGCCAGCCGTGAAAAAGGCTTTCAACGAATACGCGCCGGGCGTTTCCCGGTTCTATCGAAGGAGTTAAAACAATGTGCATCGTATGTGAAATCAAGAAGCTGAACCCGTCGCCGGAAGTTATGGCGAAGGTTGAAGAATTGGCGCGCGGTCTTGACACGGCGTTAACCGTGGCGCAAGAAGTCGCCGAAGCTAACCCCGGTGCGTTCAGTGACGAACAGCGCGACCGTATGCAAAGTGCCGCCGACTTGCTGAACCAACGCGAAGGCGTCGCCGGACTTGCGGCCCTGTTGGGTGCGCTGTTGGGCGGTCGTGTCAACGTCGAAACCGTCGTTATCGTTCCCGAAGATGGCGAAAGCGTCGAAGACGCCATTTCGCGAACCATGACGGCCAAGGCCGAAGGCCGCGCACAAACGAAACACTAACGTTTGACGAACCGCCCCGGCTATCGTATAGTCGGGGTTTTTAGCATTGGGGGAACTGTAAGAATGGCCGATGAAATCGACGCAACAGCCGACCGCATGGACAACGAACTAGCGTTGACCGTCGCGAATACTTGCCGCATGGCCGCAGCAATGCCGAAGGGCAAAGCGGGCGAATGCTTCTTTTGCGGCGAACACTTCGCCCGCGTCGTCGAAGTCCGCGACACGCAGACCGGCGACAAAGTAGACGCTTGCGGTCGTTGTCGCGACCGAAGGGGCATAGCATGACGCCAAGCAAACTAGCGAAATCAGGCACGGAACACGGCGAACAGGTCGCATTGTTCGCATACGTAGCCGTCGCATATCTTCACGGCTTCGACATAGCCGACGAATGGTGCAAGACCGGCAAGCTTCCGCCGCGTGACCCGGACGCACCGCCCGCAGTCCCGGCGCTTGAATGGTTCCACGCCATACACAACCAAGGCCACGGCGACAAGGTGCGCGGGGCGAACGCCAAGGCCGAAGGCGTGCGCAAGGGCGTAGCGGATACGTTCTTGCCGTGGCCCATTTACGAACAGTGCCCGACCGATTCGCAACAAATGGTCGTAAAATGGTGCGGCCTTTATATCGAAATGAAGAAGGTTAGCGAACGTCCGAAGTCGGACACGGCGAAGGGCGGCGTAAGCGACGAACAAGCGGCTTTCGGCGAATACGTTAAACGTGTCGGCTTCGGGTTCATGGTATGCTATGGATGGGAACACGCCGTAGCGACGTTGCGAAGCTATATCGAATGGGGTTCGAAGTGAATTGCCTTCGCTGCGAACTCGCACGCGCCCGGCTTAAAGCGGCGGCGCTGGCCCTTGTGGGCTGGCACCTTGACCGCATAGCCGGGCATTTGTCGTTAGCGTATGGCGAACGGTATTACGTCGAATGCGGTAAGCTGTATCGTGCGTCGAAGCTTCCGCCGTATGAACCGCACTTAATCAAGGAGTAACGAACATGACACTTAACGAAGCGAAGCAACTTGCCCGCGACAATCGTTGTTTTATCGTAACAAAGCCCGATTATTTCTTGCTGTATCGCGAATGCCAGCCGAAGAACGTATGCGTCGGTAAGCGCAAGGACGAAAAAGGCATCATCGCGCTAGTAAAGAAAGCTTGCCCGACCGCTTGACGAAGCTTCGAACTTGTCGTAGACTATGCACATAGTCAACGAAAGGAGTTAGCGAAATGGGCGCTTACACTGTAACAACCGAATTCGAAATGGCAGACGGTCGCGTTCTGTCGTGCGAATATGGCGTGTCGTATACCCCGGCGTATATCAGCGGCCCGCCCGAAGACTGCTACCCCGAAGAAAGCGACGCAGGCGACCCGACGTACTTTATCGACGGCGAAGAAGTCGATTACAAGAAGTTGCCGAAAGGTCTTGACGTAATCGCCGACAAGCTGTACGAAGCTGGGCCGGGCGAATACGGATACACCGAAAGCGAAGCGGACGACGGACGCGACTACGAACCCGATTACGATTATTAACGAAGGAGTATTGAACATGCTTTGGCTTATCATTTGGGGCGCTGTTATCGTCGGCTTTCTGGCCGGTTACGTAACCTGCGCGCTGTTGATTGCGAACCGCGAACGTATGACCGACGTTCCGTCCGTCGAAGTTACCGCCATTTCGCCGCAGCAAATGGCGCGCATGGGCGAAGCCCTGTCGCACGCTGGCGATATGCTAGAAAGCGGCGACTTCGACTATCTGTCGGGCGGGCTTATCGTTCAGGACTTGGGACACGGCGTCGTAACCATTCGCGGCGACGTGTCGTTGCGTGCGAAGGAACACGAAGCGCCGAAGGGCCGCGACTTCATAGGCATGAAGAAATGACGCCCGAAGAATCCCGCGCCCTGTTCGAACAGGTGAAGGCGAATCGGGCGAAGCTTGACGCCTGCCCGAAACATCATTTCAACATCGGCGACCCGCCGTATCGCTTCGGCGCAAAGTTCACTTGCACGAACTGCGGCGGCGAAATGGACGCCGTACAGGCGTTCCGGTACTGCCAAGGCTTCAAGGCCGCAGGCGGCGACCCGAACGAAGTTATACCGGGCTACGAATGACAACGTTAGAAATCGTCCTTATCGTCGTAAGTGTGACGGAAACCGCACTTACGACGATTCTTTATCGAAGGATGAAGAAAAGGCTTGACGCCGAACGAAGAATGTACGAAGATAAGCGCGAAGAATACGAAAGGCTAATTGCAGCCCTACCAATTCAAAGGAACTTGCTATGAACTTCGACCCGTTCTTTCTGACAATCGGACTTGCCGCGCTGGCCGTCGCCGTTTATTTGAAGGTCGGCCAAGTCAAGCGCCGCCGTGCGATGGAACGTCGCATTAAACAAGCCATCGAACAAAGCATGGTCAACCGCGCACGCGCCGAAACGCGCGGCAAGCTTCTTGCAGGTGAACGCGAATGGCGGGCGAAGTAATGCCGGGATTCGTCATTTACACGCACCCGGACGAAATGTCGAAATGGGATGCGCGCTTTATCGAACTGGCGAACCACGTTGCCGGATGGTCGAAAGGGCCGCGTAAGCGCATAGGCGCGGCCATCGTCCGGCCTGATAAGTCGATTGCGTCGCTTGGCTACAACGGCCCGCCGCGCGGCTTTGACGACGAAGCGTTTTTGCGCATGACGCGCGAAGAACAACACGCCGTCGTAATTCACGCCGAAGACAACGCATTGCGACAGGCCGCACCCGGCGAAGACCTGTCCGCCTGTACGCTGTATGTGTCGCCCCTGTTGCCCTGCGCGGACTGCGCCCGACGCATCGTCGCGGCTGGCGTGCGGCGTGTCGTCGCCTATTGTGGGCACATTTCCCCGGACTGGCGCGCGTCTGCGGACGAAGCCGAACGAATCTTTATCGAAGCGGGCGTGCAATGCCTGTTCAGCATGGATTAACGAACATGACCCTAGACCATAACCAAATCGAAGGACTGTTGTTCTTCGAAGACCCCGTAACCCATAACGTAATCGGCGCAGCGAAAGCCGCACCGCTTGACGTGTCCGGGCACTTCGTCGCATTTGGGCCGCGTGTTACCGTAGACCCGATGTTGTCGAACCTGTTTCTTGCAGCGCCGACGCTTTATCAAACGTTGTCGCAGCAATACAACGCGATTCAAGGGCTTATCGAAATCGCCGAACGCTTGCCACAAACGCCGGAACTTGATAAGCTGCAATCGTCCTTTATCGAAATGCAAAACGCCATGTTGTTAGCGCAGCGCGTTGCGCAAGTCGGTATCGAAGAAGTTGCGAATTCGCTTGACGAGCCGTAAAAGCCGTCGTAGAATTCACAACATCGAATCAACGAACATAGGTGCCCACATGAAACGCAATGTAAAAGGTCTGTTAATCGCCGTCGCCGTCTTTGTGGCCGTTGGCCTTGTCGGTCGCATGGACTTCGAAGACGAAGTGCGCGAACAGATTGCATATTGTGAAAATGTGAAGGCTGGCGTATGGCCCGACTATAACGGCACGTACAAAGCTGAATGCACCGCCGAAAAGCTGAAAGAATTTCAAAATATTTTGCGTTGAACGCTTGACACGTCGAACGGGCAGCGTAGAATAAACCCCGTCGCAACATCGCGACATTCTCTTAACGTTAAGGAGTTTTCCAAATGGTTACCGAGAAATCCGCGAAGAACACCGCCGCCGCTTCCAACACCGCCCCGGTTATCGGCCTTGCCGAAATCGTTGCAGCGGGCGCGAATGGCATGTATACTTCGCCCGACGTTCACGCTTCGCTTGTCGAAGCTGGATTGGTCGAAATCAACCCCGGCATGACCAACGAAGCGGGCGAAATCGCAACCCGCGCAACCCAAAAAGGAATCGACAGCATGAACACCGCAACCAACACCGGCACCGCCGCCCCCGCTTCCGCCCCGGTCGCATCGTCCTTCGCCATCGAAGACAATGTGCCGATGCCGACGACTTCCGGTCGTGGCCGTGGCGGCAACGTCTACCCGTTCGACGCGCTGGCCGTTGGTCAGTCCTTCTTCGTGCCGAACACCGAAGACAAGCCGAACGCCGCGAAGTCGCTTGCTTCGACCGTTTCCAGCGCGACCGCCCGTTACGCCGAAGTCGTCGAAGGCCAGTTCAAGACGAACAAGAAGGGCGAACAGGTGCCCGTCACCCGCGAAACCCGCAAGTTCGTTGTGCGCAGCGTCGAAGGCGGCGCGCGTGTGTGGCGTACCGCCTAACACGCAGCTACGGCCCGCGTTGCGGGCTTGCTACGACGGAAACCCCGGCCATTGCGCCGGGGTTTTCTTTTTCTTGCCCTACGGCGACTTTTTCGGTTATCATTCGCGACTATGGGGGCGTAATTCGCCTACGAAACAAATAACGAATATGGGGCGAAATAGTGTCAAATGAACTTCGGAGTAACGACGATATGAACGAACGCCCAACGAAGATTATCGACGCTAAATTGCCGTTGCCTTGGCTTATCGGTTCGGCCTGCGCCGTAGTCTTTTCGATGGGCGGTGTATTCGTCAAGCTGGATTCCGTAGGCGCATCGCTTACGAAGCTTGAAGCGAAGACCGATACGCGGGACGACCGAATTAACGTATTGGCGCAAACGCTGATTCAGCAGCAAGGCAAAAACGACGTACAGGATGCGCAGATTACCGGCGTTCAGAACGAAGCCCGCGACCTTCGCCGCGATGTTGAAGAAATCAAGAAGAATCAACGTTGGATGCCGAAATGATTAAGAAAGTCGAACTTATCGAAGATTGGCGGCAAAGCTGGCGGCTTTGGTCGGTTCGGCTTTCTGTCGTAGGTGCCGCCGTAATGGGCGTGTTTACCGCATGGCCGGATTATGCGCTTTACCTTTGGGGTGCAATGCCCGAAGAAGTGCGCGCACTTATCCCGCAAAGGTTCGTATCGGCAATCGCGCTTTTCGTATTCGTAATGTCTACCGCATCCCGAATTATCAAGCAAAGGCCGAAAAATGAACGAACCGAAAAAGAACCCGACGCCGAATAACCGTCCGGGTAAGAAAACCCTAGTCGGCGTCGTCGGCGCAGCAGTCGCCGCAATCCTGTTCGCTACCGTTCCGGTTCACGAAGGCAACGTACTTCGCGGCTACCTTGACCCGGTAGGAATTCCGACTAAGTGCATGGGCGATACTACGAACGTCGTAGTCGGCCAGCGTTACACCGAAGCGGAATGCCGCGAATCGTTGGAAACGCAGCTTATCGCGCACGCTGAACCCGTCTTGAAGTGTACGCCCGGTTTGAAAGGTCGTACCTATCAGCTTGCCGCCGCCGTATCCTTCGCGTACAACATCGGAACGGGCGCATACTGCAACAGCACGACCGCACGCCGTTTCAACGCTGGCGACTATCGCGGCGCATGTAAGGCGATGAACGAAAGCGACGCAGGCCGTCCGCAATGGGTTACGGCACGCGGCAAAGTCCTTCCCGGCCTTGTGAAGCGCCGGGCCGAAGAACGCGCGTTGTGTGAAACGGGGCTATGATATGTGGGCAATCATCGTTGCAGGTGCAAAACGCTTCGGCGGCTGGATTCTGGCCGCATTGTCGTTTCTGGCGATGCTGGCGACCGTATGGCTTACGTCGCGAAAAGTCGGCAAGGCCGAAGGGCAAGCCGAAGCATCCGAACAACGCGCAAGCGACCGCGAAGCTATCGCAGTACGCGAAGTCAACGAAGCGCGCGAAGCTTCCGAAACCCAAGTAAAGGCGGTGCAAAATGCGAACGAAGTTCATAACGCTAACGCTGTTCTTGACGACGACGGCGTTTCTAAGCGGTTGCGCGACGAATGGTCGCGGGACTGAACCGCCGCAATCCATCGCAGAAACCGTACAGTCGAAGCCCGTAGTTATCGACACGGCTTGCAAATGGGTTTCGGCCATTTGGGTTTCGAAGCAAGACGATATGACCGCAGGCACGGCGCGGCAAATCTTGAACCATAATCAAGCCGTCGTTAAGAACTGCGGCCCGAAAACGTCGCCCAAGGTCGAAAAGCCTTAACAGAACGCCGGGCTTGCGGTATAGTGAAGGCAAATGCGAACACTAGGCCGACAGCATGACCGACGAACGTAACGAATCCGAAGAAAAGGCCGCTTATGCGGCCTTGCTTTTGAAAGAACGCGACCCCTTCAAGGCCGCGCTTCAACTATTCCCAGACAACACGAATCGCGCCCTATGGGTGGCGAACCATTGGCCGAACGACGACGAAGTTAAGGCCGAACAAACGCGCCTGTCGAATGAAGAAGGCGATTCGTTCTTGCTGTCGAAGCGCGAATTTCTGCAAGATATTGAACAGCGTATGCGCGGCACGGTCTACCCGAACGGGGCCGTAATTCCGCCGACGCCCGAAGAATACGCGAAGCTTGCGAAGCTTTACGCGGACGTTCGCGGGTTCATCGAAAAGCCGCAGACGAACGTAAACGTTACGACGAATATACAGCGCGTCGTCGAAGTGCCGGTATTCCAAGACGAAAGTTCTTGGGAAGCCGCCGCCGCAAAGCAACAGCGGGAACTTTTGAACAATGCCCGCACTCGCCATTAAACAGCCGGTAGCCCCGCCGCTGGCGCTGCAACCTGCGCCGCAACTTGAAGTCGTATTCAAGCCGCTACCCGGTTCGCAGACTATCGCGCTTTGTTCAATGGCGACGCATACCCTTTACGAAGGTGCGCGCGGCCCCGGTAAGACGCTAACGCAGTTAATGCGCTTCTATCGTAACGTCGGCAAAGGTTACGGCAAGTTCTGGCGCGGCGTCATATTTGATTTAGAATTCGACCATTTGGGCGGACTTGTCGCCGAATCGAAAAAATGGTTCGGCGAAAACGGAAAGCTTAAAGACGGGGCGAAGTTCTTAGAATCCCCAAGCCAATATAAATGGGTTTGGCCGACTGGCGAAGAACTGTTGTTTCGCCATGTAAAGAAGCTATCGGACTACGAAGGCTTCCACGGTCACGAATACCCGTTCTTAGGCTGGAACGAATTAACGAAACACGCAAGCGGCGAACTTTACGATAAGTTTATGTCGGTCAACCGGGTTACGTTCGACCCGGTAAAAGACACGCCGAAAGACCCGAAGACCGGGCGTTATTTGACGCCGGACGGTTTGCCGTTGCCGCCGATTAAGTGCGAAGTATTCAGCACAACGAACCCAAGCGGCCCCGGTCACAATTGGGTAAAGAAACGTTTTATCACGATAGCGCCGCGCGGCACTGTCGTTCGTCGTGCTATCCAAATTTACAACCCGGCGACCGAACAAGAAGAAACGCACGTAATTACGCAAATCGCTATCTTCGGTTCGTACAAAGAAAACCCGTACCTTCCCGCTTCGTATATTGCCGAACTGGAAAGTATCAAAGAACCGAACTTGCGGAAGGCTTGGCTTTATGGCGATTGGGACGTAACCGCAGGCGGTGCAATCGACGACCTTTGGGATTCGCAAGTACACGTCGTACCGCGCTTCGTCGTGCCTTCTTCGTGGCGGCTTGACCGCACATACGACGACGGCAGTTCGCACCCGTTTAGTGTGGGCTGGTGGGCGGAAGCGGACGGCACCGAAGCAACGGTAGTTCTTACCGATGGCACCGAATATACGTTCTGTCCGCAACCCGGTTCGTTGATTCAGATATTCGAATGGTACGTATGCGCGAAGGACGAAAAGGGCGAATTTATACCGAACACCGGCCTTAAAATGTCAGCGTCGAATATCGCACAAGGCATTATCGACCGCGAAATTTCGATGATGGCGAACGGCTGGATTCCGTCGCAACCGTGGCCCGGCCCGGCAGACAATCGCATTCGACAAGTTATCGAC
>Ga0315298_1007636_pt1 | contig 14150 bp, 17 predicted proteins | sample WHS_1_MG_FD_203077 | JGI IMG/M metagenome (GOLD analysis project Ga0315298, IMG submission 203077) | Extremophilic microbial mat communities from Washburn Hot Springs, YNP, Wyoming, USA - WHS_1_MG | ecosystem: Environmental > Aquatic > Thermal springs > Hot (42-90C) | place: USA: Wyoming...
TAGGAAGAAGGGCTGAACGGCGGGCCGTTCCGGTCAACTGTACCGGGGCGGCCCGTTTGCGTTCATGGCTTTGCCGCCCGGGTTCTGCGGTGCCGGGGTTGCTGCCCGTCCCCGGGACCACCTGGGTTATTTCGGGGGTGCGGGTTAGATTCCCGGTGGCGCCGACGCCCGGCGTACCGGGGACGGCCGCAAATGCCCCCCTTGATCAACCACGGCGTGGATGCCGGTAGCGCGCGGCTGTCCGCCGGGCGCGGGCCGTCCGTTATTCGCCTTCTTCCAGGCCCCAGCGCTGGAGCAGGCGGTGCAGCTTGAGGGTGATCAGGCCCAGTACGGCCGCCACCAGGGTGGGCAGGTAGAGTCCGGCGCCGATGCCGGTGCCGATGCCGGCGGTGAGCCAGATGCTGGCGGCGGTGGTCAGGCCGCGCACGCCGTCCCGGTCTTTAAAAATAATGCCGCCGCCGATAAAACCGACCCCGGTGACGATCTGAGCGGCAATGCGGGCCGGATCGGGGCTGCGGTAAGTGATCGGGCCGGAAAATTCGCTAAAGGCGTAGATGCTGATCAGGGTGAACAGGGTGGAACCCAGGCAGACCAGAGTGTGGGTGCGCACTCCCGCCGGTTTGTGGCGTTTTTCCCTTTCCAGGCCGATGAAAAACCCGAGCACAAAGGAGATGAGCAGCCGGAAAACCATTTCCCTGATGCCGATGGCGATCATTTTTTCCACCCTTTTCCCCCCGCTGTTGATATTTTAATATAATTACCCCGCGGATGGGAATAATACCTGCTGAAACCGGTCGGCGCGAGGAGATTTTTGAAGGGGGAGTGCCAATGTCCGAAAAAAAGGATCAAGCGCTGCAAAAACAGGCGCAGTCGGTGCTGGACACCGACGCGCGCACCAGGGAATATGGATTGAAGGCCGATGTGACGGACGGCAGGGCGCGGGTGAGCGGAGTGGTGGACACGCTGGCCGAGAAGGAGCAGATCAAACGGCTGCTTTCCCGGATAGAGGGCATCCGGGCGGTGGAAGACAATGTCGCTGTGAGCACCGACGGGGCGATCACCGATGATGATGTCAATTTTGAGGTGGCGGAGGAACTGGCCGCGGACCCGGCCGTAAACGAGCGCAACATCAGCGCCAGGAGTGTAAAAGGGGTGGTCTACCTGCGCGGGATGGTGGACAGCGAGGAAGAGCAGGAGGCCGCCCTGGCCGCGGCCACCCGCGCCCGCGGGGTGAAAGAGGTGATCAGCCAGCTCAAGGTGCGCCGGGACGGCGGCTATGATACGGACAATCTGGAAGAGATATTTCATCACCAGGTAAACAACGATCACGAAGAAGAGGACAGCATCCTCTAAATTTGCAAATGTGTCCGGTGCCGCGCCCCTGCTGTTTTTGCGGGGGCGTCCTGCGTGAACAAAAAAACCGCTGCTCAACGGCCCGTCGTTCCGCGGGCGTACGGTTTCCCCGGTTTATTGCCGTCAATGGCTGATGTGGAACAGGTGGTAAACTGTTCGTTTGTCCCAGCCCATGTCCCAGGGGCAGTGGTAACGGTCCACCGTATGAGCGTTCACCAGCGGGTAGCCGTGGCTGTCCGTGCCCACCACCAGCGCGAAGTGTTCAATATGCCCTTTTTCTTCGTATCCGATTACATCACCGGGCTGCAGTTCACGCACCGCTCCGCGCGGGTATTTTTTATCCGGGCCGTTCAGCTCGTTGAACGTGCCCCGGGCCAGGCAGCGGGCCCGTCCCTGATAGAGCAACCAGGAGGCGAAGGCTTCGGTTTGCACCCAGGCCCGGCTGCCCGAGCCGCCCCGCCGGTCATAGCGGTAATACCAGGTGCCGTCCATGGGCAGTCTGCCCCCCTCCCGATCCCCCAGGGCCTGCGAAACAAAGTTGGTGCAGTCGCCTCCGGCGCCGTTCAAATCCCGGTAGCGGGGGTTGTATTTGTGCCCGTTGCCGGCCCCCCAGGCCAGCCCGGCGTATTTATCGGCGTAGGCCACCGCCCCCCGGCGATCGTAACCGCCGAAATCACCGTTGGCCGGATGGACCGGCGCCGCGCTTCGTGAAACGCGGGCGCCGGCGGGAAAAGAAACGGCTTTTCCCGCCGCCGGAGAGGGGTTGGGCACCAGGGTGTCGTCCCCCAGCCCGTCGGTGTAAAAATCACGGCGGATCAACCAGTGTCCGTTCCGCCGCACCAGCTGCATCCAGTGCCGGGTTCCGATGCCGAAACGGTTGACGGCGGTTTCCCCCGGGTAGACATAACCCAGGCGCAGGGTGTGGTGCACCTGAAACTCGGCGGTGTCTTCCCGTATGCGCGACCAGGGGATGGTTAAAGTGGATTCGGCTTCGATGATGCGCACGCCGCGTTTGATGGCCCAGTTCTGGACGAAGGAAAGCTTGTTTTTCTCGTGCGACAGCGCCCAGCGGCCGTATTTGGATTCCGTATCGTAATCGGCGAGCGCCGGGGCGGGAGCGGCGCCGGTGAGGATCGCGCGGTCGCGGTTGCGGAAAATCTCCTCCAGCCGTGTGTTCAGTTCCCTGTTTGCAGCGGCCGTGACGGCGCTGCGGGTGGTGCCGGAAAAAGAAACTGTCAGAGCCAGGGTAAACAGCAGCAGTATCCAGGACGGGCGCATGACCGATTCCTCCTGCCGATCTCAAAGCTTGGCGTTATTTTGACCGCAGCACCGCCGTTTCTTGCCGGTTTGTTCATGGTCCTGCCGGTGCGCGGACAGAAAAAAACCGCCCGGTGAGCAAACACACAGCGGGTTAAATTGAAGTTACTTCCTGCAGGACCCTCGTCCATGCTTCCGGGCTCACTTCCCGGTATTTGTTCGGACCGATGAAATATTCACGTCCGGGCAGGGCTTTTTTCTTTAAGATCTCCGGACCGTCCCCCCGGATGGTCTGGTAGAGGGATAAAATATTTCCCGCGCCCATATTGGTCTGTATGCCGCTGTTCAGGACCCAGAGCAGGTAGGGCATCCGGGCCAGAACGGCGGGCTCAATCAGGCGCGCGGCCAGCGAGCGTATTTCCACCTGCAGATCCATGCGTTCCCGGGCGTAACTGCCTTCAAATACGTCCAGCATGGTGGTTTTTCTGCCGTTCATCACCACCGGTCCCAGGGCGCGGCTGACCCGTTCCAGGGCGCTCTGACTGATGTCCACGTAGTTTTCTATCGGTACGTTGAATTTATTTTCCAGGTAGGCGGTAATCCCGTCCCGGCCTTCGCTTTGGTAGAGTTCCCGGATCGTCATCCGGCCGCCGTCCGCCTCAATGCAGGTATCAATCGGGATGGCCACGATGCCGACCGGTTTTTGCCCCGGATGGACGGACATCAGCGTGACCGCTTTGAGCGTGGAGCCGTCGGTCCAGAAAACCAGGATGTTTTCCATTTCACCGGTTACGGGCGGGTCCGCCGCCAGGCCGACCCGGACGGGGAAAAAGCAGAAAAACCAGCATAAGCACACCGGGAACAGTTTGCGCAACCAGAAAGGCACTCCCGCTCCCTCCTTGAACCACCTTTATTCTGAATTGCCGGCCGACTTTTTATGCGCATTTTTCTATTGACAGGAAAAAGCGGGCCGCGTTATACTGGAGCAAGATTTTATTCAGTAGCATATCATCATATTAAAGCAACAAAGGAGGCATGTTCATGCAGTTGCGTCTCGGTCTGCCCAAAGGCAGTCTGCAGGAATCAACTTTCGCCCTCTTTAAGCGGGCCGGTTTCAATCTGGCGGTAAAAAGCCGTTCTTACTATCCGCAGGTGGACGATGCGGAACTGGAAGTGGTGCTCATGCGCGCCCAGGAAATCCCCCGCTACGTCAATGAAGGGGTGTTGGACGCCGGCATCAGCGGTCTGGACTGGATCATGGAGAACGAGGCCGATGTGGTGGAGGTGGCCGAACTGGTCTACTCCAAGCAGACCACCAACCCCATCCGCCTGGTGCTGGCGGTGGCCAACGAGAGCGACATTAAAACAGTGGCGGATCTGCAGAACAAGCGCATTGCCACCGAACTGGTGCGGGTGACGCGGAATTTCCTGGCCGCCCACGGAGTCACCGCCACGGTGGAATACTCTTACGGGGCCACGGAAGTAAAGGTTCCCAATCTGGTGGACGCCATCGCCGACCTTACGGAAACGGGCAGTTCCTTAAAAGCCAACAACCTGCGGGTGATTGCCACCATTCTCACTTCCACCCCCCGCCTGCACGCCAACCGTACGGCCTGGGCGGATCCCTGGAAACGGGAGAAGCTGCAGAATCTCTCCGTGTTGCTGCAGGGCGCCCTGCGTGCGGATGACAAAGTGGGGTTGAAAATGAACGTGCCCTGCGCCCGGCTGGATGAAGTGCTCTCGGTGCTGCCGGCGATGAAGCACCCGACCATCTCCCGGCTGGTGAACAGCGATTGGGTGGCCGTGGAAGCGATTCTCGACGAAAAAAAGGTGCGTGATTTGATCCCCGCCTTGAAACGCGTCGGAGCCGAAGACATCATCGAGTACCCGTTGAACAAAGTGATCCCCTGAATGACGCCGGGTGCGGCCGGCCGATTGATTGACGGATGACGGAATTTTTGTCCCCGCGCGGGGACATTTTGTTTTTCGGGGGGAGGTTAATTAAAACTTTTCAAGAAAATATTTAAGGTATATTTCCCTGTGGGGGTGTGAAAAGTGGATGCGGGCTCGATTATTGCCTTCGCCGCGGCGGCGGGGCGGGATTTCCTTTTTGAAGACGAAGCCGGGGCCGTGCTTGCCGCGGCGGGGATCGCCGTCGCGCCCTGCCGGACGGTGAGAAGCGAGCGGGAAGCCGTGCAGGCGGCGGAGGAAATCGGCTATCCGGTGGTGCTTAAAGTGCGCTCGGCTTTAATCCGGCACAAGTCCGATCTGGGCGGCGTGGCTCTGGATTTACAGGACGCCGGGGCGGTGGAACGGGCCTACCGGGAAATCCTCTCCCGGGCCGCCGCGGTGGACCGGGAGGCGGCCGTAAATGTGCAGCCCATGGCCCCGCCGGGGGGAGTGGAAGTAATTGTCGGTCTGCTTACCGATCCGCAGTTCGGCCCCGTGCTTATGTTCGGGCTGGGTGGAATTTTCACCGAGGTGCTCAACGACGTTTGTTTTCGCATGGTACCGGTTACCGCGGATGATGTCCGGGAGATGATCGCTTCCATCAGGGGCGCCCGGCTGCTGGACGGGTACCGCGGTCGTCCGGCGGCGGACCGGCGGGCACTGGAAGAATTGATGCTGGCGGTTTCCGATCTGGCGTCGGCGCACCCGGAGATCAAGGAAATGGATTTGAATCCGGTCGTTGTTTACGCGCACGGTCTCCAGGTGCTCGATGTGAGGGTTTCCCTGCACCGGGGGGCCCGGCCCGACGGCGGTTTTTCCCTCCGCTGATATTAAGATTTTTACCGGGTATAATTTACATCGGGCGAAAGAGGCAAATCTGAGATAGAGAGGTTCGGTCATGATTCCCTTGCGCGACAATATCCGTTCCCGGCACCGGCCTTACATGAACTGGCTTTTGATTCTGGTCAATTTTCTGGTTTTCTTTCAGGAGCTGGGACTCGGGCAAAGGCAGTTGAACAACCTGTTTTTCAATTTGGGCGTGGTGCCGGCCAGGGTCCTTTACCTGCTCAAGGCGGGGGCTCCCCTGGAAGCGCTGGCCGTACCTTTTTTTACCGATATGTTCCTGCACGGGGGATGGGTACATATTCTGGGCAATATGCTTTTTCTCTGGGTGTTCGGGGATAATGTGGAAGACAGGCTGGGCCACTTCCGTTACCTGATGTTTTACCTGGTGGTCGGCATTATCGGCAGTATCGCGCACGTGCTGGCCAATCCGGCATCCACGGTGCCCATTATCGGGGCCAGCGGGGCAATCGCCGGCGTGCTCGGCGCCTACCTGATCAGTTTCCCCCGCGCCCGGGTGCTCACCCTGCTGCCCATTTTTTTCTTCGTCACGCTGGTGGAGATACCGGCGGTGGTGTTTCTGATCTTCTGGTTTGTCATTCAGGTGTTCAACGGCGCCGCTTCTCTGGGCGGGGTGGCCAACCCGGTGGCCTGGTGGGCCCATATCGGGGGTTTTGTCGCCGGTATGTTCCTGGTTAAGTTGATGTCTCCCCGGCCGGTGTACCGCTGGTAAGGGAAAAGCGCGGGGAAGGGTTTCCCCTTCCCCGCGCCGGCCCGGACCTAGCGGGCGAAGACGTGATGTCCGATTTGGGTGATAATGGGCCGCGACCAGATCCACGGGCTGATCGCCCTGTCCGGGTTCCAGTAATACAGCGCCCCCCCGGTGGGGTCTTCACCGTTGATGGCGTCCCGGGCGGCCCGGACGGCCTCCGCATCCAGGGGACGGTTGAACTGGCCGTTGCTTACCGCTTCAAAGGCATCCGGTTGGTAGATCACCCCGGCGATGGTGTGCGGGAATTTCGGGCTTTTGGTCCGGTTCATGATCACCGCGCCCACCGCCACCTTGCCGATGAACGGTTCGTTGGCGGCTTCACCTTCGATGACGTGGGCGAGCAGGTAGACATCATCCCTGTTCACCGTGCCGCCGCGCGACACCTGCGGCGCGGGGCGGGCGTCGTCACGCGCTGCGGCGGCCGGCTTTTTCGCCGCCGCCCGCTCATTTCCGGTGGTTGCTCCCCAGGCGCCCGGCAGCAGGGCCATGCTCATCATCAGAACGGTCAGCCCGGCCAGCAGGGCGCGGTTATTTATTCTTTGTTTCAGCCAAAGGAAAAAAGCCATGGTTTCCACTCCTTTCGTTGTTTCACCCAGGCTTCAGCGCTAAGTATAACGTGAAACGGACGGCCGATCAACCGTTAAAATCTGCCGGGTTGTCTGTTCGGTTCGGGACACGACTTGAGGGGGGATCTCTTTGCAGGCACAGGCTACGGCGGCGGCCGTAGATTTGCTTGGTACGATGACCATATTGATTCTGACCGGGATACTCATGGCCAGACTGGCCCGGCTGGTGAAAATTCCGGATGTGGTAATGTTTTTAATCGCCGGTATCGTTATCGGTCCTTCCGTGCTGGGACTGGTCGACCTGCCGGGTAACAGCGTGGCCGGTCAGATGATTTTGCTCTTCGGTTCGGCGTTGATTCTCTGTGACGGCGGGTTGAGCCTTGATCTGCAGGTGTTAAAAAAAGTATGGCGGACGATTGTGCTCCTGGCCACCCTGGGAGTGCTGGTCACCGCGCTGATCACCGGCCTTGCCGCCCGTTATTTTCTCGGGTTGCCCTTTCTTTCCGCGCTCTTGCTGGCGACTGTGATTGCTTCCACCGACCCGGCCACGCTGGTGCCCGTTTTCCAGCAGATAAAAATCCGTGAGCGGGTGGCCCAGACGGTGTTGAGCGAATCGGCGTTCAACGACGCCACCGGCGCGATGCTCACCTTCAGCCTGCTCGCCGTGCTGGCCAGCGGTTCTTTTTCACCGGGTAAAAGCGTGCTCATGTTCCTGGGGATGGCCGGCGGCGGCCTGCTGGTGGGTGTCGTGCTCGGCCTGCTGGTTGCGTACACGATCGCCCACCATAAGGTGGGCGTGCTGGGGCCGTATTCCGCCGTGATGGTCCTGCTCGCCGTGCTCGCCGCCTACCTGGTCGCCGACCGGATCGGCGGCAGCGGTTATATGGCTGTGTTTGTCGTCGGGATCATTCTGGGCAATCTGCCCGCGTTCAAACTGGAGCAGCACGACGCCTATGCACTGGAACAGCATCATTTCATCTCCAATCTGGCTCTGGTCATGCGCATGCTCATTTTTATCCTGCTCGGCACACAGGTTGACTTCGCGGTCATCGGCCGGTACTGGTCGGCCGGTCTGCTGGTCATTGCGGTGTTTATGCTGGTGGCCAGGCCGGCGGCGGTGATGGTTTCGGCGCTTCCCGACTGTGCCGTGCGGTGGCGGAAAAACGAAATTCTGTTTATGTTCTGGGTGCGGGAAACGGGTGTCATCCCGGCCGCCCTGTCCGGCATCCTCATGGGCATGGGGGTGCCCCACGCCGATTTGATTGCCGCCGTAACGTTCATGGCCATTCTGGCCACCCTGCTGCTTCAGGCCGGCACCACCGGCATGGTCGCCAGGAAACTGGGGCTGCTCCTGGAAGGGTGAAAAACGGCCGGTAACGCCGGGCGCGCGGTTGCGCCCGCCTTTTGTCCGGGCGATGCGCGATGGTTTTGCCCGTTCAAACCGGGAAACGGTAAAAAAAAGCCCCCAGGGCGGCCGCCGCCGGCAGAGTGAGCAGCCAGGCGCTGATTATTGCGGCCACCGTGGGCCAGCGGACGGCGCCCGGCCCGTCGCTTGTCCCGGCGCCCGTGATCGACGATGAAATGACGTGGGTGGTGCTTACCGGCAGCCGGCAGAAGGTGGCCCCCAGGATGACCAGGGTCGAAGCCAGGTCCGCGCCCAGGCCGGTCAGGGGGGTGAGCCTGGTGATTCCCGTGCCCACCGTTTTGATGATCCGCCAGCCCCCTAAAGATGTGCCCAGGGCCAGCGCCAGGGCCGAGGCCACCCTCACCCACAGGGGCACGGACGGGGCGGACTGGTGGCCGGCGGCCATCAGGGCGAGGGTGATTACGCCCATGGTTTTCTGGGCGTCGTTGGTGCCGTGGGCGAAGGCCTGGCCGGCGGCGACCGCCCGCTGCAGGGCCTGGAAGCGGCGCCTCTGCCGTCCGCCGTGGTGGGCGGGGAAAAGAAGGCGCATCACGCCCGTCACGATGAAGCCGGCACATCCGGCCAGCAGCGGGGAGAGGAGCAGCGCCCGCAGAATGTCGGCAAAGCCGTCCGTGTTCACCGCCTCCGGACCGACCGCCGCCAGCGCGGCGCCGCTTAGAGCGCCGATCAGGGCGTGGGACGAACTGCTGGGCAGCCCCAGCGCCCAGGTGAGCAGATTCCAGACCGTGGCCGCCGCCAGAGCGGTGGCGATGATATGCAGATCGCCCCCCAGTGCTTTTGCGCTGACGATTCCCTCCGCGATGGTGCCGGCCACACCGGTGAAGGTGAGCGCGCCCAAAAAATTCATGGCCGCGGCCAGGCAGACGGCCGGGCGGGGGGCGAGCGCCCCGGTGGCCAGGCAGGTGGCCACGGCGTTGGCCGTATCGTGAAAGCCGTTGACGAAGTCAAAGCCCAGAGCCAGCAGCACCACAATGATGAGCTGGATGAAGGTGATCTCGGCCACGGGAATACCCCTTTTCAGCAACACATCCGTCCGGTACAAATTTACAGAAAACAGCCGCCATAATAAATATGGCAGCGCGGGTAAATAATAGAACCACGGAAGTTGACAAAAAGGGGGGTAGCAGATGGGCAAAAACATCCATGTGGTCGGGATCATGGTGGAGCAGCGCGCTTCCCGCGCGCCCGAGGTGCAGCAGGTGCTCACCCGTTATGGCGGGCAGATTTTGAGCCGGACCGGTATTCCCGATCCCGCACGCAGGCGGGGGATCATCACCCTGACCGTGCAGGCCGAGGAAGGCGATTGCCGGCGCCTGGAAGCGGATCTGCAACAGATTGAAGGGGTGGTGGTCAGGTCCGTCGCTCTGGGTCCGGCCGTTGAATAGGCAAAAAGGCGAACCATGCCGCCCGGGGCGGTTGCAAAACGCCCCGCCGCGGTGTAAACTTAACAGGGTGAGCTGTTCCGGTCCGCGGTAGGGGTGAATCCCCGGTACCGCCGGCCGGGACGGCCGCTTTTGCGGTGCGGCGGGCGCTGCCGATGATCGATTTCCGGTGGTGGTGAGAATGTCCTCTATTTTTCCTGTCGACATTTATCTGCCCGTGCGTCCCCCGATCAAATGGGCGGGGGGCAAGGGCCGGCTCATACCCCAGTTTGTTTCCCTTTTCCCGCGGGCAATGGAGTGTTTGATTGAGCCTTTCTGCGGGGGCGGAGCCGTTTTTTTCCACCTTCGTCCGCCGCGGGCCGTATTGATTGATAATAATGACGAACTGATTAACTTTTATCTGGTGCTTAGAGACAGGCCGGACAGCCTGCTGGCGGATCTGGTCCGCCATCGGAACACGGCGGAATATTATTACTGGATCAGGGGTCTGGACCCGGCCGCGCTGACCGATGTTGAGCGGGCCTCCCGCTTTCTTTATCTCAATAAAACCGCTTACAACGGCCTGTGGCGGGTGAACCGCCGCGGGCGGCACAATGTGCCCTACGGCCGTTATAAGAACCCCAAAATAGTGGATGAAGAAAACTTGCGCAAGGCCCATGCGGTTTTGCGGCGGGCGGAAATTAAATGCGCCGATTTTTCCGCCGTGCTCGATGTGGCCGAACCGGGGATGTTTGTCTACCTGGATCCGCCCTATCATCCGCTGTCCCGCACGGCCGGGTTCACCAGCTACACGGCCGACGCTTTCGGTGAAAACGACCAGCGCCGGCTGGCGGAAGTGTTCCGGGAACTGGACCGCCGGGGCTGCCGGGTGATGCTGAGCAACTCGGACACCGATTTCATCCGGCGGCTGTATGCCGGGTACGCCGTTACCACGGTCAGCGCCCGGCGGGCGATTAACTGCCGGGCCGACGGGCGGGGGTTGATCACGGAACTGGTGATCAGGAATTACGGCCGCTAGCCCGGATGCGCCGGCTTCCCCTGTCTGCCCGCCTGTTTCCGTGTCCGAACGAAAAAATCGGTATTGAGTAAATTTACCTCTTGATTTTGGACCGGATTCGGTTTAGAATTACTTATTGCGATCCGGCATGAGGCCAAAAGTGCGGTGAGCGGTCGCTGTTCCATTCGAAAAACGGATGTTTTTCGAACGGAATAGAGGAAAGTCGAGACACGCACACTCCGCTCCGGCGGGGTGTAGTAAGGTGCCCGGCGCAAGCCGGGGCGGGGCGACCCGACGACGGCGAAAGAAACTCCCGTAGTTTCCGGTAGCCATAAAGTGCCACAGAAACCAGGGCACCGGGCGACCGGTGCGTGCAAGGGTAAACTCCACCGGCGTGCAACCCAAATAGGCGGGTCCGGCAGGACCTGCGGGTAGGGGCGCCCCCTTTACAGGGGGAAGAAGGGCCGAGCCCTTCTTAGAAAGATGACCGCTTGCAAAACAGAATCTCGCTTACAGCCGCACTTTTGCCCGGCCGAAACGCAGAGCAACGCAAAGGCTTCCGGTTTATCCGGGGGCCTTTGTTTTTCAGCAGGAAAAGCCCCGGTGGCGGTGGAATATTCTGTTTGAGGGGGGAGGCCAGTGAAGGCGGATAATATCGATCTGCCGGCGGAAGTAAGGGAAAGAGTGCTCCGGGATCCTTTTCCCGAGTTTTTGGGCGTGGAGATCCTGGAGTTGAAGCCCGGTTATTCACGGGTGGGACTGCGGGTCGATGAGCGGATGACCAACATCCACGGCATTACCCACGGCGGGGTGGTTTTCACCCTGGCCGATGTGGCGCTGGGTACGGCCAGCAATTCCCGGGGGGTGCCGGCGGTGGCCGTAAACGTGAGCATCAATTATCTGAAGAAGAGCAGCCCGGGAGAGCACCTGGTGGCCACCGCCCGGGAGGAAAATCTCACCCGGCGCACCGGGTTGTACCGGATTACAGTGGAAAATGAGCGCGGGGAACTGCTGGCCGTGGCCCACGGTTTGGTTTACCGGCAAAAGACATGACGACAGGAGATAAAAACCACCGCTAAGGGCGGCCGTTTTCCGCTTCCAGCAGGTGCTTTCTGGTTTTGGCTGCGGTGAAGTCGAAAAATTCCTCCAGGTCGTCGGTCACCAGCCGGCTGGCCCGGTCGATGAGGGCGGCCGTGCGCTCGATGTCGATGTGGATGCGGTGCTTGTAAAACATCTGCACGTCGTATTTGACGGCCAGTGAATGTGGCGTCGCCGGCGAAATTTCAATATAATTGGTGAAGTTGAGTATGCGCCGGTATACCTGCCGCGGCTCCGTCCGGTAATAAGGGGCCACCCGGCGGCTGATTTTTTCAATGAGTTCATTGTTCCGGAAGGCCGCCCGCAGGGCGGCGCTGTATTGGCCGCCGGCGCTGAAGAGCAGTTCGATGCCCATTTCCACGATGTTGTGGGATTTCCACCAGCCCATGGCGGGCGGCAGATTGCAGGCGCGGATGGTTTCCTCCACCAGCTGCCGGCCTTTTTCAAAACAATAACCGCGTTCATAGTGCCTGTATTTCTCGTCACCGTAATAATCCAGGCCCCGGGGGGCGATCCCGTGGGTGATCACCCCCCGGGCGAAGTCGTGGAGCATGGGGTCGGATTTCAGTTCGGCCAAAAGCTCCGCGCCTTTCCCGTGGCTTTCCTGCCGGCTGGCGGTAAAGGCCGCGGCCATGTCGGGGAAAATACTGCCCAGCACCAGCGCGTCGGACAGTTCCGCGCACACCCGGTGGGTGAAATAAACGTGCGTCTGTGGGTACATAACATCTTCCTCCGGCGCGTGCCGGGTAGAGTTTCCCACCCGGCCGAACTTTTCCTTGATTATGTTCTACATCGATATGCCGGTTCCTGCCGGGTGGTGCTCAAACGGCTTTGGCCAGCAGAAAGCCGGCGACGATCAGGGACATGGCGCAGGCCGCGGCAACTATGCCGCCGTAAATTTTTAAGCGGCCCAGTTCCTTCTCCATACGCTGCAGCCGGTCGGACAACTCCTCATGGCCGGCGCGGCAGCGCAGACTCTGTTCAGCCATTTCCCCGGTCAGCCTGTTTTCCAGTTGTTTGAGCTTTTCCTCACCCGGGGTGAGCAATCGGTCGCGGATGGCTCCGGCCAGGGAGTCCACCAGCATCGATTCCGCGCAGGCTTTAGTGGTCATGGGATCACCCCTGTTCAACGCGGTTTATCGCTTCGCGCAGGGCCGAAAGTATGAGCAGAGGGTTTTCCTGGATGCGTTCCTGCAGGTTGTTCAGCATGGTCTGGGTTTGCCGTTGACGCTCTTCAATTTTTTCCACTTCCCGGCTCAGCCGCTGCGTTTCCTCGAGAATGGGCCGGGTTAATTTTTCCTTTACGGCGAGCATTATTTCCCGGAGCAGCGCCTGCAGCGGTTCATTGCCCGGCGGGAGATTTCTTTTTTCCATCATCCCGGATTCCTCCCTGTTAATAAATTTTCGCCGGTGAGGCGGCATGGAGCTTCAGAGATCCCTGAGGACGTTTCTGAACAGAACCAGGGTGCGCATGAGTTCGCAGCGGGTGTTCTGCTGGACTATTTCGCTCACTTCCTTTTTAAAGTCGGCCAGCAGGTCGTTTTGTATTTCCCTTCCGGTGATGCTGCTCACTTCCCGAAAAATTTTTTTCAGTCTTTCTTCGAGCAGACGGGCGTTTTCCATCGGCAATAACCTCCCGCAGCGTCCAGCAGACGCTGGATTTCCCTCAATTCCCGGCGGTATTGCCGCCGGCGTCGGTTTTGTTCCGGTTCCGCGGTTTCGCTTTGCTCCAGCATTTGTTCCAGCCGGGCGAGGCGGGCGCCCAGTATCGCGCCGCCGCGCAGAGTGATTACGGCACGTTCCAGCTGTTTAAGGAAACGCTGGAAGGAACCGTCGTCGTTTCCTTCCAGTGCGGCCAGACAGGAAATCAGGTGCACCCCCGTCCCGGGCGCGGGGCATGCGCCGTACCCCGCCGCGGCCAGATGGCGGCGGACATAATTGACCACCCGTTCTTTTTCCGCACGGTTCAAGGTGTCGGCGAAATTGATTAAAAAAAACCACCGCACGGCTTCTTCCGGGGGCATCGAGCGGCCACTTTCCCCCGCGGGGGTGGGAAGGAGCTCCGGCCGCAATTTTTCGGCCAGGATGTGGCGTCCGTGCAGGAAGAGCAGGATTATGTCACTTTCTTTGGGAAAGACGGGTCCGCCGGCCGGTCCGTGCGCCGGGTCAAAACCCGGGGTATCGATGAACACGGTCGCTTTGAACAGTTCGGCCGGGTAAAAGATGTCCACGTTTTCCAGGCAGAATGCTTCATCGGAAGAGACCAACCGCCTGAACTGCTCTTTTTCCGCCGGATCGTCCAGCCGGTAGATTTTTTTCTGCGGCGGCCGTAAAATCAGGCGGACGTTTCTGACGGCGGACGCCGTCCGTTTTCCGGAGAGGCGTCTGACCAGCGCCGGCACGGCGCCCCTTCGGTCGGGCGATAAGTAGGGGGAGGCGAAGACGCGGGCGGTTTCCTCCAGCAGCCGCCGCAGACGGGCCGCGTCGCAGGAGACGGTTTTGCCGT
>Ga0315298_1007638_pt1 | contig 14146 bp, 11 predicted proteins | sample WHS_1_MG_FD_203077 | JGI IMG/M metagenome (GOLD analysis project Ga0315298, IMG submission 203077) | Extremophilic microbial mat communities from Washburn Hot Springs, YNP, Wyoming, USA - WHS_1_MG | ecosystem: Environmental > Aquatic > Thermal springs > Hot (42-90C) | place: USA: Wyoming...
TCATGTAGAAGACATTATCTCAAGAACTTTATTCAAATCTGGTATCAAAAGAGATATAAGCATCGTAAATATGGCTGACAAATTTGCTTCAATTTTACTTCTTTTTTCAATAATCTCGCAGGGGACTTTAATATATGAGGCAAAAAATTTGAGACAGTATAGAATAGAGTTTCAGAATATGATAATTAGAGAATACCATGATTTTGCTCCGTATTATTTAAATGAGATAAAAAAGAGATATCAGCATGCATAGAAAAATTGAATGTTTCTTGATATTTTATCTTTTATAATAATCGGGCTTTTATTAAGGGTTCTTTTTACAATTATTGGTTTCGCACCTGAAAAAATTGATTTTATTCGTGACAGAATCAATTACTTTGTTTTTTATTACATTATCCCTCTGGTTTGCTTTAAAACTACCTATACGATGCCTTTTAGTCTAAGTCATTTAAAAATTTCAGTTGTTGCAAATCTTACAATATTAAGCTGTGTTGCCATTTCATGGTTTGTTTATAGAAAGATTGCACAAAGCAAAAATATTAAGCCTGAAGTAATAGGCTCTCTTATTATGTGTTCTGCCTTTGGAAATGTTCTTTATATTGGATTACCAATATTAACAAAGCTTTATGGAACAGAGGGAATGAGTTATGCCTTTACCTATGATTTTTTGGCAAGTACACCTCTTACATGGACGGTTGCAGTAGCAGTATGCATGAAATATGGAAGGGCAAAGAGAGTAAGACCTAAAGACTCTATATTAACAATTCTCAAAATCCCTCCAATATGGGGGCTGATTGCTGGACTTCTTTTCAGGGAATTCAGTATCAGCCTGCCAGAAGAGTTAATAAATTTCTTTAATTTAGTTTCAAAATATACTATTTCTCTTATGCTTTTGATTGTAGGAATTTCGGTTAAGCCTGTAACACCAGAAAAGCTTGCCCTGTCTCTTCCAGCAATTTCAGTAAAAACAGTCATCTCACCCCTTTTAGCTATTCTTTTTGGAAGTTTGACAGGACTTTCTGGGGTACCTCTCAATGTTTGCATAATTGAAGCATCCATGCCTTCAATGTTACTAAGTATGATTTTTGCAACAGCATTCGGTGTAGACATGAGAACAGCTATTGAGATGATTTTTCTTACAACTATAGGATTTTTTATTGATACATTTTTTATAGAATTTCTTCTGAATTAAACTTAAATTTTTGTTTCATCTCAATAGCTCAATTGAACTTACATATATCTCATTTTTAGGATTTCATCTAAAATTGCTGATTAAAGAAAGGCTGTCTTTTGCTTATGAGAGATGCTTGGACAGTTCTAAGCTTGCTCCGCTACAGCCTCAAAACTCAACTGCTACCCCAAAAAGTCTGCGACTTTTTTGGGACCCCGTTCTTCGGGTTCAAACAGTTGCGGCTGTGGACGCTTCGCTAAGTACTGTTGTATTTCTAAAATCGCTTAAGACAGCTATTTTCTATCGGCAAATTTAGAATTTCCAAAAAAACAAAAAACCTCTTGGTTTAAAGGTTTTATGTAATATAAACTCTAAAATTCCCGTTAAATTAGGCATCAGGCCAGTTTTTTATTACAAGGACATCACCTGAATATTATCCCTACTAAACTAAGTTCAGTAAGGCTCTGTAAAAAATATATAAACTTAAATATTTCCCAAATTTATACTTGACTTTGATTAAATATTTAATGTTTATATAGTCATTATGAGCTATATTAGATACAAAAAATTTGGAAACAAAGAATATGCTTATGAGATAACTTCTTATTGAGATTCAGTTAACAAGAAGCTTTAGCAAAAATCAAAATACCTAACCTGTATATCACTGGAGTGAAAGAAGAATAAGAGGGCACATAATGATGTGTTTTCTTAGTTTTTATCTTATGAGAGTTATGCAGAAGATTTTGCAAGACTGCTGTATAGAACTAAAATTGCCATTAGAAAAAGGAGGTTTTTCTATTATCCCGTCATTCTGAGGGGCTTAATGCCCCGAAGCGCTGTCCTGAGCAAAGCGAAGGAACTTTCTAATTGAAAAACCCGTTTGGTGAAAAGGTTGGAGATCCTTCGCTGCGCTCAGGCGCTGTCCTGAGCGAAGCGAAGGGATGACAAAATCACCCGAAAAGAGATTTCTATCGGCAATTTCAAGTATAGAACTAAGTCATGAAGAAATTATAGATAATCTCAATAAAATAAGACTGATAGAGATGCAGACAGAGGGTAGGAAAATTTTAATGAGGACAGAAATAGAAGGGATAAATAATAAAATATTGAGGGCATTGGGAGTAAAAATTCCTTCATTCATAGTAAGAGAAGACCTGAAATTGCCGTTAGAAAATTATGTTTGGACTATTTTGTCATTCTGACCCTGAGCCGAAGCCCTGAGCTTATGCGAAGGGTCAGCGAAGGGGAAGAATCTCTCATCCTTTTTTCACCCAAGAGGTTTTTAAATTAGGGATTCTTCGGGGCGTTTAGCCCCTCAGAATGACGGGATAAGCTCAAGACATCTCTTTCCTATCGGCAATTTTAGAGAAGATGTAGTGGAGTAAAAATTTTTTGTTTGTATAACATATTGATTTTATTATTTTTTAAATCCATGCTGTCAAAGTCAGGTATTTTATGCGGTTCAGAGTATAGGAGACAACATGACATGATAACATTACAGAGGGTTGACAGCTTTTTCTGAGGGGGGACAATTTTGAGGTATGACAATTTCTACACGAGGGCTGAGAATAGGGAGAGTCACCCTGGCAGTGGTGTATGCCTTCTCATCTCTGTTAGTGTCCCCACCGAAATTTGAGTCATCTAAATGGCATTGTCCACAAAGATAGCCATAATCTAAGAAGGGGCGACCACGCCCCTTCTTCATCCTTCCATCAATGCTTCGTTTCAAGCTTAACAGTTTTTCATCAATTATTCTTTACAAAATATAAACCCAGATTAATGCATGAGTTTGTGCCAAATTTAAATTTTAGGCAGATCTATCATTTTGACCTCGCCTGTTGTGAGGCTGTACTCACCTGCAACAATCTTTAATTTACCTTCGTGTACCAGATGATTAATAATCTTACTCTTCATAATATATTTATATACATTCTTTACATTTTCCTTAATAGCTGTTTCAAGGATCTCATCCTTACTTCCGCCTTTTTTCTTCGCTTTCTTAACAGCAGGCATAATCTTTTGAGCTATTGGACAGGTCTTTCCCTCAGGTTTTCCTTCTAACTCTAATGTAGCAGTAACAGCACCGCATTTTTCATGTCCTAACAAAAATAACAGAGGGGAATTTAGATGTTCCGCTGCATACTCAATGCTCCTTAATACTACAGGGTCAGCAACATTACCTGCAACTCTTACTACGAAGATATCGCCAAGTCCCTGGTCAAAAATAATTTCAGGGGGGACTCTTGAATCAGAACAGCCTACTACGATAGCGAATGGCTTCTGCCCTTTTAATAATTCTTTTCTTTTTACATCACTTAAGTCTTTCTTTGCAAGATTGCCTGATACAAACCTTTTGTTACCATCCATCAATTTTTGCAAGGACTCATCACCTGCGCTACCTGCGTAGACAAACCCCGAAAAAACTAAAACTACAAATAAAGCCACAAAAATTCTGAACCTCTTCATAGACTTTCTTAACCTCCATTTCTTAGGATTTAAAATGTTATATTTTAATTTAGGATTTATTTTAAAGTCAATACCCCGACATTCCCTAAAATTGCCGATAGAAAAAGGAGGTTTTTCTATTATCCCGTCATTCTGAGGGGCTTAATGCCCCGAAGCGCTGTCCTGAGCGAAGCGAAGGAACTTTCTAATTGAAAAACCTGTTTGGTGAAAAAGGATGAGATTCTTCCCCTTCGCTGACCCTTCGCAGACCCTTCGCATAAGCTCAGGGCTTCGGCTCAGGGTCAGACGATGTCCTGAGCAAAGCGAAGGGATGACAAAATAGTCCAAAACATAATTTTCTAATGGCAATTTCAAGCATTCCACTTTCAAACCTACTCAAAATGTCATGAAAGGATGCAGAAAGTTAGTTTACATGTGTTACCTGTCATAGCATGCATTCAGCAAAAGCAGAATTTATGCTTTATTTAGACAGAAGAAAAGCACTTTGTATCCAATGCCATAAAAAATAAACTTAAAAAATTAAAATGTGCGCCTTGTAGAAGGTAAAACCGTAGCATTGGTTACAGAGGACCCGTGGTAATGGCAGTTAGAACAAGGAATAGGAGGTGTAGTGCCAGGCCCACCTTTACAGACAACTCCACCACCGCCGCTACTATGACAGTTACTGCAGGAGGATTGAGCATAAGGATAGTCACCTTTGCAGTGGTGCACACCTTCCCACCTATTAGCAGTTCCACCGAAATTTGAGTCATCTAAATGACATTGTCCACACAAATAGCCATAATCTGAAGTTCCTGTGCTGACTGTTCCACTTAGTAATCCACCATTAACTTCTTTTCTTATAAGAAAAGCATTTGGTGCTCCATGAGGTTCATGACAATCTAAACATGAAAGCACTTTCCCTAAACCTGAATTCGTGCAGGTGGCAGCATAGGGATATGGAGGTTTAGTGCAGATATATCCATCAGCAGTATTTTTGCCATGCTTGTCCCCAGTCTCCCAATCAATAGTTTTTAAATTTCTTCCAAGTGTGGTACTATAAATTGTATTTGTAGAGTTATGGCAGTCTGTACAGAAAGTTACAAAATCAGTAAGATTTGAGCCATCTGTAGTAGTAGAACCATCTGGCTCATAGCCATAGGCAACACCACCATAACGATAGGGAGCTTGATAACTGGATGTATAATAACTCATTTTTTCTGTAGAATCATCTCCCCACAGTCCCCATGAACTATTATCTTTACTGTGCTGGCTTGGTCTGGAAACTGGCCATCCCCTTGTACTTGAACTCTTTGGAAGAGTTGAATTTGCAGGGTCTCCTTGTACTCTATGTGGATTATGACAGGCTACACATGGGTTTGAATCAGAAGAAGTATATCCCCATTTTCCATTAATAAAATTTAGTATATCATTTAAGTTATGTGATGAGTTAGGTGAAGTAGTATAACTAAAAAGTTCAAGAATATCATTTTCAGTACATGATGAAGAAGGACAGGCTCCGGCACGATAGCTATATGAGTAGTTGTAAAGAGCACCTGTTCCTTGTAAAGAATTTAAATCAGTATGGCATTTGAAACAAAAGTTGTCTGTTTGACTTGAATGATTTTTATAAAATAAAGCATACTTATCCGGTCCTCCGGTTGGAGTAGGCTCACTTCCACCAATGCTTGCATGTTGTTCATGACAATGGGCACAGTTACCTTTTGAGTAATTAAAAGAAGAAATGCTGCTACGATTAACCCCATAAGTAGTATTGCCATGAGCAGAATCAGTATAAGGTCCGCTGATTGCACCCTTGGGATACATGAGGTAGCATAGAGCTAAGAGCAAAAAGCAAAAAGCAAAAAGCAAAAGGGAAAGGGTGGTTCTGCCTTTATTGTTCCAGAGTACCTTCATGATAACCTCCTTCTTTATAAAGCATAAAGCTAAGAGCATAGAGTTTTTGCCCTTTGCTAATTTTTCTTTGTATGACAAACATTACACCCATTTGTGCCTCCACTTCCTGGCCATCCTTTATAATCCCATCTCATTGATTTAAAATATGGTGAAGCATGAGCATAATGACAGGAAAGACACATGATAACATCACTTCCGGGGGTAACTGTAGTACTTGGACTTGATGCACTCCATCCACTCCAAGATGAAGTCCTTGCAACAGGTGCAACTACACTATATGTAGTATAATTAGCATATTCATAAGCATTTGGTAAAACAGTGTCTGTTGGGTGTCTTAGCCAAGGAGAAGAGCTTCCTACATTGGTACTTCCATAAAAAGCTCCATGACATTCTGCACATAACCCACTGATTGTGTTGTTTGCAGGTGCTGTTGCACTACTTGTGCCAGGGGTTGTGTCACCATAATACTCATTGTGATCATATGGTGGAGTTGGGTAATTACTCCAAGAAACCTCTCCACCTTTAACACCTTTAAGAAATCTATAGCTTGTTCCTACTGTATCACCCTGTCCGCTAAGGTTTATGCTACCAAACTTAAGAGGACTGTCATCTGTATGATGTGCCCCTCTCATAGCTGTATATGGATCTTGTATTGTTCTATCTCCATGACATCCATATGTTCCAGCACAGGTAAAATTCGTATTTGTAATCCCTGTGTTATTTATGTCACCAGGCGGGCTTGTAAGCGTAGTTTCTTGATGAACCCCTAAATCAATTACATTATGACCTGCTGTATTAAAATCTGCATTTTGAAGTGGCTTATTGCCAGTTATGTAAGCAAAATTTCCAGCTGGCAAATCTGTTGTAGATGATGCATGCAATACCTGGGGAATATTTCCTATAATATATTGTCCACCAGATGGATTTTGACCATGACAGCCAAGACATGTTCCACGCAGTAGTAAAGAAACCGGATTTGAGGCATTATTAAAGGTCATGGGTTGCCCACCCTGACTGTTATGCATTGTATGACAGTTATAACATTCACCGGTAACTTTTGCTTTTGCCTGTAAAGTAAAAAACAACAAAGCAAAAATAAAAATCACAAAATAAAAGATAAAAATTTTTTTTAGATTTCTTACCATTTTATTTTGCTCATTTTGTTTAATAACTTTGATACTACTTTATATCCTACATTCTCTGCTGTAGTTATTTTACCCCAATCAAATATAAATATTCCATCATCACCTTTATATTGATAACTATCACACCATAAAATTTTGTTTCTCCTAACATCAATAAGTCTTGCTGTAATAGTTGCTTGTGGTGGGAAATTTCCTTCCTGCTCATTGTAAGACTCTACAGTTCCTATTATAATTCCATCTACTCCTAAATAATCTGAAATAGATTTTATGGTTTTAAAATCTAATTGTTCTTTCTTTCTTATTCTTAAATCTATTATAGCTTTTTTTATTTCACCATAGTTGACTGGTTCAAAATTTTTATTTTTAAATAATTCCTCTATAAACATATAGGTAACTATTTGTCCTGCCTTTTTAATTTTACTTTTATTTTTAAATGGCATTACAGCAATTTTGTAAGTTAACTCTTTTTCTTTAAAAGCTGGCACTTTATCAAAAGACTTAATTAATCTATCCAAAACCTTAGAAGTAAGTTCCTGTATGGTTTCAATTTTTCCAAGTCCTAAGATTTTTACAAAATCTTCTGCTGAAGCAGAAGCATGGTCTGCCCATATTATAGTTGAATCTGAAGGATTTACAACATAAGCTGAAATTCCAACTTGCAAATTATTTTTTGAGAATGAATTAATAGAGCCTAATAAAATTGCATCTACATTGAATTCCTCCTTTATCTTTTTTGCAATATCTTTTGAAATATATCCAGTAGTTCTAATTCTTTCTTTAAGGAAAAACTTATTTAAAACATTGTCATCTAATATTTCATACCCCTTATCTTTCAATTTCTGCTTTAAAACAGGCATAATAACTGATTCCGCATTTTTATCTTCAGTAAAATTTTCAAAAGGGAAAACAGCAATTTTTTCTATTTGTGTGGCGTAAGCCTCGCTAACAAAAAATAAAAATAAATAAAAAAATAATAAAAATTTTTTGAAATTCATTTTAATTTATAAAGTGTTTGAATTGCATTTCTTACAACTTTCTCTAAGGCTTCACTAATTGTATCTGCTTTTGCACCAAAATGTTTCACCCAGAAATTAGGCTTTTCTGTTGTTTTTGTGACTGACCAGATAATGGTTCCTGATGTTGCATCTGCCATCATTAATGTAATTGATATTTCAGGGTAAGAGATGTTTCCTTCTGTGACTTGTGCATATTTATTTACACTACCAAAAATAACAGCCTGGACATTAAGAGTTTTACTTATAGCTTTTATTTGTTCTGTAGTTAAAGATGAGCCGGGGTTAATTCTTAGATTCTGAAGAGCAGCAACTACATCACCAGGAGGTGCTACATCAACAAGACCTGAAGCCAAAAGCTCACTTATTACAACATGCGTTACTATACTACCTGCAGTTCTTTCATTAGTAAAGTTTTCAAGGGGTAAAACCGCTACTTTTTTAATAAAACTAAAGTCATAATCTGGAGATATATAAAATGAAGCTTTAGGAGCACAGCCCAAACATATAAGCAATATTATTATACATGCAATTTTTTTAACCATATAATCCCCCTCAAAATAATGTATCAATAGCTTCTTTCACTGCTTTCTTAGCACATTCACTCAATGTAATACTTTCAGTGCCAAAATGCCTTGTCCAAAAATTAGCTCCACCCTTAGAATGTCTTATTGACCAGATAATATTTCCTGAAGACACATCAACCAATCTTAAATTTATAGTAACTTCAGGATATGTAACTGAAATACCTCTGTTTATACCAAAACACTCAACATTTCCTATTATTAATCCTTCAACACCTAACTTTTTACCAATTTCTTGTAACTCTGTAATTTTTATAGAACTAAGAGAGGTAATTTTTGATTCTTCTAACACTCTTATCACTTCTCCTGGTTCAATTACTTCAACTCCTTTTGAAAGTAACTCACTAATCACTATATTTCTTACCTTTTCACCAGCATATTCATCAGATGTAAAGTTTTCAAAAGGAAGTACTGCCACTTTTTTAATACTTTTAATTTCTACATTTGGCTTTACATAATATTCTGGTTGGCATCCAGAAGTAAAAATAAAAGCAAAAAGCATAAAAAATATGATTTTTTTTATATTTTTCCCCATTTTTACTGCTATATTCTACAATAAATTTATTAGAATCTACAAGTTAAATTCCCTGTAATTCCAAAAATTTCATTTTTTTTGTCTTTTACATCCCGTGAATAGTAAGATGTAATCTGCATATCCATAAATTTTGTGATATTCCACATTACATAACCATTCATAGTATCAATAGTTGTAGACTGAGGCTCATTTCTATGCTCATAACTTAAATTCAATCTTACAGTGGGTACAAAAAGCCAGTCTAATGAAACTCCTTCTGAAGTGGATGTGCCAGTTTCTTCCTGTGATACTCTAAAATTGGTTGAAAGACTGACAAAACTTCCCGGACGATATGTAAGCATTATTGTGCCATTTTTTGAAGTATAAGATGTGGTGCCTGAGATTTTGCTAAAGTCAAATGTAAAATTTCCAAATAATTTCGGAGTAAAATAAGCATCAATTCTTTCTTTAAAATATAATGTAGAAGATTCAGACAAAGGTGAATAGGTTTTTGTTTTTGTGTATCCTAATTCGGTTATTGTATTAAGGTCTTTATATAATTTTGCTCCTGTAGTTAAGAAAATTAGATTATTCGTTGATTGTTTTTCATTAAAACTATAGCTGTCATTTTTGATTAAAGAAAGATTTATGTCAAGGGTAGGCAGGGGTAAAGAGCTAAATGATAAAGAATAAGTATTTGAACTAAAATTTGTTTCATTTTTATTGTCAAGGGATTCACTTCTTTGGAGCCTTAATGTTGTAGTAAGTAACCTATGGGTCAACCATGTTGAGGTAATTCCATAATTTCTTATTAAATTACTCTTAAAGTCTTTTTCATTATCTGGAAGAGATTTGCTTATTATATTTTTAAAAATACCACTTACAGAGTCTAAAATTGAATCAGGATTTTGATCCATCCTCTCTATGGAGTAATTTAAAGCGAAAATTAATTTTTCTATAGGGGTAAAATTAACATTAAAACCTAATCTTTGCGTAAAAAATGACATCTTTTCAGTATTCCAACCTTCTTGAATAGTCTCTGGACCATACGCTTCTATTTCTGTAACTTTTAAGTCAACCATATTAGATTTTTCTTTATTCACCACTTTTATAAAATTAGCTGTAGTTAAAGGAATTTTTATTTCAAAATACCATCTTCCATTTATATCCTGCTTTTTATTAACTGATAAAATATTCACTAATGTCCAATTTATCGGGAAAATATTACCTGTAGTTGTAGGGTCATTATTTGTGTAGTAAACTTCCCAATTAGAGAAATTATCTAAAATAACTTCATTATAAAGACTTTGGTTTACATAGACTCTTATTTCATCGATACTTTTTGAGAATAATAATCTTGTATCAATTCCTATGTTGTAATATGTATCATTAAAGAGATTTAGGGCGTCTATAGCAGTAGAATAATCGCCATCAGTAAGCGTAGGAAGAAGTTGCATCTGTTCATTTATCAGTGTTGTTTCTGGTGTATTATCCTTAACATAAATTCCTTTGACAGGAGTTCTTTTAAAACTTTGAGAGGTTGTCTGGCTTGAAAACTGCTTATTTTTATTCCACCCATAATTCCCCTGATAAGACATTAATATGTTCAGTTTTTTATCCCAGAAAGACTTATTGAATTCAATATTATAGGAAGTATTAACATTATCATTTATTGATTTTGAGATTACATCTAAAGGAGTCTCATTAATATTGTGAATGAAATTAAAATTGTATGACAATTTAAGGTCCTTGTATGTAACTGTATACTGTGAAATTGTGGAGTATTTATTAGTAGTAGTATCAATCTGTTTAACAGGAAGATAATCAAAAATTTTTTGCCTATCAAACTGTAAGGATAAAGAAGGAAGATTATAAGGTGTTATATTCAGATAAGAATAATAAGACTCTGTTGTTACGCGGCTTTTATCTGATAAATTAGCGGCTGACCATTGCTCCAAACGACGGTAGCCTACATTCACATTATAAATAGGATTTTTAAGAAAAACATCTAATGCTGGTTCGGCTGATCTTTGATATGTTTTTGTTGTTTTGTTTTCAGGCTCAGAAACTTCAAGGTCTGTCCAATCTGTTCGGAAATAAAGACGATAACTTATTACAGGTGTAATTGGCTTTTCAAGAGTTAGATATAAATTTCTGGAAAAATTAGTAGAAGTAGATACTTTTTTGTCATCTTCAAACTGTTCAATACTACTGTAGTTAAGGTTTGTCCATCCATTTAAACCTTCAGCAAAGGTGTAGGAATAATAAAAAATAAAAAATATAACACAAAAAATAAAAAGTTTCATTTTCTAAAATGGAAACATGGTTATGTTATAAGGTTTTTTACAAACAGGAATTATTTTTATCTGTTTCCTCGTAGTTTTATCTATCACTGAAACACTATTTGAATCTTTATTGACTACATATAACTTTCTTCCTTCAGGCTCTATAATTAAAGAGTTAGGAGAGTTCCCAACTTTAATCTTTCCAAGTATTAATGCGTATATTGTTTTTGCCAAATTTGAAATCTCTGAAAAAGGTCTGATAATTACAACTTCAGAGTTTTGTAATAAATAAATTCTGTCAAACTCATTGTCTGGAACAACCCCTCTGATAGATACTCCGACATTGGTTATGCTTTTTACCGGCTTTTTATTTCCTTTAATAATTTCCAATATATCTATAACAGAGAGTTCATCAGAGCCATAATTTGCTACATAAAGTTTTCCTCTGTTATAATCTATTGAAATAGCTATAGGAGTCCAACCTACCTCTATGGTAATTACTTCTTGAATTTTGTTTCTCATGATATCCATTCTCAGTATAGAGATATTTTTGGAGTTTTTATTAGCTACATATACATTAAGATATCTTTTACGATAATCCTTCCAGAGATTAACCTCTTCAAAGGTAAGAGACTTTGACTGTTGAATTATATCTACAGGTGGGTCAGCAACTATTGCGAAAGGTCCGTTCCCTACATTTATTTCTTCTATTTGTTGATAAGTTGAAGCATCAAAAATAGAAACAGTATTGAAGCCATAATTAGCTACAAAAATAAATTCTTTTCCATAAGAACCCTCACTTACTGCTATTGCTTCTGGCTGTGTGCCAAACCTTAGTGGTATTTCATTTTCCACATCATTAGTTAATGGATTAATTACTGAAATGCTATCAGAACCAGCATTTGCTACATAAACCCTTATATGTTCTTTACTTAGACTTGTTGCAATGCCCCGAGGATTTTTACCTACCATTATTGTTGCTACTACTTCATCTAAGTCTCTATCAATTGCGGTAACATTATTTGATTCTTCATTTGTCACATAAATAGCAGTTGTACTCAGCTGAGGAGTTTCATATTTAATAATAAAAAAAGGTTTAAAAAGATACCCTTCAATAAAAGATGCATCAGGTTCCCACTCTAAAAATAATGAACTGCATTTGTTCTTTCTAATTGCAATATCTACATCTACTTCTATTATAGGCGGTAATACCAGATTTGATATTTCTTTTTGTCTTTTAATTATGGCTTCTTTAACAATGAGTTGAATCTTTTTGTATTTTCCAGCAGGTAAAAATTTCTCAGTTATAAGAATTTGATTTCCTGCAATAGCTATAGAGTTTATTTTTAATGGGGTATTCATAATCTCTCTTACTGTTCCATTTTCTGCTACAATATTAACTGCGGCTAAATCAAATGTAATATCTAAGGAAGTTTTATAAAATCCTTTGAGATAAACAACAATTTGACCATTTGAAGACTCTATATTTTGAGCTTCAGCATGACTTATAAAAGCAAATATTAAAATACAAATTAATAAAACTTTTTTTAGCATTTTTTATTCTTTCAATTTAAATATTTGTATTCTGTTGTTAAAAGTATCAGCAATAAATATTCTACCCATATCATCAACAGCTATACACTTTGGATACTGAAACCATCCTTCACCCCATCCTAATCCACCAAATTCAAATAAATATTTTCCATTTTTATCGTATGCAGATATAGCATGACGCATATAATCTACTACATACATATTCCCATTTTTTGAATCTTCTGCTACTGCCTGGGGTCTACTCAGTTTGCCTGAACTTCCCCCTTTTGTTCCAAATTTTAAAATAAATTTTTTATTTTCATCATATACATAAATATGACCTTCTTCCTCACTTACTAAATAAATATTTCCATTTTTATCCACAGTTACATAGTTCACATTCACTTTTCTTTCTTCCTCTACAGGAGATATAATATCAAGAACATTACCATTAGTATCAATTATAAGAACTCCTGGATAATAACGCCCTGCAACTAAAATATTTCCTTTTTTGTCAATTGCAACTGTATTTGGTATAAATTTATCTGCATCTTTAAAATTGTTTAAATAAATATCCCTTTCCCATTTAAGACAGGCATTAAATACTGAAATTCTGTATTTAGGATTCTCTTTTGTTGGAGACTGAACAACATAAAGATTGCCATCTGCATCTATAGTTAAGCCTTGTGGAGTTTCAACTCCCTGGGCTTTACTGAGGGTAAAAACTGGGAAAAGATCCGAAGTATAAATAATAATCCTTGCTTTAGCATCAACAACATAAATTTCATTTCTTACAGCGTCTATAAAAATAAAAGAAGGAAAATATAATTTTTCTCCTTCTTCATCTTCATTTATACTTTCAAGATATGTTATATGGGAATTTTCTGCGAAAACATCAATGTTTATAAAAAAAATTAATATAATAATAAATAAACATATTTTAACCATAACCAACCATAATCTTTAATTTTTATCAAAAATTTTATCAAAAAAATCATAAAATGTCAAACTACCGACATTCCTCAAAAATAATCTCTTCAAAAAAGAATTGTTTCCTCAGAATTGACAAAGAAGGCAACCATCCATTTAACCTATATTGTTCACTCAATAGACCTATAAAAAGGAGGTTATCAGGATGGTTGCCATTATACCTAAAGGAGTATACAACATGAAGAACCGTCATGTCATTATCAAGAAGAATGGTAGTGTAAAATATTTTGTGTAAATTTTTATAGGGTAAAGAAGGATGTATCTCCTGTAAAATATTAATGACAAAAATTAAAAGAAGGAGGCACATCCATGGAATTAAAAATTAGTGTATCAGAAGCTGTGGAATTAATCAAGGAGATTAAAGCAATGCCTGAGAAAATTTTTAATTACATTGAGAGCAGTCTCAGGGAATCGGTAGGCTCATTCTGCAGGTCTGCCAATATAGAGTTTACCCGTTGCAGACCTTACAGGAAAAATGATGCACCCTATGTAGAGAGCAAAAATTGGTCAATGGTGAGGTGTTATACTGGTTGGAAGAGATACGATACA
>Ga0315298_1007641_pt1 | contig 14142 bp, 11 predicted proteins | sample WHS_1_MG_FD_203077 | JGI IMG/M metagenome (GOLD analysis project Ga0315298, IMG submission 203077) | Extremophilic microbial mat communities from Washburn Hot Springs, YNP, Wyoming, USA - WHS_1_MG | ecosystem: Environmental > Aquatic > Thermal springs > Hot (42-90C) | place: USA: Wyoming...
GCGGATGGCTTGCTCGAAAGACGTTCTCGCAACCTCAAGATTGTCCATCCGGTAAGCGGCTTCGGCCACGATCCGGTTGCGCCTTGCGCTGGGAACGACAACCAGCGCCTGCCTCAAGAAATCCAGCACCGTCTCGAAGTCGCCCTGATCTTCCGCGATTTCGGCAAGCAGGTCGTAAACCAGAACGTAGGCGCCGTTTCGTTCGAGAATATCGTTCGCGATCGCCCTGGCTTCGTCCAGCCTTCCCGCTGCAAAATGCCCCCTCGCCAACCCGAGCTGGGCCCATCCCAGATCGCTGCGCATCGCGAGCGCCGCCTGGTAGGTGACGATCGCCTCCTCCTGCCGGCCCGTTTGGAGCAGCGCCTCTCCCTTGCGGCGCAGCGCCTCCATGATCCATTTCGAATTGGCCTTGATGAGCTTGTCGCTCTCGGCCACTGCGCCGGCGAAATCCTTCTTGGCCAGCCACTGCGTCAGCATCTGCAGGGCATCCCGCCTGTCGATCAGGCGCTCCAGCCTGGACTTGATCTTGGACGCGGTGAAGGGTTTGAGCAGATAATCGTCGGGCTGGAATTCGGCCGCACTCACTACCGAGCCGTACTCCGCCTCGGCGGTCACCATGATGAATATGGTATTGGGCGGAAGCAGCTCCTGGGATTTGATGAATTCGAGGAATTGCTGCCCGCTCGTCGCCTTGTTGAGGTTGTAGTCGCAGAATATCGCGTCGTATTCGCCGCGCGTCTCGAGCATGCGAATCGCATCGTCCGCATTTCCCGCCTGATCCACATTGACGATTTCCATTTCGGAAAGCTGCACCTTGATGGCGGCACGCATCGCGCTCATGTCGTCGACAACCAGAACCCTGAGATTGGCAAACCGTTTTATCATGGATTGTTTATTTGTTGATCATGCGCATTATTGACCTAATTTTTCGGAGGCGCAACCTGACCTTGCTCGCAATGCAGTCTTTCGCCGGAAAAAATAAAAGCGTATAGTTATTCCTAACATAGAATATTTCCGTATTGCGCCGAAGCACGTCAAGACTGACAAGGGGCAGACAAATGGCGCTGGACGACGAAACACGAACGGGCGGAATTCCCGACCAACCCGCGCTCCTCGGCCGGGAAGACGCCGAAGAACTGATACACTTCCAGAGTTCCATACTCCAGGCGGTGGCATTCGGGAGCGGCGAGCGGGAAATCATCGACCGCGTTTGCCGGTTGGGCGAAGCCCTGGTTCCTGGCTCCATCGCCACCGTCATGCTGCTGGACGACACGAACAGACTCAATGTCCATGCCGCACCCAGCGTCTCCCCCGAAATCGCCGCAAGGCTCAACGGACTTTGCCCCGGCCCGGAATCGGGCTCCTGCGGCAATGCCGTCTACCGGCAGGAACCCGTCTTCGTTGCCGACATCCCGATGGACCCCAGATGGAACGGCCTGAGATCCCTTGCAGAGGATTTCAGCCTCGGATCCTGCTGGTCGCTGCCGATATTTTCCGCGGAAAGAAAGGTCGTCGGCACTTTCGCGCTCACCGGCTTCGAAAGCCGCACACCCACCTCGTTCCAGAAGCGGCTGATGGAAATCGCTGCTTCCATCATCACCATCATGTTCGAGCGCAGGAAGCAGAGCGACGCCCTGAGGCAAAGCGAAGTATGGTTCCGGCTGCTGTTCGAGGAGGCATCCGATCCTAAAATGCTCGTTTCCGAGGAGGGACGCATTCTCGATGCCAACCGCAAGGCCTATGAACGGCTGGGTTATACCCGGGAAGAAATGGTGGGAAGATCCGTCTCCGATTTCGTCACGCCGGAAAACGTGGCCCAGGTTCCGGAACGGCTGAAGCGAGTCCGTCTCGAAGGCCATGCCACCTACGAATCTGCCCAGATGCACAAAAGCGGTGCCGTCATGCCTGTGGAGATCAGCACCATCGCCATCGAGCTGGACGGCAAAATGACCTTCTACAGCATCCTCCGCGACATCTCGCTCCGCAAGGAAATGGAAAGCGCGCTCAAGGAAAGCGAAGCGCATCTCAGGGGCATCCTGGAAAACGCCCCCATCGGCCTCGCGACTGCATCCCCGGAAGGGCACTTCACGAAAGTCAACCCATCCTTTTGCGAGATTCTTGGCTATGAAACAGGGGAACTTGAAAAACTCACCTTCCAGGAGATCACGCATCCCGACGATCTCCCGTCCAATCTCGACAATTACCGGCGCCTGCTTGCCGGAGAAATATCGTCCTACACGATGGAAAAACGCTACATCAAGAAGGATGGCAATGCCGTGTGGGCTCAGCTCACCACCTCGCTATTGCGCGATGCCATGGGAAGTCCGCTGCATTTCATCGCGCAAATCGAGGACATATCGGAGCGGATACGCACCCGGGAGCAGCTTCACCACCTGGCCTATTACGATACGCTGACGAACCTCCCCAACAGGCGCTTCCTGCTGGAAAAGCTCGACTGGGCGCTAGCCCTGGCAAGACGTCACGACAGATCCCTGGCGGTCATGTTTCTCGACCTGGATCGGTTCAAGCAGGTCAACGATGACCTCGGGCACGACGTTGGGGACGAACTGCTCAGGGAGGTCGCTGCAAGACTGAGCGCCTGCGTACGCAAGGGAGACATCGTGTCGCGCCAGGGCGGCGACGAATTCATCATCGTCCTGACCGAAATCAGCCATCCCGAGGACGCGGTTCTGGTCGCGGAAAAGATCATCGAGTCGATGAGCACTCCCATAGAAATCGGCCCGCACCGGATAGCGATCGGAATCAGCATCGGCATCGCACTCCATGCGGCCGGAGGCGAAGACGACATGCGCAGTCTGATGAAAAAAGCCGACAGGGCAATGTACGCCGCCAAGGATTCCGGGAGTACCGGCTACCGGCTTTTCAGCGAGTGAATCAGCAGCGCGGCCTTGTCCAGGGCAGAAAGCGCAAGACCTGTCACCGCATCGCTGTTTTTCACGCCCTCCACGACGAGCCTTGCGCTCGAGCAAATGCGTAGCGCACCGCAGGAAACGGGCTGCCCCAGGCTGCAGCGCAACCCGGCAGCTTTCGAAACAGGAGAAAGATCCTCGCGCAGTAGCGCGTGGACGACCCTTGCCTCTTCCAGCCCGAGATGGCTGCCGCCTCGCTTGAGCCTGAAGGGAAAAATCGTCTGGATGCGATCCCAGCCAGAACCCGGTCCCACGGCATGACGGTCGAGGCGCGGCACCGGCAGCGGCTCGAAGTTCGGGTCATTTTCGAGGCGGCGGCTTATCGCCCCTGCGAATCCGGAAAGGAAACTTTCCACCTCGATTTCTGGAATTCTGCGGAACGCGCGCAATTCCGCAAGGGCGGCCTCCCATCTCAGGAGCAGTCCAATATTGCCCTCCGCCCCGAAGTCTCTGGAAAACCGGCCGGAGGGAGTTTTCGGCATTTTCCGGCCGGACGCCGATTGCGGAACGAGCAGCGCCCCGGAAAAGGTCGGTCCGGTGAGGAATTTCGATCCCGTGAGCGCCACCATGAAATCCCTTGCGAGATAGGCCTTCAGCGTGGCATCGCTCATCCTGAACTGACAGGCATCGACCAGTATTTCCACCGCCCCGGGAAACCGCGATTTCATTTCAAGCGCACAGGCAGGGCTGGGGGCGATCATCCCGGTCTTGGAAACGTCGGTCAGCACGAGAAGTACCTTGCCGCCCTTTTGCGCGCAGGATTCGACCAGCCTTTCGATTTCCGCGTCGATTTCCAGGCGATCCCTGGGCATGGCGTCATCCCCACGAGTGCGCACGCTCCTTGTTTCGGGAACTTCGGCGGAAAGCGCCTCGGGAACTCCCCTCCCGGTCTCGGATGGATCGACCATCACGACAAGATCCGGGTTTGTCAGGCGGGATGCGATGCGGTGTACGTCGGTGCCGGAAGCCGAGAACAGGATTTCCAGTCCCGCCAGATCGGAGATTCCGCACAAGGATGCGAATTCCGCCCTGATCCGGGCAAATTCGCGGTCGCAGGCTGCATCGTCGAAATCATGGACGAGTCGTGCGCGCAATGCATCGGCTGCGGCAAATCCGGATTCGGAGATGGTGGAGGCCGTCGAAGAGCCGAACTCGGCAAGCTCCGGATCGGGATAGGGCCGGCAGCCATATTCGTTCATGCCCGAGACGAGTGCTATCCTGGCATCTCCGCCTGCCACCAGCAGCTCCGCAGTATCCGGAAAACGATGCGGATCGATGCGCTTAAGTGCCCGCACGCATGGCTCCGATGAGCATGTCGCGGAAGGCGGAAAATACCTTCTTCATCTGCAGCGCCTTGTATGGAAAGACATCGACAGGATCCATGGCATGCACGACCGCGCCGGTGTCGGCTTCGAAAACCAGCAGCTTTCCGTCCCGGGTTTCGGCGCAGTCCAGCACCACGTAATCGAGCCCGAGAGTTTCGTTCAACCCCTGCAGCGCAGCATGATGGCGCTTCGCGAAGTCTGCGTCGAAATCCCTCATGAAGCGCGCCTCCTCTTCCCGCTTCTCGGCGCTCTCCGTCATGCCGGCATTGGCAAAATGGATCATCCAGTTGTCGGATATGCCCATATGCACCGCGTATGGGCGGCCTTTTATCAGCGCCACGCGGTATTTCCGGTAAAGGCCATCGGCGCTCCGGTAATCCACGAAGGGAGAAACATAAAATTCCGGATCGGGCATTGTTTCCAGATATTCCGCTATCGCCCCCGCATTGTCGATTCGCGCAAGTCCGTGGCCCCCGTGGGAGTCCACCGGCCTCACTATGAAGGGAAAATCACCGACCGAAGAAAGATCGTCCCTGTGGACGCGCCTCGCGTCAGGCATGGCGAGTCCCGCCACCCTGGAAAGGAGAACGGGCGCGGTTTCCCTGGAAGTATTGAGAATATTGGCCGGCCTGTTCAGGACCGGATGCGGCCACGATTTCAGCACCGGGGCCAGCTCTTCCAGAATGGGATTGGTTGCGGTCGATTCCCCGATCGAAACGAACAGGAGATCGTGTTCCGGAAGGGGCGGCACGGGCGGGAGCCCCGCTCCGACGTAGAGCATGTGAAGCGAAATGTCCGAATTTTCAACCAGGAATTCGAGCGGCGCGTTGGTCGCTATATCCCCGGGCGCCATGACCGCGAGCAGCCGGATCTTCGCTTCCCCGGCTGCCGGCAGATGATAGAGGATTTTCGTCGCCAGCGCCTGGGCCTGCAAATCGAGCGCGACATCCCGGCTATTTCTGAACTGAAGCAGCGTGGCAAGATCCATCAGCGCGTTCGCATCGAACGGATCGCTCTCGGCCCGTTTTATCAGCGCCTCCCCCAGCGGGGCCATATCCTCCCCGTCGAAAGCCTTCTTCATCAGTCTGGCAAGCCCCATCAGCCCGGTCTCGCTGCGCATTTCAGTCTCCATATTCTCCCCTGGTCAGTGAATTTCCCAAATCGATTGCGGCATCGACGAAAGCGTCGATGTCGCTTCGGTTGCTGCGATGATTGACGATAGCCGCCCTGATGGCCAGCCTGCCGCCCAGAACCGTCGTCGAAGGCGCTGCGATTCCCGACTCCTGCAGCCGCGCCACGATTTCCGCATTCACCCTGTCCGGCTCTTCGCATTTGTACCTGAAGCAGACTATGTTGAGCGAAACCGGCGCGAGGAGCTCAAGCCGATCCGCCTTTTCGATGCGCTTTCGCAGATGGCGGGCCAGCTCGCAGGTGCCGGAAATCGCCTGTCCGATCATCTCCGTCCCGAACACCTTGATCGTGAACCAGGTCTTGAGCGCCCTGAAGCTTCTGGAGAGGTCCGGACCGAAATCGCAGGGCCAGGGAGAGCCTGCAGCAAGCGCGCGGCTCTCCCTCCTCAGATAAGCGGCATCGGACGCGAAAGCGCTGCGATGCAATTCGCCGTCTCTCACCAGCACGAATCCGGCGTCATAGGGGACCTGCCCCCATTTATGGAAATCGAACGCGATGGAGTCCGCTCGCCCGATTCCCGATAGGCGCGGCGCGATGTCCGGGGCGAGCATGCCGAGCGCCCCGTAAGCGCCGTCGACATGGAACCACAACCCTTCGCGCTTGGCGAAGTCGGCGATCGCATCGAGATCGTCGACAGCCCCGGTATCGACCGTCCCCGCCGTCCCTGCAACAAAAAACGGCATATGGCCGGCTTGCCTGTCCTTTTGGACTGCCTCTTCGAGCGCAGCGACATCCATCTCGAAGCGCTCGTTCACCGGAACGACCCTGAGCGCATCGATCCCCATTCCGGAAAGATCGAGTGCCTGGGCGATGCTGCCGTGGGCGCTGCTGGAAGCATAAGCGGTCAGACGGCGCTCATGCATTCCGCTTTTCCTGACCCCGGCTCCGAGGCGACCGGTTCTGGCAACGATCAGGGCGATGAAGTTCGCCATGGAAGTGCCGGTCACGAAAAGGCCGCTCGCCGCATCTGGAAATCCGAAAATCTCCCTGACCCATTGAAGCACCTGCTTCTCGACCTCGATCGGCATCTGGTCGCGCCCGCCGAGATTCGCATTCAATCCGGCGGCGAGCATGTCGGCGAGCATCCCCACGGGCGTTCCGCCGCCATGCACCCAGCCCATGAATCCGGGATGAACATTGCCTGTTGCATAAGGCAGCACCGCCCGCATGAAAGTTTCGTGCGCGCTCGCAAGCGCGGAAGGCCGTGCGGGCAATACTTCCCTGAAAAGGTCGCGCACCTCTCCGGGAATGGGCTGCCAAACCGGACGTTCCCGTATGTGCTCGACATAGTCGATCATGTCGTCGAGCATGTGGTGCGCTTCGATCCTGAATTCATCCCAGTCGACCGGGTCAAGCATAGGGGTCCTCTCCATCCAGACTTGTTCAGCAATTAGCATGCCCGGTCAAAATTCACGGGTTTCCAGGCAGCCGGGCGGCAAATTTGGCCGCAAACGGCAACATTATGAGCCATAACCTGCCATTGCGCTCCATTTCGTATTCGGCTATCTTTGGATCGGAGGCCTAGCCATGAGTTCTGAAAAAACCGATGCCGATCATCTGAAAGAGAGACTCGATCCGGAACAATACCGCGTGACCCAGGAATGCGGGACCGAGCCTCCTTTTCTCAATGCCTACTGGAACAACAAGAAGGCCGGGATCTATGTCGACGTGGTATCGGGCAAGCCGCTCTTCAGCTCGCTCGACAAGTTCGACTCGGGAACGGGCTGGCCGAGCTTCACGAAGCCGCTGGAACCTCAAAACCTCGCCCTCAGGACGGATCGCAGCCATTTCATGGAGCGAACCGAGGTTCGCAGCAGGGACTGCCATCTCGGCCATGTTTTCGACGACGGCCCCGCCCCCACCGGCAAGCGCTACTGCATCAATTCGGCTGCGCTCCGCTTCATCCCCGCCGAAGATCTGGAAAGGGCGGGTTACGGGGAGTATCGGAGGCTGTTCGAGAAGAACTAGGGGACCACTGATTTATTCGCGCGGAGGAATAAATCAGCGGTTCCCCAGAGGATGCTGGCGCTCCAGCCCAGCTTCTTAATTCTGCGCTAATCTTCCTGGATTACCATTTTCTTCGAGGCCGCTTGCGCAGCGAAAGCTGCGTTTGCAGTGGCGCTCCAAAACGAGCCTGTTGATCAACACTTGAAGGAAACAGAACATGAAAAAAACGCTTGCTGCCGCACTCCTTTCGGTTGCCGTCGCAACCCCCGCCTTCGCCGATGGCGGCTTCTATATCGGCGGCACATTGGGCCGTGCATCCACCAGCAATTTCGGCGCTCCCCTGACAAAATCGTCAGACACCGTATATGGCGGTCTCGTCGGCTACCAGTTCAACCCGAACTTCGGGGTTGAAGCGCAATACACCGGAGCGGGGAAATTCGCCACCGCCACGATGAGCGGAAAGAGCGACATATTCACCGTCGACGCGGTAGGCACATTGCCGCTCGCCGACAGCTTTGCGCTTTACGGCAAGCTCGGGATCGGCAGTTCCAAGAGCAAGATATCCGATGCCACCCTGACCTATCAGGGCGCCAGCCGTACTGCGGCAACCTACGGTCTGGGCGTTCAATACAATGCCACGCCGCAAGTCGGCATCCGTTTCGGATGGGATCGCTACGGCTCTGCAGTGACCAGCGCAGGGGCAAAAACGAACTTCAATTCGAATGTCTGGGCTGCCGGGATAGTCTACGCATTCTGACAAGCGTCAGAAACGGAGAACCGGGGAATTCGCCGGTTCTCTATAATTCCGCGGGGAAATTTCCAGGAATCAGCATTTCCTGGGTGATATGCAGTCGCTGCAGCAATCCCCGCAGTTCCCGCAATGCCTCGCTCTGGATCTGGCGGATCCGTTCCCGGGTCAATTCCATGCTCTGCGCGATTTGATCGAGCGTAGAAATGTCATGGCCGTTGAATCCGTAGCGCCGCTCTATGACCAGCCTGTGCTTTTCCGTGAGCTTTCCGAGCCACTCGTTCACCAGCCGCTCCATTTCGGCATTTTCCATCAGCATGTCCGGAGACAGGTTGTGTTCGTCCGCAATCGATTCTCCGATCGAAAGCATGGGGTCGATTTCCAGAGGGGCGTCCAGAGACAGCATCTTCTCGTTCTGGTGGACCACCCACTGCACCTCCTCGATAGTCATCCCGGTCTTCTCCGCAATCGTTTCGGCGCTGGCGTCCCCGCCGTGCGACTCCAGTTCATGAACAACCCGCAGAATGTGATTGATGTCCTTCACCACGTGCACGGGAAGGCGGATGGTTCTCGACTGATTCATGATCGCTCTTTCGACATTCTGCCTGATCCACCAAGTGGCATAAGTCGAAAAACGGTAGCCCATCTCGGGATCGAATTTTTCCAGCGCATGGATCAATCCCAGGTTGCCCTCCTCGATCAGATCGAGCAAAGCGATGCCGCGGTTGACGTAATGCCTGGCAATTTTCACCACCAGCCTCAGGTTGTGCTCGATCATTTTCTGGCGCGCATCGAAATCGCCGCTTTTCGCCAGCCGGGTCAGCCTCAATTCCTCTTCCGCTTTCAGCAGCGGCTTCTTCCTGATCTCGTTGAAGTAGATCTGGATGACATCCAGCACCGGGTCATCCGAAGTATGGGGATGGTCTTCCTCGACGTGCATTCTTTCTTCAGGGTGCAGTTCTTCTTGGTCGGAAATCATGATTTGTCCTTGTTGTGCTGAATCCCGGTTCGAGCGATGCCTGGTGGCAGGATCATAAGCCACTTTCCGCGCAATCGCAATGATCTGAAAATCGCTCCAGATCGCCGCAAACGCCCGTTAGATGGCGCTGCGAGTCGCAAAGTTCCTCCCAAAATCATGATTCATGACATTTTCGAAGAAAACCCTTTTCAAAATGCCGGAATTCTGAAACAATAAGAACAATTCTCATTAACCGGCTTCTGATGGCTATCGTCAAACTTTCGACTCTCGCCGCTGGCGAATCGGGCGTGATTGCTGCGCTGCACGCCGAAGACGAGCTCTACCACCGGCTTGCTGCAATGGGATTCCGTATCGGCAAGCGCGTGGAGATCCTGCGGCTCGGGCGGTTCTCCGGCCCGCTCCATTTGCGCATCGGCGCCACCGACCTGATGCTGCGGCGCAGCGATGCCAACAAGATCGACGTGACTGCAGAATGAAGCGCATCGCCCTTCTTGGCATGCCCAACACGGGCAAATCGACCTTCTTCAACAGGATCACCGGCGCCTCTTCGCGAACCGGAAACTGGCCTGGCGTCACCGTGGATCTTCTGGGGGCGAAAATCCTGTTGGGCGGAGCCATGGTGGAGATTGTCGACCTTCCGGGAATCTACGACCTGCACGGCTTTTCAGACGACGAACAGGTGGTTCGCCATTTCCTTGAAAACAACAGCGTAGACCAGGTGCTGATCGTCCTCAATACCTCGCAGGTCGAGCGCCAGCTGAGTCTCGTGCTTCAGGTAAAACAGCTCGGGCTTCCCGCCATTCTTCTGCTCAACATGGCGGATGAAGCGAAGAAATTCGGCATCACGGTCGATGCCGGAAAGATGTCCGAGATGCTGGGATTGCCGGTGGTGCTCCTGAGCGCAAAATACGGCACCGGCTACCAGAACGCCTATCAGCTTCTGGGGCGCATGCTGGAAAAAAGCGGTCCCGTCAGGCTGGATCACCTCAAGGAATTGCTTTCTCAGGACGACCGGGTGGAGTCCGAAATGGACCGCGTGCTGAAAAGTACGGTCCAGGTACCCGCGCAGCTTTCCGACAATCTCACCTCGCGCCTCGACCGCATTCTCCTGCACCCCTGGCTCGGACTGCCGCTTTTTTTCCTGGTGATGTATCTCACCTTTCAGGCGATCTTCCTTTTCGGGAAGCCGCTCCAGGACGGCGTCACCTGGATCCTGGACACTTTTCGCCATGCAGCGCTCGAACCGTTCTTCGCCCATTTCCCCTCCATCCTGAAGGGGCTGCTGCTGGACGGCATCTACAACGGCGTGGGAACGGTCGCCACTTTCGTTCCCATCATCATCCTGTTCTTCCTGTTCATGGCGATCATAGAAGACACGGGCTACCTTTCCCGGGCAGCTTTCCTGATGGACGCGCTGATGTCGCGGCTCGGCCTCGATGGGCGAAGCTTCGTCATGCTCCTGATGGGATTCGGCTGCAACGTCCCGGCCCTGATGGGAACCCGGGTGATGCGAACGCGCAGCCTGCGCCTTCTGACCATGCTGGTGATCCCGTTCTCGCTATGCTCGGCAAGGCTGCAGGTCTTCATCTTCATCACGGCGGCGATCTTTTCCCCCAAAGCCGCGCCGCTCGTGCTGTTCAGCCTTTATCTCTTCAGCTTTGCCACAGCGCTCCTCACCGCAGTGCTGTTCAAGAGACAATATGCCAGTTCCGAACCCTTCATCCTGGAGGTGCCGCCCTACCGCTTCCCCACCCTGCGGCAAATGCTGCTGCGCGGCTGGCACGAAGTCAGGCATTTCTTGAACCGCGCCAGCAAGTTCATCGTGGCAGGCGTTGTGCTCGTCTGGCTCCTCACCCATTTCCCGACAGATGTCCCGCCGGCGAGCGCCCACACCCTGGCAGGCATGATCGGATCGGCTTTTTCCCCCCTGCTCGATCCGATCGGCATCAATCAGCAGCTCGCCATTGCCCTCATCTTCGGCTTCGTCGCCAAGGAAATCGTGATCGGCTCGCTTGCCGTGATCTACGGCATGCAAGGCCAGGGATTGATGGCGCTGATGGCGCACCAGCTCGACTGGGTTCAGGCTTACAGCTTCATGCTGTTCACCTTGATCTACACGCCCTGCCTTTCCACCATCGCAACCCTGCGCAGCGAATCGAAAAGCAACGCCTTCATGCTGCTTTCGATCATCTGGTCGCTGGGCCTTGCCTGGCTGATCAGCTTCGTCTTCTACCAGGGCGCACGGGCACTCGGATACTGACCACGAGGATCAGTCGGAACGCGGATTGTCGTGCCGCTCCCGGCACCAGCCGGACATTTCCTCAGAACGTTCTTCGGTATCGAGAAGGCGCCCGTATTCCTTCTTGATCAATCCATAGCAGGCGCATGCCTGCGCCGCCATTCTTTCGTGGTCGAGAACGGTGATGCGGCCTCTTGCATAGGCGATCTTGCCTTCGTCCTGCAGATTCAATGCAGCCTTGTTCACCCGTTCGCGCCTGACGCCCAGCATGGCGGCAAGGCTTTCCTGGGTCAGAACGATTTCCTTTGAAGGCACCCGGTCGAGTATCTGCAGCAGGAGATGGGCCAGCTGATCCTGCAGGGAATGGTGCCGACTGCATGCCGCGCTCAACCCCATGTAAGTCATCAGGGCCTGGCCGTAAAGCAGGAGCTGCCGGTGGAACCGGTCGCCGCGCCCGAATTCCTGTCTCAATATGTCCGCCTTGATTCGCATGACAGAGCCGCCGCTCTGGCTGACAGCCGTGTGCGGCATCGTCAAGCCCCCCAGGAAATGGGCGATTCCGACCATGCCTTCGTAGCCGACCAGGCCGACGGCGGTAGCCGCGTCATCTTCCATGACATGAGAAAGGGAGACGACGCAGTCCACCGGGAAATAGACATATCCGGAAGCTGCGCCGGGCTGGCAAAGGATTTCCCCTGCGCTCACCGGAACGCTCTGCAGATGCGGGCAGATGCGCCCGCATTCCTCGCTCGACAACGTAGAAAGCAGCTTGTTCCTTTGCAGCTTAGGGCAGTGTTCAACCCCGAACATCGATGACTCCCAACCAAATTACGGCAACCTCCGATTATCAGCGACTGTATATCATTTCTTCACCGTTCATGGCAAATTTCTTACGAGAATCTTACAGGTTGATTGCTTTATGCGCGATTTCGCATAAATGATGTCCCCGCTTCCCTGTACAATTTCACGATTTTGCAATAAATCTCCGGAGCGGCTTCCTCTATCATGAAAAAGAACTTGCCTGTGACGCAACAGGAAATCGACTATGCGGAAAGCGATGTCTTCGTCACCAAGACCGACGCGAAGGGGATCATCACCTACGCCAACGATTCCTTCGTCAAAATCAGCGGATTCTCTCGCGAAGAGCTGGTGGGCAGGAATCACAATGTCGTTCGCCATCCCGACATGCCTGAATGGGCATTCGAGGATCTCTGGAACACCGTCAAGCAGGACCTGCCCTGGCGGGGCATCGTCAAGAATCGCGCCAAGAACGGCGATCATTACTGGGTGCGCGCCAATGTCGCGCCGATCAAGGAAAGCGGAAATATCGTCGGCTACATTTCGCTCAGAAGAAAACCGAGCCGGGCCGAAATAGCCGCCGTCGAACCCCTGTACCGGCTGCCTTCCCCGCCGAAGGCGGGATCCTTCTCCCGCTGGTTCTGCAATCTGGGATTGCAGACCAAGACGCAGCTCATGATCCAGCCGGTTCTGTTGTTGCTTCTGGTTGGCGCGCAGCTCTTCTTCACGAAAAGATCCGGCGGGTTCGAAAGCCTCGGCGCACTGACTTACCAGCTTCTCGCCGCGCAGGCGCTGCTGCAGGTCATCCTGTTCTTCTTCGTGGGCTGGGTGATCCGGAAATTCACCAAGGAACCCATCGACAGGGTCAAGGCACTCATGGTCCGCAGCCTCGTCGACCGAGACTTGACCGCGCTGATCGACATCTCCGGGCGCGACGAAATGGGGCTACTGCTTTGCTCCCTGCAGGCAAGCCAGACGCATCTCGGCGCGATCATCAACGAGATCACCCTGGCCTCCGACGATATCGAGCACCGGGCAGCGCACCTCAAGGAGGCGGTTTCGGAAGTCGCCAGAAATTCCGACAGCCAAACCGAAAACATTCTCCAGGTATCCAGCGCCGCAGAACAAATCTCTCATTCCGTCGAAAGCATCGCCGAAAATGCCCTGGATGCATCGGCTTCCGTGCAAACCGCCCATTCGAATGCCGAGGAGGGTGCGGGCAGAATGCATGAAACCGCACAAGCAGCGAAGGAAGCAGCCGATTCGGTAACCGACTCGGCGAAATCCATTCGGGAACTGGAGAACGCCATCCAAAACATTCGCGGCATCACCAACGTGATCAAGGAAATCGCCGACCAGACCAACCTGCTGGCCTTGAATGCCGCGATCGAAGCCGCCCGCGCCGGGGAGCAGGGGCGCGGCTTCGCGGTGGTGGCCGACGAAGTCAGGAAGCTCGCCGAGAAGACGTCGAGCAGCACGGTCGATATCGGAATCCGCATCGAGGAAATCCAGAAAATCACCGACGAATCCGTTTCGAAGATGAATCTCGTCGCGACCCAGGTGCTCTCCAACGTCGACAGGATGGAAGAAGGCAATGCCATTCTCCACGGGATATCGGAAAAAACCGAGTCCGCCATGGAAATGGCGCGGCAGATCGCAGAGTCGGTCAAGGAACAGGCGCTTGCAAGTACCGACATTGCAGGAAAGGTCGAATACATTTCAAAGCTCACTAACTCCAATACGGAAATCTCGTCGAACGCGCATCATGCTGCAAACGAACTCGACGACGTGGCAATAGCGCTTCAGTCCATCACCCATACTTTCAAGATGTAATTGCCCCAATACCATGCGCGACATAACGCTGTTCAAATCGGAGCATCACCGCTTCATTCTGCTCAACGAGAGCGAGCCCGGCGAGGAAGACGGGATCCGTTCCAACCAGTACCTGGTCGTTCACGACGACTCTGCGGTGCTGCTCGATCCGG
>Ga0315298_1007644_pt1 | contig 14136 bp, 16 predicted proteins | sample WHS_1_MG_FD_203077 | JGI IMG/M metagenome (GOLD analysis project Ga0315298, IMG submission 203077) | Extremophilic microbial mat communities from Washburn Hot Springs, YNP, Wyoming, USA - WHS_1_MG | ecosystem: Environmental > Aquatic > Thermal springs > Hot (42-90C) | place: USA: Wyoming...
ATCCTGTAAAAGTGCGAGTATTCAGAAGATACGGTATAATGTAAAAGTAGCATCTTCCCGCTTTATTTCATAACTCTTGTCATTGGCCTTGTCTTCCAAGATTTATTAATTCAGCTTGATGATGATGATGATGCAACTAGCGCGCGCGCTAAAGCAGCTCCGGGCGAGCTATTCATCTCCAGCAAAATGCCAGTCGGTCATGAAGAATACAGTTTGAAATACGGCACGGAATACCTATACTGCGTAGACATTAGTTCAGTTCCTTAAATATCTCTTCGGGTTAGCATCCGTCCTGCCAGAGGAAGAGATCATGGAAACCTGTGCCGATATGAGGCCCGTGAAACCATGAGGCAACCAGTATTTTCGAGTGGACACGAATTTAAGCGAAAGGTTTATTTTACCCCAGCACGCCTGTGGGTCAAAGGACGCAAGAAGGCCCTGGTGGTGTAGATCGGAGGAGCACAAAGGTTAGCATTGGAGGCTGTCACCCTCCCGACCCGGGTTCAAATCCCGGCTAGGGCGCTGTTTATTAAATATTTTGATACTTCAATATGAAGCTGCTAGTCTTTCCTATTCTAGTGTGCACTACATTAAAAAAGATAGGCTGAGGATGCGGTTATGAAGCCCTTATCTGCATTATTATTGATGAAACCTGAGCTGAGGAAGAGACTCATAGACTCAATAGCGCATGCTTCAAATCCTCTTCAACTATCATCTTCCTAGTCTTGGAGTCTCCGAGTAGGGCGCGAATCTTGCGTCTCATAGAATGCTCTTCGGGTTGAGCAAGCGTCATCGATGAAGGGATGACCTGGTGCGTCGCAACTACTATTTTTCTACTCTCTAAGCCTGAATAATAGGCCGATTAAGCCTAGAATCGTTATCGACGCGCCGGTGAAAAGGAAGAACGAGTATGTTATGCCCAAGGCTTCCCCCGTGTTTACAGTGTAGTATAGCAGTACGGCTCCGCAGAAGACAAGGAGGGCCGCGAACAGTTTTGCTACCACTATGCTAACCTTCAAATCGCCTTAACGCTTGAAATCCTTAAGATAAATCTTTCCTTAAAGCCCTCCTCCATTGTTTTAACGCTTCAAACTACTTTTCGCAGCGAAGCCTAGACCCGGTTTTTCCCTATGCTAGCCTCTTCTTAAGATACACATCAACCATATAGGATAAGCCGTACTTGCTGAACGCCTCCTGTTCAGCCTTCCTCTTTATCTCGAAGAATCTGTCTATCTCCCTCTTCCACGGATCCTTAGCATACCTCTTATCCTTCTTAAGCTCGTTCAGCCTCTTTATGTCCACGTCTAGAAGCTTGGTGCTTGGAAGCCTATACTCCTCAATGTCGGAAGCGTAGACACCTAGCCACTGGGCCCTTGGAGTAGCCAGTTCTGGGACATGCGCCGCATTGGCTGAGCCTGAGATTATGACTTGCGCGATATGCAGCCCCCACGGGTCCGCGTCGGTGAAAATATATACAGGCAGGTCTAGCTCCACGTTAAGCCTTCTTATAAGACGCCGAGTAGCTCGAGGAGCCTGTCCAGCAGTATGGATCAGGATAGCGTTATACTTTTTCCAAGCCTTCTCTTCGACGAACCTTGTGAACATGGCGCCCTTCTCAATGCAGAGAACCTTGTCGGCATGGGTTTTCACGAACTTGGCTGTGGCTAGTGCCGGGCCTATCATCAACCCGTCTGGGTGCGAAGTCAGATTGATCCTCTTCCCCTCATAGCCTTTCACAGTGTACTCGATGGTTAGGTCTGCGAATATGGCGCTCCTCTCCTCAGGATAAATGTTAAAATCCTCCCTGGGTGAGCCCACTACGGATTCAAGCTCGGTTATTATCCTGTCCGACTCGCTCTGATCCTCGAAACCAAGGTCCACGCCCTCAGCCATGTAGAAAACATCTCTAAGCGTACTGGTCTTATCCTCGTCGATAAGCTTCCTAGCCAAGCTTGCAACCCATACGAGTTGGGTTAAAGGCTTCAGGTGCTTCACGTTGCGCGAGGTGCGAACCGCCTTCTTAGGCCCAAGCACATAGTGACCCCTCTTCTCGTCGAAGATAATGTTGTCAACAGTCCTAAGAGGGATTTCAAGCGAAGGAGGCTGCCTATTCTCCACCTGCCTAAGTACCTTAAGAGCTAGGCTAACAATATTCTTCCGAGCCCCAGACTCCTTTTTCATATCTCTGAAGGCATGGTTAGAAGGCTGCTTATTAAAGTATCCTGATTATAAACCAGAGGGAACAGTGATGGAAACGTATTTATGATGCCTCCCGCAATCTTTCCTTGGGCGGCAGGTAGGCTCGGGGAGCTCGCCATTCCCTACACCCGAAACTGGCGACATGCGGGGAGCTGATAACCGTGAGGACAGAGCTGCCTCAACGCATCCGGCTGCAGCAGGTCTGTGAAAGCCATACTTACTGGGCAGGAGTAGCAGGCTCGCCCGCCGTAGGGCGGGTGCGCCTGCCTAATTGCCGAACCCGCTAGGCCCGGGAGGGAGCAGCGGTAAGGCAAGCTACCTGCGTTGGTAAGAGGTGGCTGGAGGGTAAACCTGTTGCACGCTGGATGCGTTGGAGGGGTTCGACCCTCATGGGGCTGCCGCCCGCTTCTTTAGAGAGTAGGTTATTGACGCTGCCGGCTCCCCAAGACAATGCTACTTCCAATGATGTTGTACAAACCGGATTAGCGTGTGCCTCGGGAGCACGCGTAGCCTGGTCTCCCTGAGGAACTTTTCAGCCGTTTTCTCCACTGTTACCACTGTAAACACCCTGCTACCATAAACCGGCTTACTCCTAATAAACCGTTTCAACATGCTGAGCCGGCTCGCGCCTGCCGGCTTCAGACGGGCTCGAGAATAACGGCATGAAAAGGCGTTTTAAGATATGAAGCGTGCCTTGCACGGATGCTTGGAGAAATATTACTTATCAAGTAAAAATTAACTATAAGGTAAAGCTTAATAAGTGTTTCCAGCATGGTTAATTCATGCCGAAAACCATACCCAGTTGGCTAGCATCCAAATATTTCACTCTCCTCTCACACTTCAGCCTCCTGCCTTTCACGACGGGAGAAGCAAGAACGGTTTTACACTCTGAGAAAGCACCGTTATTCCTGCATAAAATGTACTCTTACGGTTGGGTTGACAAGGTTGAAAGAGGCACGTATAGAATCGTGCATCCTTTGATAGCTCTGATGGAGTCCTCAGGGTTAGCCTGGAGGGATAAGGTGAAGGACAGGGAGAGACTACCAGTGTTGGAGCTGGCCGTCGCCAAGCTTTTCGAAGCCCTGGGGTCAAGGCTGGAATCCATAGTTTTATTCGGCTCCTTGCCCGCTGGAAGGGTTAAGCCTGAGAGTGATATTGACCTGCTGGTTGTGGCAAGAGACCTGCCTGAAAAGTATAGCGAGAGGACAAGCATCATTCGAGAAGTCGTGTCCTCCAAGCTGATGGATGGAATCATACTTCACAACTGGAAGAGTAGAGGCGTGTACTCGGATCTCGACGTATTGCTGATAGACGTTAAGGAGGCCGGCGCGACTCATCCGTTTTACCTGGACCTCACTAGGGATTGCGTAATCATCTATGATAGAAACGGTTTGATGACTAGGAAGATTTCAGAGGTTAGAGACAGGCTTGAAAAAATGGGTGCCAAAAGATTTGAGGAGCCGGATGGCAGCTGGTATTGGATTCTAGCACCTGAAGCTGAAGCAGCCAAGAGGCTGGAACTATGAGGCTGGCGAAACTGGCTGAAGACTATTTCAAAAGAGCGAGGATCAGGATTAAAAGCGCGGAACTCGCCTTTTCTGAAGAATCCTATCCGGATGTAGTCAGGTACAGTCAGGAATGCGTCGAACTCTCCCTTAAGGCTGCGTTAAGAGCCGTGGGCGTGGAATACCCTAAGGAGCATGACATGGGGAGGATTCTAAGGGCGGTTAAAGAGAGGTTTCCAGAATGGTTTAGAGGAGAGGTTGAAAGGCTGAGCGAGGTTTCCAGGGACCTTGCGGATAAGAGGGCTCCGAGCCTCTACGGCATCGAGTCCTTAAACAAGGCTCCGAGCGACATCTTCGACAGGAACGATGCTGAAAAAGCATTATCCGACGCCAGATACGTCTTGAGCACCATATTCAAACTCCTGTTGGAACTTCAGGTTATATCTGAGTTTAAGTAGGCGTGCGTTATCTCTAGGCTTTGATGAGAGAAAGAATTCTCCAACCCTTAACATCATGAGGAAGAATTAACCTTACTCTTTTACAGCTGGGCTGCTAAGCTCTCAGCGCAACCTATGGTTTGTACTTAAACACGCGTAGAACCAGATGAGGATTCAGCATGCTTATCCAACAGGCAGGAACAGTTCTCACGTTTCCTACTTGTCCCCAAACCCATATGAAGACCAGTGTCACGCGTTGACAACCATCTTACTACCCGATTTCACAAACCAACCGGAACGCACTATGCTCCCAGCCGGACGAGCAAAAATACTTTGAGAAAAACAAGCATGAGAACAAATGGGCCAGGCCGGATTCGAACCGGCGATCTCCCGGTGTCGGCTCAAGATTCAGCGATTATCAGCCGGGCGCCTTAACCAGGCTGGGCCACTGGCCCTTGCTTCTCTATTCTATAAGCTAGCTATTAAATTTTTTCTTGAATAATTGGTGTGCATTGCCTTTATGTTTAGGGGTGTGACGTCGGAAAGAGAGAGAAGCTTTTACCGAGAGCTAAAGATGGATCGATAAGGAAACTGCTCCTGACGTGTTATAACGCTTCGAGAAATGCTTTAAAGAGCGGAACCGGCGGAATTGAGCCTGCGAACATTTACCCGGGTTTCAATTTTCACGCATGCTTATAACCTGAAAAACCCGGTGAAACCCGTCGGTTGGAGTTCAAAAAGACCTCAAAATCGGGGACCTAGGAAACCCCTTGGCCTGCTTCTTCCTTCCGTCAAAACTCATTGATATTTTTAAAACCAAGTGCACGTTACAGTTATGCTTTTAAGCTTACTCCACGTTATTTACGGTGATGAAACCCGAGCTGAGGAGGAGGCTCATAAGTTCAATCGAGTACCTTCGCAAGATGGGTTTCTTCCAAGACTATTCCAGTTTGTCCTCCGAAGAGATGCTTGAGGAGATCTTCCATGAAGAAACATGTTATGAGAATGCCTGGTGGACTGGTAGAGAGATAACGGGGCATCTGGAAAAGTTGCATGGACAGTCGGTGCGCGCGCCTAACTGGTTAGGGATTTTACCATGGCACAAAAAAAAGAATGTTATAAACAGCGCGTTTTGGACGCTTTGCATGATGGGGTTCTTCGCAATTTTAAGCTCAACGATGTCTAAGAGCCCTGTTTTAAAGCCTTTCTCGCTAAGCCTTGGGACGCCGACCGATTGGACGGGGATTGTTGCTTCTGCCTCAACGATTCCTGGAATTTTGGTCAGTTTGCCTGCTGCCTCGCTTTCTGACATTTATGGCAGAAAGAAGTTCATATTAATTGCCGGTTTCATCTTTGCTTCCGCTCCCTTCCTTTATCTTCTGATAACTGTTTGGTGGCAACTTATTCTCGTCAGATTTTACCATGGATTCGCAACTGCGATTTTTGTGCCGGTTGCTGAGGCTTCAATAGCCGAACTATTTCCAACTAAGCGTGGAGAACGAATTTCCCTTTTCTCTTCAGCGACATACGTTGGAAGAGTTATCGCACCGGCTTTAGGCGGCTACATACTTTTCGCGACGACGAACAATTTTCACACGCTTTACCTATGTGTGGCTATAGCGGGCGTAACAGCGCTGGTTATGGCTCTTCCATTTTTGACGGAAAGAAAACAAATCATAAGCACTCGGCAACATGATGCCAGAGAAACTGTTAAGAAAATTTTCCATGGATGGCGAATTGTCATACATACCCGTGGAGCGTTGACCGTTAGTTTAGTCCAAGCAAGCCTATACTATGTTTATGGCTCTGCAGAGTTCTTTTTGGCTGGTTATTTGCCGGAGGTCGCCGGGTTAAACGAGTTCTTAACTGGTATTATTATCACAAGCATAATTGGCATCGCAATTTTCGCAAGACCTTACATGGGAAGGCTTTCGGACAAGATTGGGAGGCGAACGCCAATAATATTGGGCTGCATAATCTCAGCGGCGCCCATGCTGGTAATTCCTTTCGTTACCAGTTTCTGGGCTCTACTTTTGTTGGCCCTAATTTATGGGTTCGGCTTCGCCAGTGTAACGGCCTCAACGCCAGCCCTAATAAGCGAGTTAACGCCTAAGGAACTTGTTGGGACATGCATGGGGTTCCTCGACACCATGATGGATGTGGGACAAACGCTTGGACCCATAATCAGCGGTTTGATACTTGCAACAAGCCTACAATATGTTGGAGTCTTCCTCTCCCTAAGCATTTTACTCCTATTAGCAGGTCTATCATTTGCTTTATCCAAAGTTCCAAAAGAAAAGTAAAGAATAATGTAATAGACTGTTAGAAAAATTATGTTATAAATCAGTTGTTCAGTGTTCGCTTGACGATTGAATAATAAAAAGGGTGGATTAATATTTAGCGTAGTGGCTCTTGCATTTTCTTTCGCAAGAATTCACGCTGCTGTTTTGTACTCATTCCCTCTAACTCTTTTTTATGCTTTTCACGGAGCAACTTATATTTGCAATAACTATAAAGCGCCTCATAGACATATGCAGCTTTTTCTACAGCCTCAAAATCGTCTTTGACATTCAATCTTGCGCCAGTCATTATTGCACTTAACCCTACTCCTTCAGGCGCCAATTCAGCGTCACCTGTATCCGCTGAATGAACGATTTTCGCGAGCTCTTGAAGCACAGGGTCTTTTAACCCGTATTCTTCCATTATAGTCTCGAAACTGCATTTTCCATCCCTATGACCAAGCTTAACTTCTGGCGCGTCAAAAGGAATTACCCCCTTGCTTTTTGAAATTTCTTCTATCTTCTCTACAGGCACAAAGATAAACTCTGCTTCTGGATCTATGAACTTTTTGATAAGCCATGGACACGCTGTCCTATCAACATGCACATATTCACGTGTAACCCACTTCATCTATAATCACCATTACCCTCTATGCCCTCTCAATCCCTTTGACATTAATAAATTTTCTGCTGGTGTCTCTTAACAGAACCGTTAATTTTCTTTTCTTGGTTGAGCTTTTCGATTATAGGCTATTCTTCCCTGCAGAGTTCACAGTTAGTGATGTTAGGATCAAACTAGACCTCTTCAATAATGAAATTGAGATCAGTGGAAATCGTTATGGTTAAGCCGAAGACGCATGTTTGGGAGGGAAGATACGCGTAGATGCGGAACTCGATGGAAAAACATAGAAGGCAAAAACTTGGTGCTCTCATTCTATCAGGATGGAAAGTCGGGGTCAAATATGGAGAACGTCCTTGTCCGGTTAAAGGAGTTAGAATTGATGCCGAGCTTAAATTAATTAGAGTTAAATGCTTCGATGGAATCGAGGCTTCTTCACGACCTTCGACTCAACAGGTATGGGCGACGAGCAATTAATCAACGAGATCATGAGGAGGGTTGATGCCATCGCTGAAGCTAGGGAGGTGTTTTTCAATGAGGAAATGATGAACGAATTCCTAGCCAGTAAGGGAATAGAGGTTGAGAGGAAGTGCGGTAGGTGAAGACGAGTTTCGAGAAGCTGAAGGACAAGAAGGTATTCGTAAGGCTATTATGGTTCGATGAAGTAGCTAAGAGAGTTTCGAAGGAGCATGAGGTAGAGGTCAGGGTTAAGGTTGCCGATGATTCTGAATAGCGTGCGTGCCATATTGATCAAGCCTTTGAAATGTAACTAGTCACGCATCCTGCCTTCTGTCTTTAGCATGTATTAGAGGGTTAAGTTCCAACGTAACTTCAAAAGGATGAAATATTATAGAAACATATCTATAACTATAAATTATTGCGGGCCCGGCGGGAATTGAACCCGCAACATCTGGGTTAAAAGCCCAGCGCTCTAACCAGGTTGCTCTCCACATATTTGGCGCGCGCCACATATGTGGATTTGAGCTACGGGCCCTAGAAAAGCTGAGCTCAGGAGGAATAAAAACGTTTCTTAGTTCGATCAAGATATGGCAAGTTTAGGATTCTTGCGTCTTATCCTCGAGGAAATCGAATTATTGTTGATTAAACATTATTGTTTCTGCTAGTTGAGGATTTTCAAGAAGAGCCCGTTTAATTCTTCAAGCCTTCTTATTGCGGGGTGGTCTGAGCCCAGCTTCTCCTTGAAGTATTTCAGGGTCTCCGTGAACTCTACTTTCCTATCGCCGTCTACAAGCTTGTCAGCGTAGCAGACTATTTTCTCCTCGATGGTCTCGGGGATTAGGCTTATGGAGCCTAGTTTCAGCTTCACCGCTTCCTCCTCGCTTATTCCTGCTCCCACGTGTCTCTCAACTATTTTCGCAAGCCTCTCGTCCAGCTTTCTCCTCCTCACTATTTGCCCGCCTATTACTCCGTGTGAAACATCGTGGGTAACTGTTCTCCCAATGTCGTGGAGCAGTGCTCCTGCTGCAACCAGCTTCTTATTAACACGGTATCCTTTCGACTCGACTTTGCCGGCTAAGTCTTTAGCGACTTCGCTGACTTTCAAAACGTGTTTGAGAACATTGCTGTTAACCCCTTCCTCTAAAAGAATCTTAACGCATTCCTCCTCGCTCGGTATTCTACTCTTTCTCCTCATTTTCAATTGTTTTTATCAGCGTATTCAGCTTCCTCAAGTATTCCTCCTTATCCATTCTGAACAGGGGTTCGCCGCACACGGGGCATTTGAAAAGGTTTTCAACAGCCTCGTCGAAAACAAGTATTTTATGACCCTCCTTCCCACAATGGTAGAGCTCGTTACCCTCTACGAACGCGAGCTTCTCCCTGAGCTTCTGCAGAATCATCCTCCTGTAGTTTGTAGCTATCCCCTCCACCTGGTCTATAAGCGGCATCCATAGGAATATGCTTTTTATCCTATCCCCCTCCTCCTTCTTCAATTCTTCGTAGGTTATCAAAGCCTTCTCGTAAAGCTTGAAAAGTATTTTCCTAACGTCTCCCACTCTCAACCCGGTTTTAGAGGATATCTGCTCCTCGCTCGCCTTCTTAAGCTGTATCAATGCCTCCGCAACCTCTATCGCCTCATCCCCTCCTATCAGGCCTACGATCTGCGTGTAGAGATGACTTATAGCGTCAAACCTATCCTCGCCCAACTTTCTCCTCCTCCTTGTAAAGCGGGTTCCTACATATTACTTTTCCCCTAGGCGAGGGAACCACGAAGACCCTTGCCTTATAATGCTGCATATAGAGCTCCCTACCCTTGAAAAACCTGTCTAAGAATATTGCGAGCGCAGCTATCTCTGAATGAGGCTGGTTTGTCACCGCAACATTATAGTCGGAGGCTTCATAGGCCTCGCGGGGAACCTTCCGGCCGCCGATTATCACTAGGAGCCTGCACGCTCCTCTGACGTGTTCGATAACGTTTTCAACAGGCATGCCGTACATCGTGAGGTGGACGATCAGGCTCCCCCTGCTCCTCCACTCCTCAACCGTTTTCAACCAGTCTCCACTATAGTCAACGCTTATTCTTCCACCCCAATCTCTAACAACCCTCCTGGCTTTCTCCTCAAGCTTGGAATCCCTGTCCCCGTGGATGATGAACGATGTTGCCCCGAAGGCTCTTGAAACAAGGAAAGCATGCATAGTCACCCTCTTATCCCTGAATATCCTGTGGCCGAGACGTAGAACCCCTATTTCGCAACACTCCTGCATCATGCTTAGAACTAGCCTCTCACTGTTCCGCAGCCTCGTCGCGCAGAATATCCCCCAGGGTTAGGGTTGAAGAAGGCTTCTTGACGATGTGTTTAGCTGGGAGTGTCTCTTCCTGCAGGGTACTCGTCTTAAGCAGCTTTATTTTTAAAGCGTCCTCAATCTTCCTAGCGTCAACCACCGAGGGAGTTATTCTACCGGACTCTATCTTCTTTATAAGAGAGGTTTTCAAACCGGTTTTCTCCCCCAGGTCCTCCTCGCTCCAGCCGAGCTCCCTCCTCCTATTCTTAATAAGCTCCCTGAAATTGGCTACAAGCTCCACGGACTCTGCTAGAGAAACGTTTTCAACACGGCTTTTCGCCTCAACCTTCTTAACTGCAACAGGTTTAGCAGCCACCGTTTTCCTCACAGCTTTTCCACCGGGCTTTGCAAAAACGCTTTCAACAGGAGTCTTCTTAGTAAGGGTGGCGAAACAATCCGGGCAAACATTCATAATACTGCCCTCCACAACTACTCTCCTAAGCTTCGGCGCCCTTCCCCCACATATCTCGCACACCATTTTTAAAGACCCTAGGAAAACACGGGGAAGATAAATATGCCTTTCCCTAGCGGCTCGACTGGAGCAGAACTATTGCTTGAGCAATATCCCCCTCAGTCGTTACCAATGCTTTCCTGGCTTCCTCAACACTCCTACCGGTCTGCTTCGCCACCAGTAGAACATCCTCCTCCAGCGGAACATACTCCTCCTTCTCCTTCTTCTCAACCACAGGCTCCCCGATAACCTGGTATATCTCCTGGGCGCCACCAACCATCTTAGTCACAGTCGGAGAGTCGAAAACAATCCTCTCGCTATCAGTCTCTATAACAACGCTTCTCACGCCATGCAGCTCCTCAAGCTTTATTCCAAGCCTCTTGAGCAGACGCTCCTGCTCCCTCTTAGACCCGAACCTCAGCCCCATCGCTAACAGTTCACGATACTCTTCATCAGGCTCGGCTTAAACTTTACTTGGCGAAGCCCTCAATAGGCATCAGCGTAAGAGTATTCCTCACGCCCTCAATCTTCCTAATGTACCTGCTTATGAACTCCTTAAGCTTCTCACTGTTTTCAGCCTCAACCTTGGTAATAATATCGTAAACACCGAAAACAATCCAAGACTCTACAACCCCAGGAGTCTCCTTAAGCCTGTTCAAGACATCGTTCTCAGTCCCTATCTCAACATTCATCAAAACATACGCGTGGACCATTTCTCATCCGATTTTAAACAGCGTAACTCCTTAATAAAACCTTCCCCACCCCCAGTACTGCTTAAGCTTAACCAGGATTAAATAAACGTAAAACTTGCGAATACCCGTTGAAAACACTAGGACAGCCAAACCAGCCGCAACCCAGCCGGCTAACAAGAATGAAAAACCTTAAAAATCCTCCGTCAAGAAAACACATGGGGAAACCGGGGCCATAGTCTAACCAGGCAGGACGGCGGGCTCCAGCCACACGAAGCCAGCGATCCCGGTGAGGGAGATGAGGAAAGGTTGGAGCTGGGAAGAAACCCGTGGATGGGTGTTCGAACGCACGTGTGTGCCGGAAGTCACCCTGGCCCCACTCCCCTTCATACTCTTTTTAAGAGCTGAAACAGCCGGCGTGCCCTCTATAAGGGGAAGATGGTTTTGGCGAGCAGCGTTTATCCGGAGTAGGTTATTCTCGTGCCTACTTTCTCCCCTGAGGCTGCTCTAACGATGTTTTCAGGGTCGGAGCCGTTTACGATTACAACCGGTATTCTTGACCTTTCAAGTATCGAGAGAGAAACCTGGTCTAGAAGCCTGTATTCCCCTGGCTTCGATTCCCCCTTGCTTAGTATTTTCCTGAGCCTTCTTATGCTTACTTCTCTAAGCAGTTTCGCATTCGGGTTCTCATCAGGATCAGCGCTGTAAACACCGTCGACGTCAGTAGTCTTTATCAGGAGATCGGCTTTCATTCTTTCAGCTATGAGAGCTGCAACAGCGTCTGTCGACTGAGCGGGAGTAAACCCTCCCCCGACGATTATTTTACTCCCAGCCGCGTCCAGCTGTTTCTCAAGATCTTCAAAGCCGCTTATAATACTTCTGCTCGCGGCCTCTCCAAAAGCTATGGAGAGCAGGAGGGCGTTCAGCCGGGTGACCATTATTCCCATCTCGTCGCAAGTAGCGTGGTCCGCCCCGAGGCTTCTAGCCGCCTTTATGTAGGTCCTGCTGGGCTCACCGCCGCCGACTACAACAACCATCCTATGCCCCGCGTTGTGCAGCCTTAGAACCGCGTCAGCAGTGCCCCGAATCTTCTCCAAGTCTATCGAATGCCCCTTGAAGAGGGCGTGCCCTATTTTCAACACAATCCTCATTTCTCCCTTATTCCTCCAGGGAGTGAAATATTAATATATGGGGGTTAGTGAGGACTCCCCGGAGAACCCTGTTTTGAGTGAAAAAACGCTTGCAACCTCGGTGAAGGAGTATATTTCGAGGAGGACTCTTAGAGAGCTCTCTGAAAAAAGGGGGCGTGGGACTGAGCTGATCAGCCTCTACATTCCTCCGGGGAGACGGATAAGCGAGGTGATGACTAACCTAAGGGAGGAGTATGGGAAAGCGTCAAACATTAAGTCTAGAACGACGAGGAAGAATGTTCAAGACGCTATTGTTAAGGTTCAGCAGAGGCTTAAGCTTTACGACGAGGCTCCTGGAAACGGGCTAGTCATATTCTGCGGAGCCATCCCGGGGGAGGCCCCGGGGTCAGAGAACATTGAGATCCACGTGATAGAGCCCCCTGAGAAAATAACCCTGTCATACTATGGTTGCGACGACAAGTTTTACGTTGAGCCTCTTAAAGAGATGCTTGAGAAGAAGGATAAGTACTTAATCCTGTCCATTGATAATTCTGAGGCAACGATTGCTCTCGCAACAGGTAGAAATATTGACGTGAAAGACGAGTTGACCTCCGGCGTCCCTGGTAAAACGAGTAAGGGAGGCCAGTCGGCCAGAAGGTTTGAAAGACTCAGGGAGATGGAGCTAAACGATTTCTACAGGCGTGTCGCTGAACGTCTGAACGAGATTTACCTTCAGAACACTGATGTTAAAGGGTTGATAGTTGGTGGGCCTGGGCCAACTAAGGAAATGTTCCTTGAAAAAGATTTCATCCATTACGAGCTTAGGAAAAAGATACTGGCAGTGGTGGACACTTCATACACGGGTCACCAGGGCATAAAAGAGATACTGGGGAAAGCGTCTGAAAAGCTTCAGGAGCTCGACTTGATAAAGGAGAGGAACCTGGTGGGCAGCTTCCTTAAACTCGTGAGCACCGAGCCGGACAAGGTTGTCTACGGGCTTAAAGAAGTTGAGAACGCTCTTCTAGGCGGAAAGGTTAGGCTCATACTTTTCTCAGAGGCTCTCGACATATTCAGGGTTAAGATTAAATGCGGAAAATGCGACTACGCGGCTGTTGAGCAACATCCGTTCCAAGAGCTGATCGCTCTTCCGGCGAAAGTGTCTTCAACACCATGTCCAAAATGCGGTTCAACAAGCCTGTATGTCGCCGAGAAAGAAAGCCTGCTTGACCGTTTCATCGAAATCGCTTCTCAGAAAAACGTTCAGCTAGAGCTAATATCTACGGCGACGGAAGAGGGGATGATGCTCCAAAAGGGCTTCGGCGGAGTAGTTGGCATACTCAAATAGGGCTTGGCTTAATAAACATAGCTTTCCATCGTTGGAAAAAGAGGAACTGTGATGTTAATCAGCAACTTTGAACATGGGTTCTACTTATTTGCCAAGACTCATTACGTCGCTCCGAATTGTTAAACGTCTACGCAACGTGAAAAAATCTTTACAAGAGCTTGTTTTCCATCCGGCCGTGAAAAACAAGTTGCCTGTAGAAGCCCTAGCGGCAATGTACAACCATATGAAAACTTCCAAAAACAAGCCTGAAGACACACTGGTTCAAAACTCCTTCAGGATCCATAGCTTTTAAGCATGCCAAAGGAATGCGCAGCTAAACCCAAGAATTATGCATATTTATTTAATTTACACCTCCAGGATGTTTGATTATTGTTAAAGAAAAATATAAAAGGAAGCAATAGTGATCTAATCAGTGGAGAGCGCGCGCTTGGGGTGGTGGCTGATGGCTCGAATTGAAAATATGCTCCTCACGGTGCTTTTAACAGCCATGACTATGAGCATAATCGTAGGGAACTACGTTGTGTCAAAGCAGCTCCCGGGCCCAGCTCCAGATTCTACTGTGCAGAATGCTTCGAAACGTGGCATTGCACCATTTCCCGGCGAGATCGTCACTCTGGATACTGTGGTTAACCAGTTGGCAAAGAGAGGGCTTACCCTCTATCTTCCCACGAAAATGGTGA
>Ga0315298_1007645_pt1 | contig 14136 bp, 12 predicted proteins | sample WHS_1_MG_FD_203077 | JGI IMG/M metagenome (GOLD analysis project Ga0315298, IMG submission 203077) | Extremophilic microbial mat communities from Washburn Hot Springs, YNP, Wyoming, USA - WHS_1_MG | ecosystem: Environmental > Aquatic > Thermal springs > Hot (42-90C) | place: USA: Wyoming...
GCGGGGAACGGATGGAGAGAAGTTTCGCTCATCTGTACGAGACCGGCGGGATGCGGCGGGTGCACTTGCGCGGCAAGAGCAACATCGCCAAACGCCTGCTGATTCACGCGGCGGCCTTCAATCTGAGTCTGATTTTGCGGCAGATGCTGCGGGCGGGCACGGCCCGGCAGGCAGCGGAGCTGCTTACTGCGGTTTGTTTTTGCATTTTGCGTCTCATGTACACGGCAAACCGCGGTCCGCTGGTGGTTGGACCCCGCTGGCCCACGGCCCGGACGGCTCATCCGCCGCATTGCCACCATCCATCGGCGCACCATCACGGCGTGCCTTTATCCACGGGCTGCTAGGCCGGGTATCATTCAAAGAATGAGCCATCGGCAACATCGATGGCGGAATTGACAGGTGGTTCCATGAAACTATCCCGAAGATCTTTTCTGCACGGAACAGTCACTCAAGGCGCAGCCCTCTCCTTGACCGCCCGCCCGCTTGGCCAGGGATACGGGCAACCGCTCAAGGGACATCTCAGGCTCCGGATCACCAACCAGGACGCCCCGACGGTTGATCCGCAAGTTCGCGGCTGCGAGTTTCCACCGAGCGTCGTCACGGCCGGCGGCCGGCGGTTCGTATTCATGGCGAGCGGCATGTCCTATGCTTACGAGGTCAATCCTAGCATGCACATCCTGCGGGAGCCGCAGCGTATTATGGCCTCCGACCAGGTCTATTCCATCGGCGGGTTTGATTACGAGCTTCGCCGAGGCCTGCGTCCGCTGGCCACCGAATACCGGCGCGAGGACTTCTACTGGAAGAAGACCTATTGCGGAACCTTCAACGTCGACGTAATGCCCGCCGACGCAAACTACGGCGAATGGGTCTTTTCCATCAATCACAACGAGAACAAGAACGAGCGCTTCCAGTTCCCTTTTGGCACCTTCTACGCGCACAACAGCATTAATCTGAACGATCCGGCCGGTCCCGACACAAGCTCCGGTTCCACGCCCGGGATTGGATACCGCGACTACCAGCCCGGCTACTTCGGCTTCGTCAGCATGTCTTACGCCCCGCTCACGGCCGAAACCCGCTACGGGATGATCCTCAACAAACACGACATGGGACCCATCCTCTGGCCCTGGACAGGTTTCCTCGCCCCGGACGGCAAGGCGAAGCACCCGCGGTACCAAAACCCCCACCCCCATCCTTCGTCACTGATTGCCGAAGACCCGAAGGACGGCAAGAAGTACATCTACGTTTTTCAGGTTGAATCCTCCACGAACCCGGACGCCGAGCGCATGGTCATGGCCGCCCGCGCACCGATCGCCTCGCGGGCCATGCCGGGCTCGTTCCTGAATCTCTACAAGGGCGACTACACCGAGCCTTCTTTGCCCCTGAACATGAAGCAGGATCTAGAGGTGCTTCTCACCCGGCCGGGAGGAAAGTGCGACCCGATTCACCCCTCGCTCGACGGCCGCCAGGACCGTATCAACCGCTTCTTCGCCGCCCGCCTCAAGCGGTCCGGCCTGTTCCTCTCCATCGAGTCCTACAGCGGAGGCGAGGGTGACGACCGGTACCTGGAGTCCGCCCTGCGGCTGTCGGAGGACCTGCGCACGTGGACGGACCGCTTCGTGCTTCCCAATAGCCGGGTCAGCTACCGCCAGTACCGCAGCGACACGCCCCCCTTCGGACTCTACTATCCGAAGTTCCTCAGCGCCGACGGCTCATCACACCACGAAATCGACGAGTCCCAGCCCTTCTACATCATCGCCACCAAACCGCACGCGCTCATCTTCCGCGAACTCAGCCTCGAGATAGGATGAGCCTCAGCCGCCTGTAGCACGGCGATCGGAATGGAGTGCGGCGGGAGATCTCGCGGAACTTCTCCGGAAAATACGCCGCTCTCTGCCAGCCGCTACCATGGCCTTTGCCGCCGCCAGTGTCATCTGCCGGTTGGCTTGGTCGAGCCTCGAGCCGGACGAGCGCAACTGCAACTAGCCCGTTGTCGACATGCCCGCACAGCGCTGGGTCAGTAACGGCTGCGCGATTGCGTTCCCCGCCGGCAGCGCTGAGGCCGGCCGGTCGAGAGGAATCTGGCGGAGAACTTGGGCGCTTACGCCGTCGTCCCCATGTCAAACTGACCGTTCCAATTAGCACGTGATCCCTTCACTCTGCCTGTCGGCCGGCAGAACAATCTGTGACACATTCCTAGCTCAAAATGTTTTGGCCCAACAGTAGCGCCTTGTGCCCGGAAAGCGCAAACCGGAACGGGCCTTCCTGGGCGTCGCTCCCTAGCTTTTGCGGGTGACCGGTCCGGTCGCTTCTCCCGCCGGCAGAATATAATCTTGGACCGGGCGCGGTTGCATCAGTACATGGCGCTGTCACCCCGCCGGTCCTTCGCCCGCACGGTCAACCCGCCGCACCGCCCCCAGCAACCGCCGCAGCGCCATCAAGAGGTGGCGTTATGCTCGGCCCGCGAAATCAAAGCAGCCGCATACCTCACACGCGGAACTACGGTGCTGGCCTGACCGCGTGCCGCACGACAAACCGCGGCACGCCTCCCACCCGCGCCGTGCGCCCGGTATCACTTGACGTTCGGGTTGTACCGGATTTCGCCGGTTTTGGGATCCCTGGAGAAATGCTTCATATACTCCCAGCCGATCCGCGCATACTCCGGATAGAGAGCGTGAATGATGTCCTTGACGTAGTTCAGGGCCACCATCGGGACGCCCTTCTCGTTGTGGAGATACCAGGTATGCGAAGCATACTCTCCATTGAGCGTTTCCACTCGCCAGGAATCGCCCCGGAAGCCGGAGAGTTTATAAGTTTCAAAGTCAAAGTTAAAAGGCGGCACGCCGTTCCAGGCAGCCCAGCGCTTCACCTGATTGGCCAAGTTGTCGTTGATCCGGCCCTCCGCAGCTTGCAGCCGGCGCACATCATAAGAAGAAGTGGACAGATAAATCGGCAACTGCGTGTTGCGGAACCGAGCCGCCTCCTCCGCCGTTGGCTCGATGTTGGTGGCCGCGATGGGCGCGATCGCGGCGAACAGCCTGGGTTCGTAGTAGCCCACCGTGTAAGTCGCTCCGCCGCCCATCGAATAACCGATGGCGTAGACGCGCGTCGGGTCCAGCGCGGGGTATTTTTGGAGCATGTACTTCACTAGGGCCGTCAGGGCCGGCCCGCGGACGTTGTTGGGAAGCGTTTGATGATCCGCCGCAACCACCGCCACGCGCTCCTTGCCCGCCAGCGTGAGCAGCCCCATCTCGTCTACGAACTGGCGCGGTTCGTCGCCGCCTCCGTGGTTGGCGAGAATCAGCGGAACGCTGCCCCTGGGCGCGGTGTGATTGAGAACCTCCTTAGGCACATACTCATACCAAACATCCAAATACTCGCCTTGATCGCTTTTGATCGCCGCAAAACGGTCCACCCCTTGATTGGCGATAAGATGGATGCCGTTTCGGGTGACCCCTTTGATGAGCGCGTTTCTCTCGCACAAAGAGTAAGGCGCCTGGTCCATGCTGTAGCCGCTGTACGGGATGCCCACGCTGTATACGCCTTGAACCGCCACAGGAACACGCATCGCCCGAGTCATCATGCCGTAATAGGCCTCCCGGATCGCCGCCGCCAGATCGAGGGATTGCTTGCTCGTTACCACCACCTGCCGCAGCGGCAGCGCCTGGTTGTAGTAAACGACGGCGTCACCCTGCCCCTTCATGGCGTTGACCCCGTTGGCGGCCTTGTACTTGGCCGCCACTTCCTCCGGAGCGTTCACCAGGTAGACGGGAACGTAAGTGGCGACCTTCCGCACCTCGTCCATCCGTCCGCCAATTAACAGGGCGCCCGCGATGCGGCTGACGCAGTCGAAGGTTCCCGCCACGTAGTTGTGGAAGAAGGTCGCCCCGCCCTCCATGCCGATAAAGTAAAGATAGGCGAAGCCGCCAAAGTACTCCGCGTCCGCATAGGTGACGGCGCTGCCGTCGGCCTGTACGCCCGTGGCCTGCTGCGCGAGCATGGCCGTCTGCAAAGCGTAGTAGGCTTCCATGTCGGCCCGGCCGAAGGTCTTGCCGACGGGCGTCACAAGCACGATGCTGCCCGTAGCCTCGTTGATGATGTCGATCAGGCCGGCCGATTTCAGGAAGGCAAGCGCCTCATCCTTGGATTCGAACCGGCGCTCGACATAAACGATAAGGTTGGTGTTCATCCTCGCCGCCGCGCGGCCTCCGTACATATTGGGCGAGCGATAGACAAAGGTGGTCCCTTTCGGATAGTTGTCCAACACCGGATGTCCCGCGTAGACCCGCGGGCGCGGCGCAGGTCCGCCGGGAGGCGCGCCCGGAACCCCTGGACCGCGGCCGGGGAGAGTGATGCCCCCTTGATAGTAAGTCCTGACGACGGCCGGGGCGTTGCGGTGCGCCTCCTCAAGAGTCTCAAACGTGGCTTTGTTGCCAGTCTCGCCCGTGAAGTTCCGCGCCGGCGCACCGGCCGCCGTCAACAGCAGAACTCCCAGGGCAAAAACTCTGCTACTGATGATTTCCCTCTTCATGAGCGTACCTCCTGCCGGACACCGCCCGGCGCTTGCGGCTACTTGACATGCGGGCGGTACCGGATCGCGCCCGTGTTCGGGTCCCGCGAGAAGTGCTTGGCGAAGTGCCAGGCCACTTCGCCATAAGCCGGATACAAGGCGTGAACCAGTTCTTCCGTAATGCTCACAGCCACCATCGGCGCGCCGTCCGAGTCGTGCAGATACCAGCTATGGTTCAGATACTCGCCGTTGAGCTTGACCCGCGTCATCCGGTCCGCCTTGAAACCGTTAATGGGGTAAGTCTTGAAATCAAAGTTTTCGATCGGCTTCATGCCGTTGAAACCAAGAAATAGGTTGATCTGCTTCTGGTAAGCGCCGGAGATGACTCCGTTGGCGGGGTCGAACGCGCCGGGCAGGTCGTAGGCCGAGGCCATGAACAGGATGGGCATGCGGTACTGCTTCATCTTGGCCACTTGTTCCGGGGTGCCGCTATAGCCGGCCGCCGCCATTGGGATCGCCGCGGCGAACAGGGAGGGATCGCCATAGATGGCGCGCAGCGTGGCCGCGCCGCCCATCGAGTAGCCAGTGACGTAAACCCGCGAAGCATCGAGCGCTGGGTATGTCTTGAGCATGTAGCGCACCAGCCGGGGCAGGACGTCCGGCAGGATGCCGGCGATGTTCTGATGCTCCGGCGCCACGATGGCGAAGCGCTCGGCTCCGGCCAAGGGCAACAGGCCGATCTCCTCCACGAACTGGCGCGGGTCATCCCCACCGCCATGAAGAGCCAGCACGAGCGGCGCCGTGCCCGCTGGAGCCGTCCCTTTGACCACTTCCTCGGGCAAGTACTCCACCCAAGTCTGGAGGTATTCGCCGTTGGGCGTCTTGACGTCGCTGAAACGCTCTTCGGACTTGAAGCTCACCAGGATGCGGTCCTCGGTTGCTCCGTTGATGATCGCGTTGCGCGGAAACAGCGAATACGGCGCCTGGTCCATGCTGTAGCCCTGGTAGGGTGTGGAGGCGGAGTTGAGGCCCTGCTGCACCACGCCGACGCGCAGGGCCTTTACAAATAGGTTGTAGTAGGCATCCCGGATGTAGCGGGCCGGATCCGGGTTGGGGTCTTGGGCCAGCAGGACGCGCTTGGTGGGCAGCACCGGGTCGTAATAGGTTTCCACGCCGCGTGCCGACTCGTAAGCGCTTACCTGGTTCGCCTGCTTGTACCTTTCCGCGACCGAATCCGGAGCATTCACCAGGTAGACCGGAACATGCGAGGCCACGCGCCGGTTGTGTTCCATCTTGCCGTTGATCAGCAGCATGCCCGCAATCCGGCTGACGTAGTCCAGCGTGTTGGCCACGTAGTTGTTCACGAAAGTCGCCCCGCCGTCGATGCCGATGACGTAGTAGTAGCTAAAGCCGCCGAAGTACTCCGCGTCGGAGTAGGCTGCGCCGCCGCGTCCCGGGCCTTCGGTGGCCTTCTGCGCGAACATGGCGGTTTGCAAAGCGTAGTAGTTCTTCTGATCCGCCGCCCCGAACGTCTTTCCGTTGGCGGGCGTCACCAGCACCACGCTTCCGCGGGCCTCATCGATGATTTGGATCAAGCCCAGCTCCTTCAGGTATTGCAAGGCCGCATCCTTGTTCTCAAACGGCCGCTCCACGAACACGACCAGGTTCGTGTTGATCCTCGCGGCCGCCCGCCCGCCGTACATATTCGGCGAGCGGTAGATGAACGTCGTTCCCTTGGGATAGTTGTCGAGAACGGGGTGAGACTTAAACGTTCTTCCCACGTTTCCGTCGATTGTGGCGACGGCTACGGGGCCATTGACCCGGGCCTCCTCCAAGGTCTCGAACGTGGCCGGGTTTTTCTGGCTTCCGGTGTAGTTCAGGGCGAATGCCAACCAGGTGAAAGATGCGCCCGCGGTCAGCGCCAGCGCGATTCTCTGGAATGACGGTTTGCTCAACATGGGTTCCTCCTCCTTCGATGGCCGTATATCCTTTCGAGCTGGATCCCTCCGGCCGTCCGTACAGGACCAAGCCTCGCGTATCCGAGTGTGTGACAGCCGCCCAGGCCATGCGCCAAAAGGCAACCACGGTTTACGCAAGCGCTTTCAGACAGCCATCAGGTTCCCAGTCTATAACGAATCGCTGTCCGGTTGGCGTGGGGGAGGCGCGTTTCGCCGGACTCCCGGAAACGCGCGGCGAAACAATTGGTGGGATGGGGCGCCTGCCGCACCACCGCGCACTCCGGGCGGCGGCAGGCGCTCGAACGAAGACCGGATTACTCGATGTCCCGGCTGCGCTTCTTGCGGTTGCGCTTGCGGGCCAGGGCGGCCTTAAGCCGGGCCTTCTCGCCGGGCTTGAGGTAGTAGGAGTGGCGCTTGATCTCCTTAATGATGTCCTCTTGCTGGACCTTCCGCTTGAAACGGCGCAGGGCGCTCTCCAGGCTTTCTCCCTCCTGCAATACAACTTCAGCCAATTCGATCACCCCCTTTCGTTTCAGGCGTTGGCGCGGCGCTCCGCCGCGCATATTCTATGTTAACATCTCCCGGCCCAGCGCCAGGCGGCGGGATTGCTTCGCCGCCGCCGGGTTCGGATAATGGAAACAGGCGTTGGAGTTCGCCTTAAACCGCTCCGCAAGGGGCAGATGACTCCTGCAAGGGTTGCTCCGGCAGGAGTTCCCGCCCGCCGAAGACACCCCAGAACGACATCCCTGCGGGGCTCCCGCAGGCAAGGAGCTTGCAAGAATGCGGCGCGCGGATGGATTGAACGAATCGCACCGGCGGCGGCTGCTGGCCAGCGCGCAGTATGCCGACAAACTGCTGGGCGAGATCGAAGAGATCCTCAGGTCTTCCGACTCCAAATCTCCCTTTTTGAAATACCGGCCTGACATCACCCTGCACCAGGCGCGCCTCATCCGCAGCTACGCGGCGCGCTTCCGCGAACACCTGGCCCGGGTGCTGGAAGCGGCGGGGGTCGAGCGGCCCGGGCCGCAGTTCAGCGCGCTGCACTCGGTGCGGGTGACGCTTTCGTTTGTGCGGATTGCGGTTCAAGAGATGGCGCCGCGGTATCTGCGGGGCTACGGCGCGCTATCCGAGGAGATGGAGGCCGAGCTGCGGGGCCTGTCCGCTGAGCTGGAAGCGGTGATCGCCGGCCTGGAGCGGAATCTAGCCTTGGGCGAAGCGGCGGATTTGCAAGCCCGGCTGGAGCGCCTCGAGCGCACCACGAGGGAGGCCGAGCTGCTCCGCCTACTGGACCGCATCGTGCAGGAGGAGAACCTGGCCGAGTATCGCGCGCCTCTGCTGAACCTGACCGAGAGGCTGGAGTCGCCGTCATTCGAAGTCGCCGTTTTCGGACGCGTCAGCAGCGGCAAGTCTTCGCTGTTGAATCAAATTCTGGGCGCCGAGGTGCTCCCGGTTGGCGTCAATCCGATCACCGCTGTGCCGACCCGGCTGGTCTACGGGGAACAACCACGCCTGACGGTGACGTTCGCCGACCGTCAAGTCAAGGAGTGCCCAGCCGCGGATTTAGAGAAGTACGCCAGCGAAGAAATGAACCCGGGCAACGAACTGGGCGTGACCCGGCTGGTGGTGGCTCTGCCGAGCCCGCGCCTGCGGGACGGGCTGGTGTTCGTCGATACGCCGGGGCTGGGCGCGCTGGCCACCGAGGGCGCAGCCGAGACGCTTTCCTACCTGCCCCAGTGCGACCTGGGAATCCTTCTGGTGAGCGCCGCCAGCCCGATCAACGAGGAAGACCTGAATACGATTCAGGCTTTGTCGCAGGCCGGCATTCCGGTGATGGGCCTGTTGAGCAAGGCTGACTTGCTGTCGCCGCCGGACCGGGACAAAGCGCTGAAGTACACGCAGCGCGAGGTGTTGGCCAATCTGGGGCTGCGGATGGAGATCTACCCGGTGAGCACGGTCGATGCCGGCCAAGCCATGCTGGAGGCATGGTTCCGGGAGCAACTGGAGCCGCTGCTGGAACGGCGTCGGGAGCTGGCCCAGCAGTCGATTCGGCGCAAGGCGGGGGCGCTCGCTGAGTCCGTCGCGGCGGCGCTCCAACTGAAACTGGCGGGCAGCGCGGCGGCGCAGATGGAAGGCCTGCCGGCCCCCATTGAGGAGGTGGAACACCGGCTGCGGGCGGCGGCGGGCGAAACGGAAACGGCCCGGCGGGATTGCCTGGCGGAGGTGGACGCTCTCCACAGGCTTGGCGAGGCTGCGTTGGAGCGCATGCAGGCCGCGGTGCTGAGGAGCTGGGATCGGGAGGGCGAACCGGCGGAAGGTTACGAGGCGTTGTTGAGCGGTGCGGCCGCGGCGGCAGCCCAGGAAGCGGCCGCGCGCATCTCGGCCCGCCTTACGGCGTTGGCGGAGACCTTGCAGTCCGCCTTGCGCTCGGCTCAAGACGTGCTGCCGGAGCCGCCCCCAGCGGCCGAGGAATCGCTGGAACAGCTCGTAAGAGAGATGCCGCGTTTTGAAGCGGCGTTTGGCAGCGTGACGCTCTCGCGGCCGTGGTTTCACGGGCTCCGGTCTATCGGCCGCGCCTGGGTCCGGCACAAGATCCGGCAGGCCGTGGGCCCGGCGGTTCAATCGGCTTTCGACAGCTACGCGCGGGCCTTGGAGCGCTGGGTATCCAAGACGCTGGCGGAGATCCGGCAGCAGTTTGACGCGCAGGCCGGCATTTGCCATGCGCAACTGGCCCGGCTGGCCGGCGCTGGCGCGCTTTCGCCGGAGCAAAGAGAGAAGACGGAACAGCGGCTGCGGGAGCTGGCGCCTTATCTGCCGGCGCGGCAACAAGAGCCACAGCCGGAGCAGAGTGCGCGGATTTAGACGGCGGGGTTGAACGGCGTCGCGGCTGGCTTTTGGATCCGGATGACTTCGACGTCCGAGATGGCGATCAACCCTGTGTCGATCATCGGCTCGATGACGGGCAGCAGCCGGGCGATGTTCTCCGCCGTGTCGACGATCGTGATCAGAATCGGCTGATCCCGGTGGCCCAGATGCGGCCGGTGCAGCTCGGCGCTTTCTCCGAAGCCCTCCAGTCCGCGGAACACGGTGGCCCCGGCGATCTTCATCTCGCGGCAGCGGGTCACGATGGCCTCATAGAGCGGCTTGCCTTCGAAGCGGTCGCTTTCCGCGATGTGGATGCGCAGCAATTTGGCGGGCTCAGTTTTGGGCACGGCTGTCCTCCAAGACTTTCGGACTTCGCACCAGCCGCACGATCTCGGCGTCGGAGATCACGATTAGGCCGTCCTGGAGCATCCCTTCGATCAGTTCGGCGGCGGCGGCGATCTTTTCGGGGGCGTCGATGACGGAGATCATAATGGGCAGGTCGCGCGTGGGATGGAAGAAGCTCCGTTTATGCTGGTGGCCTTTCGCCCCGTAGCCGAGAACGCCGCGGTAGACGGTGGCGCCGGCGATGTCCATCATGCGCAGCCGCTTGACGATGGCGTCGTAGAGCGGCTCGCCTTCCCATTTGTCGGCTTCGCCCAGGAACACCCGCAGCAGTTTGGCCGGCCCTTGGCGGCGCTCGTGCGGCAAGCGGGCTTCCGCCGCCGCCGGCTTGCGCGCCGCCTTGATCACCGTCGTATCCTGGACCTCGATCAGGCCGTCGGTGACCATTTCATAGAGAGTGGGCAGGACCTCTTCCACCTTGGCGGCGCTTTCGACGAACTCAATGCGGATGGGCAGGTACTGAGCCACTTCCTCCACCTTGTGGGTGTGGAGCATCTGATGAGCGCCGAAGCCCGAGTAGGCCCGCGTGGCGGTGGCCCCCGAGACGCCCTTGTGCATGAGGTACATCATGATGGAGTCATGCAGGGCGTTGCGGCGGTGCTGTGTGTCTTCGTTGATGTAGATGGTGACTTTCTTGGCGGGGCCTTTGGTCAGCATATTTCCTCCAGACTCAGCAGCGGCCGCCGGGAAGGCGGACGCCAAGACGCAACCGCGTTCGTCTTCATGTGTCCAGCTCTCCCACCGGCTCGCCGTAGGTGGACTCTTTGAGTTCCCGTTCCCGCTCCGGCAGCAAGTGGCGCGGCATGAACCAGGCGTTGGCGACCGCGGTCGGAATGACAGCGCTGGCGATCACGGTAGCGACCAGAAACGAGTACTGCGCTTGGTCGATGATGCCGTGGCTGAGGCCGAACAGCGCCGAGATCGTGCCGAAGGTCAAGCCGGTGGACATCATCAGGGAATAATACACCCCATCGTGGCCGCGGTATCCAAACAGGCGCACCGTGGGCAACAGGCCAGCCAGCTTGGAGATCATTTTGGCGAAGAACAGCACCCCGAAGGTGAGCGGAGCGGCCACCAGCGCCGGAATGGAGACGAAGCTGCCGGCCCGGATGAAGTAGAAGGGCGTGAGCAACCCGAAGGTCATGGTCCGCAAGCGGCGGATCAGGAAGTGGTCCCGGCCCACCGTCCCGGCGAGCACCATGCCGATCAGGTAAGCCGGCAGCACGGCTTCACTGCCGGACCAAACCGCCAGCCCGCCCAAAGCGAACAGCAGCAGCAACAGGAACTTGGTTTCGAACTCCGACACGCGTCCGCCGTAGCGCCGGAAGGCCCACGGGGTGAAGTACGGCAGCAGGAAGAACGATACAACGGCGGCGGCCAGGAAAACCGCGGTCTTCCAATTGAAGGGCGAGAAGATCAGGCCCAGGGCGAGCACGGTCCCGATGTCGTTGATGAAGCAGGCGGCCAGGACGCCCTTGCCGTACTGGGTCTGGTTGAAGCCCAACTCGAGCATCACGGCGTAGACCACGGCGACGGAGGTGGTCGAGAGCGCCACCCCGGCCAGCCAGCTCGGACGCCAGGCCCAGCCCAGGGCGAAATGGGCCAGGAATGCGGCGCCCAAAAACGGCGCCAGGAAACCGACCAGACCCACGGCGGAAGATTCTTTCCATTTGGTGCGGAAAACGTCAGGGTCTAGCTCCGCGCCGGCCAAAAACGTCAGCACGATCGCCCCGGTTCCGGCCAGAAACGTGATCCATTCGGCGCGCGCGTTCAGGATGCCGGCTCCAAGCAGAGATCCGAGCGCAAACTGGGCCAGGGTGCCCACCATGATCTCAGAGAGGGCGGTCGATACCTTGAACCAGTTGGCGGCGAGAACCGCGGCCAGCGCGAGCAGCAGCCACAGGGCAGCAACAAACCAGACTTGATCCATAAGAACCGTTTCCTCGGCATGTGGCTTGCTGGGTTCGGCCTGGCGGGCACTCCCACAGCGTCACCACTGTAGGAGTCATTGGCCGAACGGCTTTACGCGAACTCCACCGCGTTCACTTTCAGTTTAGCGCGCCGCCCTAAGGATATCAAAACGGATGCCGCCGGAGCTTGGGAAGGGCCTTACGGCGTGCCCTGGTACTGGATGCGGCTGCTGACGAGGGCTTTGAGCTGCTCCGGAGTCATCTCGCCCGCTACATAGACGACGCTGACTTCGAGCGGCTCGCAGGCAATCAGGACAAACGCCCGGATTTGATCCGCCTCCTTATACACGTACATCTCCACGGTTTCTTTCTTATCCTTGACGTTGACAACCCGGCTCCATCCGCTGCCCTCGCCGAGCTGCTTGCGCACCGAGTCCAGGTCCTTTTCCGAGTACTCGCCCTCTTTGGCGAATTTGTAGTTGCGGATGCGCACGTCTTTCGCCGAGGCGGGGGCGACGTTCGCGAGTTTGCCGCCCTCCATCAACTTGCTAATCAGGGACGGGTCCAGGTCCAGCTCCGCCTTCTCGGCTGCCTTGGAGGCAAGCCCCTCCAGCTTGAACTCAATCTTCTGCGCATAACCCAGCGGCGCCAGCAGCAGGGCCAGAGTCAGAGTCAGACGGTTTGCGGTCTTCATTTCTTGGCGAACTTTCCGCCGGCTGCCGCCGGCACATTTGGAATTCCGAACTTGCCGCCGAGGCCGGCAAGGTCCTCCAAGGAGACCGGCCCGTCCAAGTGCACAACGGCCAGTTCCTTAGGTTCCCATGCCAGGATAGCAATTCCGGCAGGCTTGCCCTGTTCGGTCCGGAGGTAGATCTCGGCGCCTTCGTCCTTTTCTTGCGCGGCCAGGATTCGCATCCAACCAGGGGATTTTAGCTGCTCGCGGACCGGCTGTAGGTCGCTCTGCGAGTAGGCGCCCAGGCTGGAGAACTGGAACGTGCGGACTTGGATGCCCTTCAACTTGCCGACAGTCTCTTTCAATTTAGGATCGTCCGATTTCTCGGCAGACAGGAACCGCCCGGCCAGTTGCAGCGTGGAGGCGTCCAGTGTGATATCGACGGACTCGGACGCCTTGGACGCCAAATGGTCGAGGTTCAGCTTCAGTTGCGCGGATGCGGAAGCCGCCATAGCCGCGCACAGTAGAACGGAAAAGAACAAACGTTTCATGGTTTCTCCCTGATGTTTAGTGCGATGGTTCGTTGTTGCAGCGCTTTTTGTTGCGCGTAAGTCAGCTTCGAGCTGGTCAGCTCCAGGGCGTAAATCAACTGCTCGCGGGCCTGCAATCCGGCCTGCCTCTGCCGCCAGTGTTCGCGGACCTGGCCTGCGATCAAGAACAGGACCGCCAGCGCGGCCATCGCCGCGGCCCAGGTGCGGGGCGGGAACCAGCGCGCCCAGCCGCTTTCTCGCGGACGCTGGCCCTGCGACGCCTGGTTGCGGACCGCAGCGAGGACACGTTGCTCGAAGCCGGCCGGCGGCCGGCGCCGGCGAAGCGCTTGCCGAAGCTGATCTTCCAGGTTCATCGTTCCCTCCCCAGCGCGCCAGGCTCCAGCTTGGCGCGTAGCATCTCCAAAGATCGTTGCAGGCGGCTCTTGACCGTCTGGGCCGGAAGCCCCAAGACCGCGCCGATCTCCTCCAGGCTGAGATCTTCCTGATAGCGTAGGATGACCACGGTCCGCAGCTTCTCGGGAAGGCTGGCGACCATCCGCCTGAGCCTCGCTTCTAATAAAGGGTCTGAATCCGGGGCTGCGGCGGCGGGCTCGGGCACGTCGTCCAAGCCGAGATTCGGGCGGAGTTTGCGGCGGCGGGAGTGGTCGATACACCGGTTGACGGTGACTTTGCGGAGCCAGTTCTTGATGTGGTTGGCGCCTTCCAGCCGCTCCAGATGCTTGTGCAATTCCAGGAAAACGTCCTGGGCGATCTCTTCAGCCAGAGCGGCGTCCTGAAAACTGTTCCAAGCCAGGCCGTACACCATCGACTTGTGTTCCTCGATCAGGCTCAGGAAAGATTCTTCCCGCTGCTCCTCCGCGTTTGCAGCCACCGACTGCGCCGTTGTGATCATTTCCAGGCCTTCAACAGGGAATACGCACGGCGGGGGAAGTTGGGGCAAAGTTTTTCGGCGGGAGCCTGTGTCACGTGTGAGCAGAGTTGGCGCGCGGTGGAAGACTAAATTGGGAGACTTGCGCTGGTGGAGCTAGAGTTAGGACATGGTGGGAGCGCAGGCTGGCAGCGTGCGCATGGATGGGCAGAGCTGGGGCGTGTTTGGAGTGGCAGCTCTGCGGTCTGGTGGGGATTCTTGGTTGTGGTTGCTGGTTGGTTGGGTTTTCTGGGTTCTTCTTGCTGCTTTTTGACTCCTTGCTGAGCTGGTTGCTGGTTTTGGTTGCCTCTTTGTTTTCTTTAAGTTAGGAGGCCTCCTCCCGCCTGCTCACCCCCGGCGGCCGGC
>Ga0315298_1007646_pt1 | contig 14136 bp, 12 predicted proteins | sample WHS_1_MG_FD_203077 | JGI IMG/M metagenome (GOLD analysis project Ga0315298, IMG submission 203077) | Extremophilic microbial mat communities from Washburn Hot Springs, YNP, Wyoming, USA - WHS_1_MG | ecosystem: Environmental > Aquatic > Thermal springs > Hot (42-90C) | place: USA: Wyoming...
AAAACAATAAGCACGCCGTCAACGCCATCGCCCTCGCCCTCCTCCAGAAGGACGAGCTCGACGAGGAGGAGGTCAGGCGCATAGTCGAGGAGGCGAGGGGAGCCAACCCCGCCACCCATGGCGGAGAAACCACTCTTCCGACTACACCCGTCCAGGACGTCCGGCCCGTCGACCTGGAAGAGATGGCCGCCGCGCAAGAAGCAGTAGAGGTCGAGCAGGACCTCGACCAGCCCGAGGAGGCTGCCTCAGGCAGCCCCGTGCGCGATGTGGGTGCGGAGCGGGCGGCGTAGCCGAGCCACCAACCAGCGGACACATACCAGGATGCAACCCGCAGCTGCGACACCGCCAGAAGCCAGACCAGCCACCACCGAGGAGCTTCCGATTCACGCGCTGCCTGCCGCTGAGGTCTATGGGCGTCTGGGAAGTTCCCCGACGGGGATCTCGGAAGAGGAGGCTGCCAGGCGACTGGAAAGGTATGGCCCGAACGAGATCCAGGAGAAGCGGAAGGCCCCTCGGTGGAAACTGTTTCTCGCCAACCTGGTCAACTTCTTCGCCATTCTCCTCTGGGTAGCCGCGGGACTGTCGGTGCTGGCAGGCAGCATCATCGTGGCCATCGCCGTTGTCGCGGTTATCCTCATCAACGCCATCTTCTCCTTCTGGCAGGAGTACAAGGCTGAGCAAGCGGTGGAGGCCCTTCGGAGGCTGCTCCCCAGAAGAACGAGGGTGGTCAGAGCAGGCCAGGAGAGGGTAATCGACGCGCGAGAGCTGGTGCCTGGAGACCTGGTGCTCCTATCCGAGGGCGACGCCATCTCGGCCGACGCAAGACTCGTAGAGGCGTTCCAGCTATCGACCGACAACGCCACTCTCACCGGGGAATCGATGCCTGTACCCAAGACCGCCGACCCCCTTCCCGAGGCTGGGGTCTCGCTGGTTGAGGTGCCCAACTTGGTATTCGCGGGCACCGCCGCCGCCACGGGGAGCGGCAAGGCAGTGGTATACGCCACCGGGATGAGCACCGAGCTTGGGAAGATCTCCGGCCTCACCCAAACGGTGAGCCCCGGACTGAGCCCGCTCCAGCAGCAGCTGGGCCGCACCACGTGGATCATCGCCGCAATTGCCATCACCGAAGGCATAGCCTTCTTCCTCTTGGGGCTGCTGGCCATCCGGCTACCGCTAGCGGCAGTGCTGATATTTGCCGTTGGCGTGATCACTGCCAATGTTCCAGAGGGGCTCCTACCCACCCTTACGCTCTCTCTGGCAGTGGCCACCCAACGAATGGCACGCAGAAGAGCTCTGGTGAAGAAGCTCTCATCGGTGGAGACGCTCGGTTCCACCACAGTCATCTGTACCGACAAGACTGGCACGCTCACACAGAACGAGATGACGGTGCGCAGCCTCTGGGCCGCTGGCACCTCCTACGATGTCACCGGCGTAGGGTACGAACCGAAGGGCGAGATCGTCGGCCCGGCGGGTCCACTGCGCTCCTTCCCAGCCGCGGTACTCGCCCTGCTGCATGCCGCGGCGCTGGCCAACAACGCTCGACTGGCACCCCCATCGCAAGACAACCCCACCTGGTCCGCTCTCGGCGACCCTACCGAGGCGGCACTCCTGGTGGCGGCGAAGAAGGCGGGCATCGACTATCAGGAGGAGTCGTGGCGGTCCCCCAGGGTATTCGAGATCCCATTCGAGTCCTCTCGGCGACGGATGAGCACCATCAATCAGGAAGGAGGCCGCCTAGTCGCCTATGTGAAGGGGGCACCCAGGGAGGTCCTGAGCCAGTGTACCCGCATTCTCATGGAAGACCGGGAGGAGCCTCTGGGCCCGGACCTAGTCGCTCGGATCGGCGAGGAGAATGATCGACTGGCCCGCGATGGCCTGAGGGTGCTGGCTGTCGCTAGGAGGGAGGTCTCCATCCCGAGGGAGGAATGGATGGCCGACACGGTGGAGAGGGATCTGACCCTCCTTGGGCTGGTTGCGATGATGGACCCGCCGAGGCCCGAGGTTGCAGCCGCCGTCCGGGAGGCACGATCGGCAGGCATCCGGCTGGTGATGGTAACGGGCGATTACGGTTTGACAGCGGAGTCAATCGGACGGAAGATCGGAATGATCCAGTCGGAGAGACCACGGATCATCACCGGCGCGGAGCTCGCCGACATGCAGGACTCCGACCTCCGCTTCGCTCTTCAGAGGGGCGAGGTGATCTTCGCGCGGGTGGCCCCTGAGCAGAAGATGAGGATAGTGGGCGCATTCAAGGACCTGGGCGAGATCGTGGCCGTCACAGGCGACGGCGTGAACGACGCCCCGGCTCTGAAGCGAGCGGATATCGGGGTGGCCATGGGGATAGCGGGCACAGATGTGGCCAAGGAGGCAGCCAGCCTGGTGCTCGCCGACGACAACTTCGCCACCATAGTGGCCGCGGTCGAGCAGGGAAGGGCGGTCTACGACAATATCAAGAAGTTCCTCTCCTATTTCATAACCGCCAACTTCGCGGAGCTGGTGCCGTTCTTGCTCTTCGTGGTGGCCGGGATCCCACTTCCCATCACCGTGCTTCAGCTGCTAAGCATAGACCTGGGGGTGGAGCAGATTCCGGCCCTCGCCCTAGGAACAGAGCCCCCTGAGCCAGGGGTCATGGCGCGGCCTCCGGCCGAGCAGCGGAGGCCTATCCTGGGCCGCTTCGTGCTGGGGAGAGGGTACCTGTTCCTGGGCGCAATCGCCGCATTCGCGGCCATGTCCAGCTACTACTTCGCCTACTGGATCAGCGGATGGAGGCCCGGTGCCCCTCTCGTGGACTCGGGGCCCACATACGCCCTCGCGACTACCATGGCGTACGGGGGGATCGTGGCATCGCAGATCGGAAACGCCTTCACCGCTCGCACCACAAGAACCTCTGTGTTCAGCATAGGGCTCTTCTCCAACCGTCTGCTGAACATCGGGGTCCTGGTGGCCATGGTGATATTCCTGGTGGTAGTGTACGTGCCGCCACTCCAGCCTCTGTTCAACACAGCTCCCCTCGGCCTCGAGGGTCTGTTTCTGCTGATCTGGCCACCGCTAGTCTTCTCGGCCGACGAGCTCAGGAAGCTCGTGGACCGACGCATTCACGAGAGAGGGGGCGAGATGAGATGAGGGTCGTGATAGTGGGATGCGGACGTGTGGGCTCCAATCTGGCAACCGACCTCTCTGTACACGGGCACGATGTGGCGGTAATTGACGTCAACCCCGGGGCATTCCTCAGACTGGGAAGAGCCTTTCGCGGAAAGACGGTGGAGGGCGTCGGGTTCGACCGGGACGTCCTGGTCCAGGCAGGGATCGAGCGCGCCGACGGCTTCGCCTCGGTGACGAGTGGCGACAACACCAACATAGTCGCGGCCATGATCGCCCGCAACGTATTCCGCGTCCCGAAGATAGTAGCCCGCATCGCAGACCCTCAAAGGGCGGACATCTACCGGCGCCTGGGCATTCCCACCATATCACCCACCATCTGGGGCGCCAACGAGATCCGGGAGACGCTGGTAACGCCGGATCTCAGCAGCAGCTTCACCTTCGGCAGCGGCGAGGTGGAGCTCATACAGTTCAAGGTGGCTCCCCGGCTGGCGGGGTACACGACCGGGGAGTTCATCAGCCCATCCCGCTTCAGCGTGGTCTCCATCGTTCGAGACGGTCGAGCTTTCATACCTACCGCGGGCACGCAGCTGGTGGAGGGGGATCTGGTCTACGTGGCGGTGGAGGCGGGCTCACTGACGAAGCTGGAGGAGATCATAAAGCCGTGAAGGCGAGCCCTTGGCTCCGACTGAACAAGACGCACCATCCAGCTGGGAGGAATAGGGCGCACAGAAGGAGGCTTCGATGCGGGTCCTGATCGTAGGCGGGGGAAGGATAGGCTTCTTCCTGGCGGAGGAGTTGGCCGCGAAAGGCCATGAGGTGTCTCTTATCGAGAAAAGGAGCGATCGAGCGCAGGAGCTGGTCCGACGGCTAGCGGGCACCAACGTTCGGGTCATTTTGGGAGACGGCAACGATCCCACCGTCCTCAGGGATGCGGGGGCCATGGAATCCCATGCGCTGGCGGCCGTTACAGGCGAGGACGAGGACAACCTGGTGGTAGGCCTTCTGGGGAAGAGGGAGTTCGGCATCGCCCGAGTGGTCGGACGAGTGAACAATCCCAGGAACGGATGGCTCTACTCACCCTCTTTCGGCTTCGACGCATCGGTAAGGCCCGCTGAGACCATCGTCACTCTCATCGAGGAGCAGATCGAGCAGCCGGCTGGATGAACGGTCCCAGGGGTCGGCCTCTTCTTACTGACTCCATCCACCGAGCCGTCAGCCCCCGATAGTATCCACGCTGACCACGGGCCGCCTGCCCGCCGCCATCTCTAGGATCACGGTCAGGAGGAAGAACGGAAGGGAGAGTTGGCGACGCCAGCGCCACGGCTCTGTCAGCAGCCTGTGGAGCCATTCCAGCTCCAATCGGCGTACCCATAGGGGGGCTCTCTTGCTCCTACCGGAAAGGAAGTTGAACACGCCTCCCACCCCGATCCCGCAAGGGATCCCCAGGGCCTCCTGGTTTCGAGCAAGCCACTTCTCCTGGTTGGGAGCCCCGTAGGCGACAAGGATCATGTCCACGCGACCCGCTCGCGCGACAGCGGCACGGGTCTTCATGTCGTGCTCCTGGGAATGGATCCCGGCATAGGTTCCTGCAATCTCCAACCCCGGGTTGTCCGCGACCAGCCTAGCGGCTGCGGCCTCGGCCACCCCGGGGGCCGCGCCCAGGAGGAAGAGTCGGTAGCCCCTCCGCGCGCACACGCCGGCCATCCTCTCCACCAGATCTGTGCCCCTGACATGCTCACGAATACGGTACCCTGCCAAACGAGCCGCCAGGATCAGGCCGATCCCGTCGGGGATCGCCAGGGAAGAGTTGTTCAAGACCTCACGAAACTCCGGGTCCTTCCTGGCTAACATGGCAAACTCCGGGTTCGGAGTCACCACACGGTGACATCTTCCGGACCGTATATAGCCGTCCAGGAGATCGATAGCCTCGGGGAAGGTGACATCGTCCACGCGCATCCCAAGAATGGAGTACGAACGCATTTCCCCCTCGGTAGCCTGCTGAGATCGGGCTCTACGTGGCGGGCCGAGAGAAAGGGGTGATCCCGCCTCGCGCCATTATATGACCCCAAGCTCCCTGGCCCAAGTTGTTCGGAGCACCGACCGGATGCTATCATTCTCGCCTGCCCAGCCAGGGCTCGGGAGCGCGGGGTTGGCCGTCCTCATCACGGGCATCGGATATATCGGCGCCAGGCTGTCGGAGATGCTGCTGGACGAGGGAGAGACGGTGGTGGGGCTGGACAATTTCTTCTCCACCAGCCTCTCTGCTGTCCAGAAGCTGAGCGCCAACCCGCACTTCCTGTTCGTGGAGGGGGACGTGGCCAAGGAAGCCGACGTGGAGCGGGCCTTCCGGCTGGGCGGCCGAGTCGAGGTGGTGTACCACCTGGCGGCGCAGTCTAGCTCCCACCCCTCTGCAGCGCCGATCCGCTACACGGAGGAAACCAACCTGATCGGTCCCAGAGTGGTGGTGGAACAGGCCTGCGCGGCGGGCGTCCGGCTGTTCGTGTTCGGAGGGTCCATCCAGGTCTACGGCCGCCGAGTAGAGGGAAGCATCGACGAGCAGACCCCCTACGGCCCTATCGCGGACATCTCCCATCTATCCAAGCTGTACGTGGAGAAGCTGATGGAGATGTACGCACACAATCGGGGCCTGCGCTGCCTCTCCGCCCGATTGGGCCTGGTCTACGGGGTCGGGCCCGTCATGAAGTCCGACCCCCGCTTCATGACGGCGCCAAACCTCTTCTGCAAGCTGGCAGCCGACGGCGAGTCGCTGAGACTGAGCCCCACCGCCTTCTACCCCACGTCCGTCGTGCACCTGGACGACGTGTGCCGGGGCCTGCTGGCGCTGGCCACCTGGGACCGCTCGGGCTACTCCCCAGTGCACCTGTTGGGAGCCACCATCTCCGTGGCAGATATCGCCATGGTGGTGCAGCGGATAGCCGCAGAGCGAGGGCTCAAGGTCTCCGTCCTGACGCCTGATCAACGCCCGTCCCCGGTTGCCTGCTCATTCCGATCGGTGCTGACCGACATGGGGTTCGCGCCACGAATCCCGTTGGAGCAGGGGCTGAGAGAGGTGATGGACCACTTCGCCAGCGGCCACCGTGGTGGCCGGAGCGAAGCCCGCGAGGAGAGCCCGCCAGACTCGCCACGAACAGAGGGCAGCAGACCATGAAGGTCCTGATAACTGGCGGAACCGGGTTCATCGGCGGCCACCTGGTGCGGGCTCTGGCGGAGCACGGCCACCATCCCATCACCCTCTCGAGGCGCCCTGCCGGGCTGCCTGGTGTACCCCACATCAGCGCGGACGTGGGGAGCGTAGATACCTTCAGGGCAGTCGATGGGGTCGACGCCATAATCCATCTGGCGGGCCTTTCCAACGCCTCCGAGTCCCTGGGCAGGCCGGTCGACTACGTTCGAGTGAATGCCATGGGCACGCTCAACATGCTGGAGGCTGCCCGGCAGTGCGGCGCCAGGCTGCTCCTCGCGTCGTCCCAACGGGTCTACCGGCCCTCTGTCGACCCACTTGCGGAGAACGCACTCCTTGAGCCACAGGACCCTTACGGCTACAGCAAGCTTTGCGGCGAGCGCTGGGCCGAGATGTACACCCGCTTCTACGGTGTGCCCACGGTGGTGCTGCGCTTCTTCTCGGTCTACGGCCCCGGGCTGGTGGTGACCTCGGGCGCCAGCGGTGTGGCCGGCATCTTCGTCGCCCGAGCGTTGCGGGGCGAGCCCATCATTGTCCACGCCGACCAGCGCCGCGATCTCACCTACGTCACCGATGTGGTGGCTGGGATACTGCTGGCACTGGAAAGGCCAACCCATCTCCACTGCTGCTACAATGTGGCAACCGGCGTTGGGACATCCATGGAAGAGCTTGCTGAGATAACCCGCAGAGTTGCCCGTTCCAGGTCCGAGATACGAGTGGAGCGATCCGCAGCCTTCGGCCACCTGGTGGCGGACATTTCGAGAGCGCGGCAGGAGCTGGGATACTCACCCAGAGTAGATCTGGAGGAGGGTTTGGAGAGGTACGTTGCCTGGTACCGTGCCAACAGCTAGGCTGCTCCTGAAGGGACGCCCGACCGACACCCAGCTGGCCGACCGGCTGGCCGATCCGCTTCCCGACGGGCTGGAGCTCTACCTGGACCTGGATGACATACGAGACTCGACGCGGCTCGCGCCGATGGCCGAACGGCTGGCGGAGCAGCGTCCGCATCGAGATTTCGTCTATGTGGTCGAGGGGCCGATCCGCTCGCTGGACGGCTCCTTCTTCGATATCAGCGTCGACAGCGAGGCCAACCGAGAGTGTCTGAAGAGGGTGGTATGGGTGGCCGCCGCCATTGGGGCCGAGGCCGTTCTGATCCACGCCATCACCCCGATGCCGCTGGGAACCGCCCTGAGCGAGGGGCTCAGAAAGGCCAAGCTGGAGGAGAGTCTTCCACTGGCCGAGCGCTACGTCCACCTGGCGATGGAGAAGGGTGTCGTCCCCCTCATGGAGAACATACCTCCCGTCGCCAGGCAACGCCAGGCGGCCTACATGGTCACCCCGGTCGGGATGAGCGCCCGTGATCTGGCCTTCTTCGCCGATCGCTTCCCCGGCCTCGGGGTTACCATCGATCTTTCGCACGCCGGCCTCTTCCTGAACGGCCTGCGAATGGACCCGGCAGCGGTAGAGCCAGCGCTGGCGCCGCTCGTGACGTACCTGCGCGGAATGGATGACTCTTCCGTCATGGGCGATTACCTGAGCACGGTGGCACCATACCTCTTCGAGATCCACGTTTCCAACGCCCGCGGGCTGCTGGAGGAGGGTCTTCCGTACGGAGAGGGCGATCTCGATCTGGACACCATCATCCGCCCAATCGCTCCAACGGTCCGCTACCTGGTCACCGAGACGCTGGAGCCCGACCCTGACCGAGCGGTGTGGATGAGAGATGCCCAGCGGCGGCTGGAGAGCATCCTGAGCGATGTCCGTGGCGCGCCTCTTCCCCCACTCCCTCTTGTTAGCCACGAACCGGACCACCATGCTCGTTCGCGGTCCTCGGACGGATCCCCGCTGCCAGAGACCGCGAGAGGCGAGATCGCTTCAAGGGGTTCGCTCTGATGGAAAGGATCCTCTCCCCGTTCTCCCAGGAGGAGCTGCTGGGACGCCCCTCTCCACCCCTCTCGCTGGTGGGAGCGGAAGAGCTGATCGGCGGCAGGCGGGTGGCCATAACCGGCGCGGCTGGCTCCGTGGGAGGACCTCTGGCACGCGTCATTGCCGCACTGCGGCCGGATCTGCTTCTGCTCATCGACCATCACGAGCACAGCCTGTTTCGGCTTCGCACGGAGATGACGGAGCAGGGCGGCCCTCCTACCCGGTGGGTTCTGGCAGACATCCGCGATCATCGGAAGATGGAGAGGGTGTTCAGGGATTCCCGGCCGGAGGTGATCTTCCACCTGGCGGCCTACAAGCACGTCCCGCTGGGCGAGGAGAACCCCGATCAAACGGTGGAGGTGAACCTGCTGGGCACACGGGTGCTGGTTGAGTCGGCCGCGCAGTTCGGGGCCGTCCGCTTCGTCTACCCGTCCAGCGACAAGGCAGTGGATCCACCCAGCGTCTACGGTAGCACCAAGAGGATAGCGGAGAGGATGATGCAGGCGGCCGATCGCGAGCTCGTGACCGGGTTCTCCGTGGTGCGGTTCGTCAATATCGTCGGCACGCGGGGTAGCGTCATTGAGACCCTGGCTGCCCAGATTGCGGCCGGTAGGCCGCTTACCCTCACCGATCCTGGCATGACCAGATACTGGATCACCATGCCAGAGGCCACCAGGCTGCTGGTCCAGGCAGCATCCCACCAGCAGACCGGGGTGGTCTTCATGCCCGACACCGGCCCAGCCATCAAGCTGACCGACCTGGCTCGCCATCTGTGCCGACTCCTCTCGGGCAATCAGTGCGACTACCCGATCAGGTATATCGGAGCCAGGCCAGGGGAGAGAATGCACGAGGTTCTTCTGAGCCGAAACGAGAGCGCCATGCCCACGCCCTACCCAGGGATATTGGAGGTGTCATCCTCCAGGACGGATATCCCCCGCTACGACGAGATCTCGCGGATGGTGGACGAGCTGCTGGCGCTGGCATCCAAGGACCGGGCGGAAGAGCTGCGGCGCAGGATCATCGACCTCGCCCACTCCCTGCAGTGACTGTGCAGTGACTGTATTTATGTCAAGAGAAGTGGCTCTCGCAACCGTCTTCGCGGTGGCATGGATGGCGACATTCCTGCTGACCTTCGCGGCCCGCTCCTTGGGCAGGCGGTCCGGCATCGAGGACCAGCCTCGCCCGGGCGAGGTGCAATCGCGCGTGGTCCCGCGGACGGGCGGCTACGCCATCTTCGTGGGCTTCATGCTGGCCGCCCTCGCAGGGGCAGCCCTGGTCCCGAGATCCGAGGAGGAAGGCTGGCGACTCCTGGGGGTGCTCCTGGGCGCGCTGGCCATCCTCCCTCTAGCCTACATGGACGACCGGCGCAGGCTCGATCCCCTGCCCCAGCTCGTGGGCCAGATCGCCATCGCGGTCATACCTACCCTCTTCGGGGTCGTGGTTGACTCCATTGCCACCCCATTCTGGGGAGTCATTCCCCTACCGATCTGGGTGGCGGTGCCCTTCACGCTCTTCTGGATCGTCGGGATGATCAATACCATCAACCTGGTAGACGTAATGGACGGGCTGGCCGGGGGAATCGCCACCATCGCTGCTCTGGTGCTGTTCAGCAGGGCGGTTCTCGATTTCGGGCAGTACGACATCGCCATTCTGCCCCTAGCCCTGGCCGGGGCCTGCCTCGGATTCCTGCCCCACAACTTCCACCCTGCCCGCATCTTCATGGGGAGCTCCGGGGCGCTGCTCCTCGGCTACGCCCTGGCCACCATGTCCATCATGGGTGGCGCCAAGGTAGCCACAGCGCTGCTGGTCCTCGGCGTTCCTGTCGCCGACGTGGGATGGGTGATTGTAAGGCGGCTGTCCTCCGGACGCTCGCCCATGAGAGGGGGTGACCAGGCCCATCTCCCCCAGAGGCTTCATCGTGCCGGGCTCTCGCAGCGGCAGATCGTCCTCGCCTTCTACCTGCTTTGCGCCTTGTTCGGCCTGGCCGCAGTACGCTTCACTCCCGTTCAGAAGGTGTACGCCTTCCTGGCGGTCGCGGTCGTCATGGCGGCCATCCTCCTCGCCCTCGCCAGAACCGAGCGCAAGACAGGCTAACGCTCACCCAGCAAGGCCATCTGGGAGCAGCACTCCGTCGTGGACACACCAGTTTCACCGAGACGGAGAGTCCTCGCGCCGCACGCCGTGCAGGTGGATCGCCAGCGCCCTGAGTCGTCGCACCGACTCCCAGGGCACCCAGGTATCGCCGGGATGGTGTGGGCCGTGTCCGATCCCCTCCACGCGGTGAAAGTCGGTTCCCCCGGTAGGGATCAAGCCATGCTCGTCCGCCAGGGCCAGCAGCCCCTCCACCGTCTCGGGACTGTAGTCCCCGTAGTAGCACTCCAGCCCCACCAGCCCGGCGGCAATCAGCTCCGGCAGCAGCGTGCCCAAGGTCAGCACCTCCCCGGGATGAGCCAGCACCGGCAGCCCCCTCACCTTGCGGATCAGGCGAACCGCATCCACTGGCGTAAGCTTATACCTCTCCACGTAGGCGGGGGCGTTGCGTCCAATATAGTCGGTGAAAGCCTCCACCATCGAAGACACATAGCCCATCTCCACCATCACCTGCGCTATATGCGGCCGCCCCACCGACCCCTGGCCAGCCACCTCCAGCACCCGCTCCCACGGGATCACCACACCCATGCCGGCCAGCTTGGCCACCATCTTCTCGGCCCGCTCGCGCCGGCCCTCGCGGAGCTGCCGCAGGACGGCCTGGAACTCGTCATCCCTGTACTCCAGGTAGTAGCCGAGGATATGGACCTCGGCTCTTGGGATGTCGGTGCTCATTTCAATCCCTGGGATCACATGGACCCCCAGCCGCTCGCCCTCGGCCACCGCCTCGTCGATGCCATCCGTGGAGTCGTGATCGGTCACCGCGATGCACTCCAGCCCGCGGGCGCGCGCCTCCCGCACCAGCTCCGTCGGGCTCAAGGCGCCGTCGGAGGCCGTGGTGTGCATATGCAGATCTATCTTGGAACGACGTTCGGGCATGGACTCACCTCCCCCCTTGGCCATAGCAACCACTATTCCCGGTCTGCCCGCCCCGTTTTCGCCTTGAAAACGCAAAAGGGCCGGATGCACGAGGCGGCATCCGGCCCATCGATTCCGAAGTCCTACTTGGCGTAGTCAACCGCCCTGGTCTCCCGAACCACCGTCACCTTGACCTGGCCCGGGTACTGCAACGTCTCCTCGATCCTCTTCACCACGTCCCGGGCCAGCCTCACGGCGCCCAGGTCGTCGACCTCCTCCGGCTTCACAATGATCCGGACCTCGCGGCCCGCCTGTATGGCGAATGACTTCTCCACTCCCTCGAAGGAGTTGGCGACGTTCTCCAACGCCTCCAGCCGCTTGATGTAATGCTCCAGCGTCTCCCGCCTGGCCCCCGGCCTCGCGCCAGAGATGGCGTCAGCCGCCTGGACGATGATCGCCTCCAGGGTCTGAGGCTCCGATTCGTCGGCATGGTGAGCGGCGATGGCGTGGACCACCCGGGGCGACTCCCCGTATCGCTTCGCCAGCTCCGCCCCGATCAGCGCGTGCGGGCCCTCGAACTCATGGTCCACGGCCTTGCCCAGGTCGTGCAGCAGGCCGGCCCGCTTGGCCACGTTCACGTCGGCGCCGATCTCCGCCGCCAGCACCGCCGCCAGGTGGGCCACCTCCACCGAGTGCAGCCGGATGTTCTGGCCGTAGCTGGTACGATAGTTCATCCTGCCCAGCAGCTTGATCACCTCGGGATGCAGCCCGTGCACCCCGGCCTCCAGCGCCGCCTCCTCACCCCATTCGCGAATGGCGGCCTCCACCTCCAGCTTGGTCTTGTGGACGACCTCCTCTATCCTCGCCGGGTGGATGCGGCCATCGGTCACCAGCTTCGTGAGGGCCAGCCGCGCGATCTCGCGCCGAACCGGGTCGAACCCGGACAGCGTCACGGCATCGGGCGTGTCGTCGATGATCAGGTCCACCCCTGTAGCGCTCTCCAGGGCCCTGATATTGCGACCCTCGCGCCCTATGATGCGGCCTTTCATCTCGTCGTTGGGCAGTGGCACGACGGAAACCGTCGTTTCGGCCACCAGGTCGGTGGCACACCGCTGAACGGCCATAGTGATTATCTGCCGGGCCCTCCGATCAGCTTCCTCCTTGGCCTGGGCCTCCAGCTCTCGCACCCTCCGCGCCGTGTCGGCTCTAACCTCCTCCTCCACGGCCTTCAAGATCTCCGCTTTGGCAACCTCCCTGGTGAGTCCAGAGATCCGCTCTAGCTCCCGAAACTGTTGAACCTTGATCTCCTCTATCTCGGCCCGAAGCGCATCCAGCTCCTTCTCTCGGTTCGCCAGGTTCTTCTCCCGCCGCTCGACAGCCTCGAGTCGACGATCCAGGTTCTCATCCTTCTGTTGAAGCCTTCGCTCCTGCCTCTGGAGCTCATTGCGCCGCTCCCGATGCTCCTGTTCCGCGGCCTGTCGGATCCTGAGGGCCTCATCCTTCGCATCCAGAAGCATCTCGTTCTTCTTGGCATTGGCCTCGGCGAGAAGCTTCTCGGCACTAGTCTGCGCCAGCTTGAGATCCGTCCCCACCAGGTACTGCCGTACGAAGTAGCCGATCACCACGCCAACCGTCAGCGTAACAAGGCTACTAAGCAGTATTAAAATGGTGCTGTCCAAAAAGCGCTAAACCTCACTTTCATCGATTAACACGAGGATTCTCGCGCCAGGAGACAGATGACCACGATATGATAATAACCACTTTCTTAACCAGTGTCAAGGCAAGCCGCGGTCAGGCACCTCCGCCGTCCCTGCCTGGCGTCGTGCTGCCATGCCCACTGGCGGCGCGGACAGCACTGCCTGTGATAGACTCGGCCCGCCGCGCCAGCTCCGCCAAGGTCGTCTCCTTCAGCCGGTTCACCAGCAGGGTCCTCGCCTCGCACCAGATCTCGTGCACCGGGCAGACCCCGGACCTGGAACACTCCTCCGGCCAAAGCACGCAGCTGCTCACCGCTATGGGCCCGTCCACGGCCTCCACCACCTGCAGCAAGGTGATGCTCTCCGCCGGCCGCGCCAGCGTGATGCCGCCTCCGGCGCCGCGATACGACCGCAGCAACCCTCCTCGGGTCAAGGCCAGTACGATCTTCGCCAGAAACGGCGCCGGGATCCCCTGCCTGGCCGCCACCTCCTGCGTCAGAACCGGCGCTCCGTCTCCGCTCCTAACAACCTCTATCATGGTGCGGACGGCGTAGTCCGCTCTTCTCGTGATCTGCAAGGACAACCTCCTGCGGCCGACCCCGCCTTGGTCGACGTGGACTGCCGCCTATCCACGGAAGTAGCTGATCCCCATGGCCTCCCTGGCTTCTCTCAGGGTCTCGGCCGCTATGGCACGACCCCTCCTGCTTCCTTCCCTGATGATCTCCTCCACAAGCTGGGGTCGCTGTTCGTAGTAGGCCCTTCGCTCGCGGATCGGGTCGAGGAAGTTGTTGAGCGCCCGCGCCAGCTTCTTCTTGACCTCCACATCGCCCACGCGACCAGTGCGGTAGCGCCTCTTCAGGTCCGCCACCTCCTCCTTATCAGGATTGAAGATGTCATGATAGATGAACACAGGGTTCCCAGCGACATGTCCCGGGTCGGTGGCGTGGATCCGCGTGGGATCGGTGTACATACCCATCACCTTCTTCTCCACCGTCTTCGGGTCGTCCGCCAGGAAGATGGCGTTTCCCAGGCTCTTGCTCATCTTGGCCTTGCCATCTGTTCCAACCAGAGTGGGGACCTCCCCGATCAGGGCCTCCGGCTCCGGAAACACCGGGCGGTACAGCTCGTTGAAACGCCGGGCAACCTCCCTGGTCACCTCGATATGCGAGGCCTGATCCTTGCCCACCGGCACCAGATCGCCCT
>Ga0315298_1007647_pt1 | contig 14136 bp, 11 predicted proteins | sample WHS_1_MG_FD_203077 | JGI IMG/M metagenome (GOLD analysis project Ga0315298, IMG submission 203077) | Extremophilic microbial mat communities from Washburn Hot Springs, YNP, Wyoming, USA - WHS_1_MG | ecosystem: Environmental > Aquatic > Thermal springs > Hot (42-90C) | place: USA: Wyoming...
CGCTGCGTTGGCGCCCCCACACTCCCCCCCATAGACCGCCGCCCTCGCCGCCTGGCCCTCCCTCGCCCGACCACGTGCCCCGTCCCCCTCTTCCCGGCCCGCAACCAAAAACCGGGGACGGGACTCCTGCCCCCCCGGGTCAATATATTCGGTCCGGAAATTTTTAAAAAAATCTTCGGGGGGAAAAGGGGGCCGTTTCGCCTGGTTTCTTTCGGTTACTGGCAGCGGAAGGGGTTCCGAGAGGACGGCGGGGAATCGTCGCCGCCTTGGGGGAAGGCAGGGGGGAGGGGTCCTGGGAGGTCCAGGCCGCACCAGGGCTTGAGGCGTGAAGCCGGCGCGGCGAGGGAGGGCGCGTGGCCAGGGGGCCAAGACAGGACCGGGTTAAGGGTTCTGGTTCTGGGCGGGTCAGCTCTCGGATGCCCGGGGGGTGGCGTTCAGAGGCGGGCAACCGGTCGCCGGACCCTCCCGGTTCCCATTCAGTCATTCATCAGCCGCAGGCTCTCCGTAGTGCCTGCCTGATGAAAAAGACTTGCTGGTTGCGGCTCTTTTGGAATCAGGATCGCAATCACCCGAAGGTTCTTCTTATCGCAGTAACGGAAAGTTGGCACCGCTAGTTGCCGAATTTCCTCCTATTTAGTCGCAATCACCCGAAGGTTCTTCTTATCGCAGTAACTGAGCTAACAAGCCATTTAAAGATCCGCAAATCAAAACAAGTCGCAATCACCCGAAGGTTCTTCTTATCGCAGTAACACTTGCATCAAAAGATCAGTGATACTCTGCATGAACAGATCAGTCGCAATCACCCGAAGGTTCTTCTTATCGCAGTAACAGAGAAGAGTAGCTCTTTATCAAAAAATCCACGGAGGGAAAGTCGCAATCACCCGAAGGTTCTTCTTATCGCAGTAACTAAAAAGCCTGAGGGGCAAAAACGAGCCGTTTCATGAGTCGCAATCACCCGAAGGTTCTTCTTATCGCAGTAACGAGCCACCAAGGGCGCCTTGAACTATGACTGGCAGAAAGGAGTCGCAATCACCCGAAGGTTCTTCTTATCGCAGTAACTCTAGATGACCTTTTGAAAGAATTCATGAGTCAAACAGAACCAGGACGCAAAAAGGGTCGCAATCACCCGAAGGTTCTTCTTATCGCAGTAACCCTACCCTCCTGAGACCCGCAGTGGACGGGGCCTCCCAAGCCTGAAAACGGTAACCTCTCGGACAACAGAGCTAATGTTCATTGTCACCATAGCGCCGATCCGTCATTTTTCCAAAAAAGGTTAAATTTCAATTAGTTCAGCCCCGGCGGTAACCTCCCCGATTTTTGGCTGTCGGAAGCTCCCTCGCTAGGCCTAAATGATAATGACTTCAGGGTCTTGGGTGACCACCCCCTGGCCCAGCACCAGGATGCCCGGGCAACAGGCGGCGCACAAGGGATAGAAGCGCACACTGTCGGCCTCCAAATCCAGGTGCTTCCCCAACCGACGCCGAAGGCGTTCCAGATCCCGGTTTTCCAGGTGGGCCTCGAAGACGGAAAGCTGCACCCGGCTGCCGAAGTCCTTGAGCACTTTGGCCACCCGCAGGCGGCGGCGATCATCCCGGATGTCATAGCTGATAGCATAAAACATGGCGTTTTACCAGGAAAATTTGTAGGGCTGATAGTTTTCTCCCGCGAGCAGGGCGCGGCGCAGGCGCTCGGCCTGGCGGCGGAAGAGGCGGCGGAAATCCGCGGTCCCCTCTTCGTCCGGCAGCGGAGCGGGGCGGGTGACGAAGCGGTCATATTCCAGAAAGTAGCGTTTGCGCGGTTCATCGTAAAGATAGACCCCGCCCGAGGTGTGTTGGTAAAAGTCGGTGGCGGTGAAGATGCGGTTGTTGATGAGACCCAGGGTGAAGCGGTCCACCAGGGGGGCCCGGAACTCCTCCAGGAGATCGGAGGCGAGACCGGCGTGGCCGAAGCGGGGCTGGTGGAAAAAGCCGAGATAGGGGTCGAAGCCCAGGCCGTCCAGGAGGGAGGAGAGCTCGTTATACACCAGGGTGTAGCCCAGGGACAGGAGGGCGTTCACCGGGTCCGGGGCGGGGTGGCGGGCCCGGCCGGTGAAGCCGAAGCGGTGGCGCAGCATTTTGGCGAACGCGGCGAAATAGACCCGGGTGCCGGCGCCCTCGTGGCCCAGAAGGGCGGCCAGATCGGGCATGAGTGGGGCTTGGGACGGGAAGTCGGCCAGCCGGTCGATTTCGGGGCGAAAATCCGTGTCGGGGTGGTTGTGGGCGAACTCCCGCACCAAGGCCAGGGCGTTGGCCAGCTTGCCGGCGACGATGGTCCTGGCCAGGGAGAGGACGAAGGCAGGGTCAGCGGCTTGGGCGTATTGGGCCCGGCGCAACTCGATGTTCTTGGGAAAGGGGCTGGTGAGCTGCCCCAGGAGGCGGCCCCGGCGGGTGAAAAGGGCCAGTTCCACCCCGTGCGTGAGGCAGAGCTGGAGGGCCGGAGTGGTGAGGTGCACCCGGCCGAAGACCAGGACGGCCTCCAGTTTGGCCACGGGGACGTCCGCCAGGGTCTGATCGTCCTTGGTCACCAGCAGGCGCTCGCCCTCCCGCTGAAGCACGGCTCCTTGTTCGGTGAGGTAGAGGAAGGACATGTCCTACACTCCGGGGGACGACTTCCGGGCGGCGAGATAGGCGGCCAGGTCAAAGGGCGGGGGCATGTAAAGGACCCGTTTTCCTCGTTTCGGGCGGTCAAAGGGGGCGAAGATGGCATCTTTGAGGAAAAACAGACCCAGGAACTTGAAGCCTTTGTCAAAATCGGTAATGACCGTGTCCGGGTTGTCCAGGGCCAGGTGGAGGCGGGTGAGGACCTCCTCGGTGAGCTCCAGGGCGGCCTCGGCCTCGGGGCGGGTTTTAGTGAGAATCACGAAGTCATCGGCGTAGCGCACTAGCTTATAACCCCGGGCCAGGAGGGTCTCGTCCAGCTCGTCCAGGAAGAGGTTGGCCAGGAGGGGAGAGATGACCGCGCCCTGGGGGATACCCTTGTCCATGACGAAGACCTGCTCGCCGTCATAGACTTCGGCTTGCACCCAGAGTTTCAGGAGATTGAAGATTTCGGGGTCTCTGATGATGGCCGTCACTTTGGCGAAGAGCACATCGTGATCGATGGTATTGAAATAGGCGTCCAAATCGGCTTTCACCACAAAGCGGTAACCTTGGTCTCGAAGTTCCCGGATACGGAGAGCGGCGGCCTTAACAGAGCGTCCCCGGCGGTAGGCAAAGGAGACGTCCTCAAAATGGGCCTCAAAAATGGGCTCGATGAGGTTCATGACCGCGGCCTGGGCCACCCGATCCCGGACGGCGGGTACCGACAAAACCCGAGGGGAGCCGTCGGCCTTGGCCACTAGCAGAAGCAGGAGAGGCAGGGGGACATAGCGCCCGGAGTGCAGTTCCTCACCCAGGAGGGCTATATTGACCTCCAGGTTCCGCCGATAAGCCCCGATGGTCACATTATCCACCCCGGCCATACCCCGGGAGGCCTCGACCCGAGCAAAGCCCAGGCGGAGGTTGGCAGGTGCGATGACTTCGTTGAGCATGATTAATCTTCCATGCCGGACCTGAGAAGATCGCCGTAACTGAGGCGGCGTCGGGCATTTTCAAGAAGCTTTTGGAACCAGAGATACTCGTTGGTCATCTTATTTGTGAGGAAAAACACTCCTTTGAGAACCAGCCGCAGTTCCACCGGGATAACCAGAAAGACCGCCTCCTTGCTCTGGTGGGAGCCGAAAACTGCTTCCGCTGTTTGCCTGTCCCGCAAAATCGTCCAAAAAGGAGAAATGGAGATAGTAAACCTGGCCAGAGGGGTGGCAATGACCAGATTGCGGCGGCCGGGTGGCTCCTTAGGAGAAAAAGGGGTATGATCGCTGCTCACCTGGGAACTGCGCAACAGGAGCACTTTCAGGGGACCACCGGAGGCCAAAAAAGGATTCTGCTGCCAGCTAAGGGGGCCCTGGGTAACCTCCAGAACACCAGCGGGAAGCGCGGCTGCCGCCAAGCGGCGGAATTCGCCATGGAAGGAAGCATTGGGACCCAGGGTATGTTCACCATATTCGTGCAGGCATTTTACCACGATGGCCTCCACCAAGCTGCGGATGGCCTCCCAACAATAATGTCCCGGGGCAAAATTCTTATTCTTAAGGGGATTCGGTCCAGGCCACTGCTGGGCAAATTGGCGGTGGAAACCCTGCGCGGCTTGCGCCAGCCGCTGGCGGCCATACCACGCTGGTAAGTATTTGCGATGGTGCAATATTTCGGTCAGGCCATTGATCTGGTCTACCCGGAGTGGCAACACCAAGGTAAGCCCACTGGCCTCCGTGAAGTCGCGCCGCAGGAGATAAATCAGGATAACCAGGATGAGGACCAGCAGGGCAATACTCCAAAAGCCCAGCCAGCCGAGGCCCCAGGGCCCGGCCGGCCATTTTTGTTGCAAATATTCCGAGATTGAGCTGGCGAACAAATTTATGAGGGTTCCCAACGCCATCGCGCCGAAGATGACCTGCAGCCAAAGGCGCCGGTGGGCCAAATATTTTTCCAGTCCCTCCCCGGCTCGAAAAGAGCTCATGGTTTTTTACCTGCTAATAAAAACTCGCGGAGCCAGGCGGCCAACTGACCTAACGGATCGTTGAAGCAAAGTTCCTGGGCCAGCTCCAGGCCAGTGAGGTCTGCAGGAAAGTCTTGGGTGCGGGGTTGGCCCTCCAGGTAATTCGCCAAGGTCCCGCATGCCACCTGGACCGGGCGGAGACGGATGACCCCGAAGCCCCGGGAGGTGAAGCGTCCCACCCGGAAGAAGCCGGCACTGATAAGGTCCGCGGCCAGGCAGAGGGCCAGAAGGGCGGCAGGGGTATGGCGGCCAGGGGTGATCTCAGTGACGAGGCAAGAGTTTTCAGCCAACTTGAGAGTTTCTATGCGTAACAGGGCCTGATCGCGTTGCCTGTCCTGGAGGAGCTTGCGGGCAAAGCGGAAACGGTTCTCTTCTTTCTGCCAGTTTTCCCTTACCTGGCCTGAGAAATAGGACCCATGTGGGGCTAAGAACCTGATAAGGCCCTTTTCCGACTTTTCAGTGCCTTGCCCGGAAAGCTCCACCGGCAAAGGGCCGCCCAAGATGGCCCGGAGCGGACAACGTAAATTTTGGTCTTTTTCTGACCGGTAATCTGAAGTGCAGGGGTGTTGCTGGTCAGCCCAGCCGTTATCCCGGGCAATCTTTTCCAGGAGCCAGGCCATGGCCGAGCGAAACACGCCTTTCAGGGAAGAGACCAGGAGGGCCGGCGTAAGTTGGGCCGGGTTTTGGGGGTGGCTCAGCCTGAGGTTGCGGGAATGAGGTTCCCCTTTCTGCCCGAAAAAGGCCTTGGCAAAGTCCAGGGAAACGCCGGTATGGAGGAGAGAGGCGGGTTCCAGCTGCCAAGTGATCTGCACGGTCTCGGCGCGGGAAAAGTGTTTTGATGTTTGAGAATTCAGGGGGGATGGAAAAGGCTGAGGGCACTGACAATCACTGTGATAGTGGAAGATACTCTCATCGCCTTGCAAGAAGTCCCGTAATTTGGCGGAAAATGTGGTGTCACCGTCGAGTTTCACATCCTCAACCTGTAGCAGCACCCAAGGTTTATCATCTGCATGAGCACAATTCAGGCTGGCCACATGGGGGCATGGTTGTTCCCAACGCCAGAGCTGCAAGGGGCAAAGGCTGATAACTTCTTTAACTTCCTTAATAGTGGGTAGGGTATGAAACAGGACCCGGCTGCGCCAGGAGAGGGGGAGCCCCTTCCAATTATTATTATGCTTCCTTCTCTTGGTGGTGCCGAAGAGGCGCCGCCACTCTGTGCCTTGGGGAGCCTGGCGAAAATTACAACGCAACAGGCCTTTCACAGCGAAAGCCAGTTCCTCCGGGCGGGGATTACCGAGAGTTTTAGTCAATCGGGTGAGGAAACAATAGTGCTCGAAGGTGGACCGCTCTAAAATGGCGGTGACGGCTTGGTGCTGATAGGTTTCAAATTGTCTGTTTTCCCTTTCATTGATAGGTGGACATTTCATAATAGTTACCCCCGAAAATATACCTGGCCCCAGCCCAGGTAGGTGTAATCCGGGGCCCCGAGGCCGTTTAGGAAAAGGCGCTGGATGGCGTCAGGTTGGGGCTCAGGGAGGTGCAGGACGGTTTCCTCTGCCAGTCCCAGGCGGGCGTGGGTGAGATGCGCCTGGATGGTGGGCCCGCCATAGGGTTCGAACTCGACCGCACCTCCTTCTTCCCAATAGAGGCCGGTACGCCAGAAGGTGTAACGCCGGAGGCGGAAGTTCTCCAAATCATACTTTTTGCTACCGCCGATGCTGCCCAAAGAGCGGCTGCCGGGGGGTAAAATGGCTGGTGTGAGCAGACCCAGTCGAGTAACAGCTTGCGCGGGACAAAAGTCAGACTCATTAACGGAATTAGGGACGATCTGCGCCTCGACCTGGGTGAACTTGCCCCGGCCGCCGCCGAAGGGGAAGAAAGGAAGGGCCCGTAAGGCCCGTTTAAGGTGTGGCAGAAATTCCGCGGTGGTGCGGACAAACCCCCGGTAGTGCTGGAGGGGCTGGTGCGCCACCAAGCCGTGTAGCCGTTCTTTATAAATCGTAGCGGTTTCCCGTCCCAGGGGAGCCCGGGGACAGATTCCCAGGCGGGCAGCCGCCTGCGCCGCCTCCCGGCTGTAATCTTCAGCGGTATAAAATTTCTGGTCCGGCTTGAAGGCGCTGACCACCAGGGGGCTGAAGCGCAGCCGCTTTGCCTGGACTTCGTTCAGCAAGGACAGATAGCCGCAATGAGTCTGCTCACTGGCGAGGCATTGGTTACAATTATCCAGGCTGGCTTGCTCCCGCTGGCAATCCAGGCGGATGAGGGCCGCGGCCACGGCGCCGTACAGGGTGGAGCCGGGGATAAGCGGCCAAGCCTCCTTGGTGACCCGCTTGAAGCGCTCCCGGCCCGGGTGGAGGAAGCCATAGGAGGTGAGGTGAATTATGGCTATAATTTGGGTCATAAGTCCTCCTGCCAATGGCCAGGTAATTACTTTTTCACTGTCACCATCTCTGGTGTAAGTGGGGCAGGCAAAGGTTCATTTGGTTGTAAGCGGGCCAGGAGGTTAAAGAAGGCCGGGAAGCGCCGATTGTCATAGTTTTCCGGATAACTCCGCTCTACGTTAGGAAGGCAAACTAAATCAAATACCTTTGGTTTGAGAGTTACCCGCCGCACTTCGTCTAGTTGTACCAAACCGAAGCCGATAGTACTATTGGCCCCCAGCGTCGCCAGGTTAAGGTTGAGGGAGTTGATGCCATAGTCAAACCTCTTTTTGTCATCCTCAGACAGGTTTTCCAGGATCACGAAAAAGTGAAAAGGCACGCCCGGAGGTATGGCTTCCAGGTCAAAGAGCTTGCCGGGATCTGCGGCGCCGGTGTAGCGGTTAATGGCCACCCGGGTGATGACATCCAGGGGCGTGCCAGCGGGCGGGGGGAAGCCGTGGGTAAAGCGAACCCGGCCCCGCTGGCCGGGATGACCGAAGAGACAGCAGGCCTCGCAAGGCACCTGACGGCCAATGTGATTAAACCACAACCGCTTGGGGTTGGGGCGGCCGGGGGCTTCGTCAACCAGATATTCACATTTATCATGTTCCCAGAAGGGGTTGCAGACCTCGGTCCACAACTCCCAATGTGACATGATGTCATCTGGGGAGGAATTTTGGGGCAAGTCTAAATCAGCGCAGACTTTCTGCTGAAGCCAGGCCGCGGCATCGGGATGATCTTGCTGGAATTTTCCGAACTTGATCTTGAGATCCGCGATTGGCCCATGAAGGCTGCGCAAGGCCTTTTCCACCCAGGCCCGGGTGACGCCGTGGAGGCTGGAGGCCGGGAGGTAGGGTATCCTTTCCTCCTCGCCTTCCTTCTCGCCGATTATCAAAGCCCGAATGATGGGTTTTTCCACCGGGGAGAGTTCTGCGGCCTCGCCGGAGCCGATAGCCAGATGGGATTTGGTGGTCAGGCGGTACAGCCGCACCTCCAGTTCCACAAGGCGGGCCAGGGAAGGTTTACCGTTCGTCGGGGTAGGTTGATTGTTCGTCATGGAAATCCTCCTTGCGGGGCTAGGCCTGGGCTTCCAGGAAAATCTTGGTCAAAAGAAAGAGTTTTTTCAGAGATGCAAGGTCCCAGCTCTGCCATTGCTCTTGGCAAGCATTCAGGGCCTTTTGGGTGTCGGATTTCAAGTTAGGAAAAAAGCGGGCCACGGCGGCCAGGAGGTCAGCCTTGTCCTGGCAGACGCTGACCCGGGCCACCAGACGCTTGAATTTGTTGGTCACTTCTTCACTCTGCCTCAGGGCGCGGGCCAGATCCTGGGCCTTCTGAAACAATAGGTTCTTGTCGGCTTGTACTCCCTCAGCCACCGGCATACACCATTGAAACCTCACTTTTCCCTCCTTAACTTCCTGAGCTTTGGCCTGGATATAGTCATGCACTTCTCCCTTCCAATCCAGGTACTGAGTTTGGCTACGCATTAACGCGGCCTTGAGGAATTCTTTCTGGGCTTCGCTTTTGGGTCCCGGCGGGCGAACCAAAGGGCCGGTCCCCCGCCATTCGCACGGTGGCTGCGGCGCCAGCTGACCCTTGTCGTGAGTTGCTTTTTGCATCGGCTGCACCTCCCTGACGGCCGCGGCTCTCAGGCCTTGGCCGTCCTTTTTAAAAAGACCAGGGCGTCAAAAAGTTTTTGCTCCTGCAGCAGGTCCCGGACCAGATCCGGCCATTGCTGCCGCCGTTGCTTGATGGCCAGCGTGGCTGACCGATACTCCGGGAACTGGCCCCATTCATCCTCGGCCGCCTGGGCCAGGCTGAACAGCGGCCGGCGAGCAATCTGGCTTTCATTGTCCAACAGGTGGTAAAGCTCCATGAAATCCAGGGGGAAAATTTCTCGGGCCTGTTCGGGAGTCATGGCTCCCAGACACCGGCGCCAATCGGTGAGCCCCAGCAGGATGCCGCAGTAAGAATCGTGCTGCTGCGCCAGGTAGTCAGTCACCCGGCGGGCGGTGGCCAAGATATGATAGAGGGGCTGCCTCTCTTTGAAAATTACCACCGCACCCAGGAGCACTGGGGGGAGTATCTGCTCAAGAGGTTTGAGGGACAGCGTTTCCCGGCGCTGGCGGGCGGCCTCATCCGCCAGGGCCGCGGCGGTGGGGCAGGGAGGCTCATCCCCATAGAGGGTGGAGGAAAAGAGGTTCCGGGCCACGGTATAATGGAGGACCCGGAGGGCCCGGATGAGATCGGTGGCCGGCACCGCCACCACCAACCGGGGATAGGCGCTTTCCAGGGTCAGGGTGCGAATACCACCTTCATCCACCAGAATTTTGGGCAAGTCTTGGAAAAACTCATGCACCCAGCGGATCCGGGTCAGGACCCGGGCCAGATGGGGCCGGGCAATGAGGGCCTCATCCCGGAAACCATCTTGAACATCCTGTCCTGTTAATCCGGCGATATATTCCACCAAGGCGGCTTCAAAGCGCTCCAGGTCACTGGCTCCGGACCTGCTGTAACAAGGTCTTAAAAAATCCTCCCAGTATTTGATAATGGCGCTCATTACCCCCCTAACTTCATCCGGCTCTTTGGTAGGGTCTAAAGGATTTAACCGGGTGACCAAGTCAGCCAATCGGGCCAGGGGATGCCAGGAAATGTAGTTGTGCCAGTTCCTTAGATAGTCCAGAAACTGGCAACATTGATTTTTTGCTTCCATCAATTTGGCACGATTACCAGAAGTTACGTTGTGTCTCCAATGCTCAATTTTTGAAGATAATTTTGGGTAGTTCTTTGCCCACTTATCAAGACTGAAAAATGCACATTGCAGTGCCTCCGCGGCTGCCCGCACCTGGGTGAGTTCTGCCAAGATCACGCTATGCCAGTTGGGGCTTAAGGAGAGTAGGGCCAGATTGCCGTCGGCGTCAGCGGCGGCCGCCAGGGTGGGATAGACCTGGAGTCGGCCTTCCCGGCAGCGGACAAAGGCCGCCCCCATGTCTTCAGGAAGGTCGCCTTCCTTGGGGATTTCCAGGCGAGGCAGCAACTTCGGGGGAGGAGCCGGAACCGGGTCTGCCTTGAGGCGAACCATGACCGTGCCGTCTTGTTCCGATGGCTCCAGCATATTCCTGAGCCAGCGTTCCTGGACCTCCCCGTGCGACCAAAGCCGCCGGCCGAGACAGGCGCGACAAAGCCTTTCCGGCTCTTCCTTGTGACCATAAATAACCTTTTCCATGATCTGGCTGGCGGGATCGCCCGCCTCCCTTAGTGCTTCATACTTCTGATAGAATTCCTCAAAGACGCTGTGCAGGCCGCAGACCTCACAGCGCTCAGGGGTAGGAATTGATGGGACCGCTGTTAACCTAAATTCGGCTTCGGATCGGCTGGCCTTTCCGGCCTGCCAAAAACGACGGTAAGCCTCCAAAATCTGTATAGATAAAGATCGCTTGGCCCTATCCAAGTCCTGTCCCGGCTTGCTTCCTGCCGCCGAGTCCACTTTGACTTCCTCCACATAAGCGAAGGGAGCAAAGGCCAGCAGCTGGTTTTGAAGTTCGGAGCAATCTAATTGGGGGATGCCAGAAATTTTCCTAAAATCATGCCCATATTCCTCTTGCAGATTTTTTGCTAAGGTTTTGACTGCCTTTGTATAGGCTTGTCTGACCACATCCTTAATTTGTTCTTCTCGGATCGCCCCCGGCAGGAGGTAGACCAGATCAAAGGGGAAGTCATTCAGCGGCTCCAGGGCTTGGGCGACATGTTGGTCGGCGCCGATCAAGTCGCCGATTTTTTTATGGAAATTATCCTTGAACCGCTGCATTAGCCGCTCTTCCCCGGCCGCAGCCAGGAAGTTTTTGACCCCATGGATATCGTCTAAACGGATGGCCTGTTGAAACAGCTCCTCATACCAGGCAAAAGAAATCCGCACCAGCCGTCCCTGGAGATGTTGCAAGGCCAATTTTTTATAATCATCCCAATGAAATTGGGCCGCCATTATGCCAGCCACCGTAATCTGGTCACCGCTCTGTTTAGTAATAATCACCTGACGATTGAAGCCCGAGGACCGCTGCAACAGGATATTGCCGCCCACCACCAGGGCCAGGGCCGCGGTCAGCTGCCCATGTTCCAAGAGGGGGGTGTCATTGGCTGAGGGGTAAGTGCGTTCGGGAAACAGACGGGCTGGCAGAAGCTCTCTATGTCTTTCCACATAATCTCTGAGCTGCTGGGCATGTTTCTCCAAATTTTGTTTTATTTTTTGGTGACTTGAGCTGTGACTTGAGCTGTCATCGAAATTTTCAGAGATTTTTTTCATCTCATCCCAGCTATAGACCCTGTCCAATCCAGCTTCCTGCCATAAATCTTTCTGAACCTCCGTAAGATTTTGTATTCCGTAAGTTTTCACCTTTGCCAACCGCGGCAGGCGGCTGAAAGGATTTTGGAAGGACCAGATATTTTGACTTTTGGGGTCTCTCGTGGCACCGCTGTAAGTGGAGGCCGCCAACTGATCCAGCCAGGGAGAAAGAAATACCCAGATAGGGACTTGCAGGGAATCGCCGTCATTTTTCAGGTCGTGCCAATCCAGTAAAAATTGTGCCACCTTTTCCAGGCCGATCGTGTGGGCATGATGCAACAAGGCGTACAGGCCCGCAGTAGCCTTCCCGCCCCCGGTGAGGAGGAAAAAGCCGGCCGGGGCATGTCTTTCCCTTCCCAGGAAAAACGGCTTGGCCAGATCATGGTGCCGCATACCCTCAATAAAGCCGCCCAAGGAAACATCAAAAAGGTTTGCTGTTGTGCTCACGATGTCCTCCAGAAATTCTGTCTGGCCCAACTGCGCCGGCGGTTTCGGTCAGCCGATAGCGGCCCAAGCCGAAGGTCGTGCCCTGGCCTAAATTGACAAGCTCGCCGAGACGCAGGTACGGCAAAAAAGGGGTCAATTCCCCGCTGAAGGTGATGCTGCCTTTGAGGCCCCCCAACTTCATGAGATCCCGCTGACGGCAGGAATAGCGTTGCCAGTCATACCACGACAACCTGCTTTCTTTGAAACTTACGGCTTCAGCTGGTGCAGACAGGTGGGAAAGGTCCGGTTTTTGGTCGCGGTCTCCATAAAAAGCGGCCAGCAGGGTCAACCGTTGCCGTAGGCGCTCCCAGAGGAGCGGAAAGGTCAGGTGGGTTACTAGGTCGCCCTTTTCTTTGAGCCGCAGGGGCGTGAGAAATTCAAGTGATACGGTGCTGACTTGCCTTACCCCGGGGCGCACCTCGGGTCCAAATTCCGGTTCCGCAGCATGTAAGGTCCGGATCGGACCCTCATAAACCAGGTGAGTTTTCCCGTCCCTGACCTGGGTCACCTCCAGCAGGGTAAACCGTCCGCGTTCCCGCCCCAAGCCATGCTTTCCCTGATCGCGAAAAAGCTGAATAAAATACGGCAGCGCCTCAACGGCCGGACCGATGAGCACCAGTTCGAAGTCCAGGGCATCGCCGGGGTGGAAAGTCTGGCGGGTAGTAAGGGGCGGGTTGAGGATATAGGGGCGGGGGGCTTGGCGGAACTTGCCGGCGTCAGCATAGTCGGCGGGCGGCGGCGGGTCAAAGAAGATTATATAAAGGCATTTTCTCCTAAAGAGGCAAGTCTGGCAGTCTGAATCCCGGGCCATGCATACCAGACGACGGAGGGCCGCGCCGAAGACGCCGCGAAACACCGCTCCTTTATAAGGCGGCAAGACCATTAAAGTCTTTACCCCCAGATGGAAGCGGAACCGGGCAAAGGTTAAGAACGGCTTTACCGTAGGTATGGAGGTAACCATCCTGGTATCCCCCGAAAACCATATTAAGCCTATATGGGGTCGGAGGGCAATAGATTTTCAATAGATACACACTACTGTCCGGTAGAAGTTACTTATAAGAGCAAGTAAAACAGCCCCACAACCGCCAATCCATGCTACAATGGTTTCGTCGAAAACCCATGCATTGAAAGGAGTTATGGGGCTTATAGCCCATTGTAGCACACTCATGGGGCAATTACTACAACTCATACCGAGACATGTTTTTGACCATCTGGGGGACAGCCGGGGTTGGCAGGGACCCAAACCCCGAAAATTCAGCTATTGGTCCCACCTGGCCGCCATGCTCTTCGGCCAGTGGAGCGCGCGGAAGAGTTGGCGGGACCTGGTCTTCAGCCTGAACCGGGACGCCCGCACGATCTCCCCTCTGGGAATGGCCCGGGTGAGACGCTCCACCCTGGCCGACGCCAATGAACCGCGTCCGGCGGTCATCTTCGAAAAAACCTATTATAAACTCTATGAGCGGCTGGCCCAGGCCATGGACTCGCAGGCCCACAAGGCCCCGAGGATCAAGATCATCGACGCCACCACCATCGACCTGTGCGCTGCAGTGTTTCCCTGGGCCAAATTCCGCACACGCAAGGGGGCCGTCAAGCTCCACACCGTGCTCACCGGGCAGCTGCCCCAGTGCGTCATCGTCACCGACGGCAAGACGCATGACCAGAAGGCCGTCCAGGACCTGCACTTCGAGGCCGGCGACCTGCTCATCTTTGACCGGGCTTACCTGGACTACGCCTGGTTTTTCAGGCTTCACCAAGGCGGTGTCTGGTTCGTCACCCGCCTCACGCGCAACTCCTGCTACGAGGTGGTCCAGACCCGGAGTGCTGCCGGGCCGGTCCTGGCCGACGAACTGATCCGCCTCAGCTCACCCAAGGGCCAGGGCGCCTATCCCGAACCCCTGCGCCGGGTTCATTATCGGGACCCGTAAACCAGCAAAGACTATGTTTTTCTCACCAGCCGTCAAGACCTGTCCGCCCTGGAGGTGGCCGAGCTCTACCGCCGCCGCTGGCAGATCGAGCTGTTTTTCAAGTGGATCAAGCAGAACCTGAAGATCAAAGCTTTTTACGGCACCTCCAAGAATGTCGTGCTGATTCAAATTTGGACCGCCTTGATCGCCTATCTGCTGTTGGTCTGGCTCAAATTCAAGAGTAAGGTGGGCTGGGGACTGCTGGAGTTCACCCGCCTGGCCCAAACCATGCTCCTGGAGCGGTGCGACCTGTCGGGGATTCTGAACGCCAGAGAAAAAGCGCCGCCCCCGCAACTGT
>Ga0315298_1007648_pt1 | contig 14136 bp, 9 predicted proteins | sample WHS_1_MG_FD_203077 | JGI IMG/M metagenome (GOLD analysis project Ga0315298, IMG submission 203077) | Extremophilic microbial mat communities from Washburn Hot Springs, YNP, Wyoming, USA - WHS_1_MG | ecosystem: Environmental > Aquatic > Thermal springs > Hot (42-90C) | place: USA: Wyoming...
CCCCCGCTGGACGGGAGTTGGGCACTCCTCTGGTACGGCACCAACTCTCACTTCGTCGACACCAAAGCTCCCATATCCTACTCTCCCGACTACGGATGGGGTGCCGCGTCACTCCCTGAGACTCTGGCTTATCAGGCCGACGCACCCATGCTGCTAACCTTCTCCTCACCCCCCACATCGGCCGAAGCTCCGGCAGAGGGAGGTGTGGACATCCACTTCTCCGGTCCGGCGGGGTACGTAGCGCTGATGCCTCTTCTCGGCATCGACCACCCTCTGGCCGAAGACACCGAGAGATGGTCTATCGGGCTGCCGCCGGACATCAAGTCCAAGATCGACTTCTGGTCGGACCGGCTTGCCCTCTTCCCCGTCGGCGTCTCCGAGGACTACTCCTACGACACCGCAACCGACACCGCTACCGTAAGCGAGACCATAGCCTACCGGCGCATCCGTGCCACCGGCACCCCCTTCGCAACCCTTCCGCCGGTTCTCGCCCTCACCATAGCCGTCGGCAATCCCCTGGAGGTTAAGCTTTCGGGGCCCATCGCGGACCCCGGGTACCCGACGGAATTTGGTCCTATATGTGGAATCGACAACACCGGCGGCTACTCCTGGTCCATTAGCGGCCTGAGAAAGTACACCGACCAGCGGCGAGTGCTCGCCGGCACTAGCGAGGCCGCGAAAGGGCTGCAGGAGGAGCTCACCAACCAGGTCCAGAAGTTGATCGCTGCCGGCCACCTCAAGCCGTGGCTGTTCTCGGACTCGCTGCCCAGATCCGACACCCGGGGTGACATCTACTTTCTCAACCCGGCGGACGTGATCCGCTCTCTGGTGGAGATCGCCGAAGCCCTCCCAGGGTCTTCCGTGAAGGACGGACTGATCGACTACATCAAGTCCGAACGACACCTCTTCCCTCCAGAGTCCGTCTGCAACCTGCCGGACGTCGGAACGGTACGGGCCCCGCTTGCCCTCGACAACTATGGCGCCTGGCAGCGCGCCAGGCCCGAGCTGTTCCTCCCAAGGGTGCCCCTCTACAGCTTCTACGGCATCTCCAGGTACTACGACCTCACCGGCGAGGAGGTCCCCCCTTCAGCCATGGCGGCGGCGAAGGTTGCACTCGGCAACGACCTGGCTGAGCAGGACTGGGCATCCTTCTCCTGGTTCAGAGGGTTCGAACTCGACCACACCGCTGTAGTCAACAGCAGCAGGTACATGGCGGGGATGATAGGCTTCGTCCGGCTTGCCAGGATGGTCTCGGATGCGGACTCCGAGGACTTGGGGCGGGTGCTGCTGGCTAAGGCGGCGGTGCAGCGGCTTGCGCTGGCGGCCTACCCCAGGTATCTCTACTCTGCCGGCCAGGTGATCTTGCCCCCCGACGGCACCTGGCAGCTCGACAGCCTGAGACAAACCTGGATCGGCTACATCCAGAACCACAGTTGGACGGGCCCGTACGACGACCCTCGCCAGACGGTCAAGCTGGACCAGTTCGGATCCTACCTCCAGGATCACACCGGATACATGTACACCAGCCGCGGCTGGGATGGCTTTGTCGTGAATCCCAGCCTGTCCGCATACCGGGACGCGGTGCCCGAACTGTTCAGGTTCCTCCGCGACTACTCCCGGCTTGATGCCCAGATCTACCTAGACAAGGTCACAGCTTATCTGCCCACCTGGTACGTGGCCTTTTCCGAAGCCGCCCTCGGCACGGAACACAACCTGAACCACCCTTCGGACTCTTTCCAGCTGTTCATGGCCAAAGCCCTGCTTCAAGGCGACTCCGCGCGAAGTCTCGAGAGCTACCTGGACGTGCCGTGGCTCGACACGGGCGACCTGTTCTACATGCAGAAGCTGGCGGAGACCATCAGGGCCTACGATGGAACGGTCTGGAGTGACTCTGTCCGCTAACGGGTCAAGAGGGCAGCTCGCCTCCCGGTATCGCCTTTTCCTTGACCCGCGAGACTCCCAGCATTGCTCTGGTTGCCCGTCTGGTGGCGGAGGTGATCCTTTCCGTACGAGATCTGCCTGGAAAGGCCATGCGCCAGGGCCTCGACCCCTTCGCCGCTCTGCTCAGCACTACGCCCAGCACCGCGGCCGAGGAGGGAAGCAGATCTCTGGCCATCCGGGCGGCCTTGCCACGGGTGCGGCCTGCCTCCACCACCAGCAGCACGCCCATGCCATTTGCGGCCAGCACCGCCGCATCCGCCCCGGCCAGCACCGGTGCGCTCACCACGATGACGACTTCGGCCAGCCCCTTCAGCTCCCCCAATATCCGCACCATTCGGCCGGAGTCGATGCCATCCCTGGAGCTGTCCACCTCCACACCGCTGGGAAGAAGGCGAAGCCCCTGTACCCTTGTGGCCTGCAAGAGAGCCTCCAGTTGATGTCTCAGCCCGGTGCCCTCCGCCTGTTCACCCCGATCAACGGTATCGCCCCTCCCACCCGACCTTTGTCCCATCCTCTCCTGGAGAAGGGTGGCCAACCCTGCATCGTTGGAGACGCCGTAGGTTGTGTGGAGCGACGGGTGATGAAGGTCGGCATCCACCAGGATCGTCTTCCTCCCAGCCCTGGCGAAGCTCTCGGCCAGGTTGGCCGCCGTCGTCGATGCGTCTTCTTGCCCGGTGGCGCCCACCACCAGCAGCAATCTAGATCCATCCTGGCCCAGGGCAAGCTGCACACTGGTCCGCAGCAGCCGGTAGGCTTCCACCAGCGGGTGGGCGAGGGTGCCCTCTGCTCCTCTCTCCCGCGCCGTGGGAACTTCTCCCAGAGCTGGCATGCCCAGGATGCGCAGAACGTCCTCCTTCGTCCGGACTCTGTCATCCAGGTACTCCAGCAAGAACGCCGCCCCGGCGGCAAGGACAAAGGCCATAGCCATCGCCATCAGCAGGTCCAGGTTGGAGGAAGAGATCGGGCTCGTCGGGACCGCGGCAGGCTCCAATATGCTGAGGTAGTTGGTTCGGCTTCCCTTCAGCGATCCCATCAGACTGCTGTAAAGGCCCTGCCAGGCGGTGACCTTGTCCTGGAGAACGATGATCTGAGCCTGGATATCCTGGATTCGCCGTGCGCTGTTCTCCCTGGCCAACTGCCCCTCCAGATCGCCAATCTCCTTCTGTGCATCGGTGATCCTCGCCTGGAGGCTCGACAGTTGACCGCTGACGAACTGTCGCTGAGCATCTTCGTCGCTCGCAAGAGGCGTAGGGCTGTGCCGGATCAGCTGAAGGGCTATCTCGTCGGCGATCATCCTGGCATCCGTCGGAACGGGGTCCACCACACTGATGATGATCAACTGTGTGCCGTTCGGGGCAACGGCATTCACCTGACCGGATAGACCGACCCACGACCTGTTCAGCCCCAGCGAGGTTATGGTGGCCTGCAGGACCGACTGCCTTCGTACCTGCTGCGCATAGTACTGGGCCAACTGCTGACTTATGGCAAAGTCTTGCGGTTGAGGGTTCTCGCTGCTCAAGAACTGGCCTACCAGCACCGTCGTTGTCGCCCGGTAGAGTGGAAGGGCCTTCGAGCTGTTCATTAGACTGAATAGGGCGGCCAGGCCGGTAGCCAGTGCTAGAAGCCACCACCACTTGAGCAGCACCGCGGCATATCGGTTCAGTTCCATCAACCTGCTCCTCTACTTCAACGGGGCTATCTGGGAGTCCCCTATCTCGCCGACGCGGGCTACCGCGTCAGCATGGATCGCCTTCGCAGCCAGCCCGACATCTCCTGCACGCTGAGAGCCGCAAACGGTACCAGGACGGCATCCACCGGCAACCTGTATCGGACCAGCGCCCACGAAAGAAGGTGAATCAGAGAGTAAGTCGCGACAAACAGCCACAGCAGGGTGACGCATGTCCGCTGCTCCCGAGTGGCACGGTACCGCCAGGTCGAGGCCGACAGGAGTATCCCGTGAAACGCGAACGGCAGCAGAATTCCGAACGAAAAGACGCGCGCTAGATTGCTAGCAAGGCCGGAGTCTGGCGACGGCCAGAACTGGAAATAGTCTCGCACCCGGCTTAGTGACAGGAGGGCGTAACGGCCGGGGTCAGCGACAACGAACCCTATCCCTTCTCGAAGCAGCGCCTGATCCAGAGCCGCCTCATCCAGCGCACGCAACCGCGGGGGGATCAGATCCACATAGGTCGCGCTGGGCATTACCGCCACGAAGCTGGTTCCGTGGATCGGATGGTTGGCCCAGAAGAAGGCGTATCCCGCGTTGCTGTTCAGAAGCACGAGGCGGCCGAACACCAGGTAGTTCCGGACCGACCACGGGGCGATCAGCAGGAACAGCACGAGCAGAGTAGCGAGGATCCCGGGAATCAGCGGGCCGAAAAGCCCTCCGTGCCCTCCCGGGTCACCACGCAGGCCACGCCAGCCTGCTGTCCAGAAGAACCAACCCAGCAGGACCGGCAAGAAGAACAGGATCACCTGGCGCATCAAGGCCGCTATCCCAAGAGCCACGCCCAGCAGCAGCCAGACGCCGACCTCCTTCATCGCCGGCTCGAGAGAAAGCCGAGAATGTGTAGTGGAGGGCAGAACCGATCGAATGCTGGATACGGACAGGTCGACCGCCCACAGGATCGCCAGGATGTAGAACGTCTCCGTCATCAGCGCTCCGGCATAATAGACAAAGTATGGGTACACCGCGGAGATGACGGCCGCACCCAATCCGGCGCATGTGCCGAATGCTCGGTTTCCGACTCGCCAACTGAGCCAGGGGAGAAGCAGACCGGCCGCCACAGCCTGAATCATCCGTGCGGCCAGAGGGTGATAGCCGAACAGCGCGTAAACCCCCGCCAGATAGAGGGTGTACAAGAAACTCCAGTGGGCGGTGGGCTCGTCCGCTCGGGTCGCCGGCCACCACTGGACGGGAAAGGTGAAGCCGTGCCCCGAGAGTACCCGCCTGGCCAGAGCATCGTAGGACACCTGGTCGTATGTGCCCGGCAACACCCCTATCCCATCGCCCTGATAGAGGGCGGAGGCCACGCGGGCCGTAACTGCCACCGCCGTAATGGCCCACAGAAGCGGCGCGACCGCCGGAATGTCGCCGTGGCTGCACGCTCTCGATGGCAGGGCGAGACTCACCTTGCGCGAACCCGCCGTGAGCATACGAGAGTATCGGCTCACAGTCGGGGCAACGCCTGCACCAGCCGCCAATAATGGCCTGCCAGATTCAGGTGCCTCCGCCGTCTCGAATCATCTTCCAGCAAGATCAGCGGGCCAAGGCTCAGTCGTGCTATGGATGCCACGAATAGAATCAGTTTGTAGAGTTGAGTTGCCACCTGGCCACGGTGCTTGCGGAAGAAGAGCACCTTTCCTTCGTACAGGCGAAGGAACATCGCGCCCGCCACCTGGCAGGTGCTCCGGCCACCATGATGCACCACAGCGGCTTGAGGAACCCAGTACACTCTCCAGCCGGCCCTCCGCATTCGATGACAGAGGTCCACCTCTTCCGAGTAGATGAAGTAGTCCTCGTCCAGGAGACCCACGGAGGACAGAGCATCTCGGCGCAGGATCAGGCAGGCACCTTGGGCCACCTCCACCTGCCGGGGGGCCTCCAGGGGCCACGAGGCCATGGGATAACAGGCGCGCGGCCAGAGGGCGTCCAGATGGAAGAGCCGCCAAAACTCGCGGAACAGGGTTGGCTCCGGATAGCAGGAGGTCTGGGGCGTTCCGTCAGCGTTGAGGAGCATCGCTCCGGCAGCGCCCGCGTCGGGGTGGGAATCCATGAAAGCCACCAGCGTTGCCAGCGCTCTGGGGCGCACCTCGGTGTCGGGATTCAGCATCAGTAGGTACCTTCCCGCACCTCGGACGAAGCCCTGGTTGTTGGCTCGAGCGAAACCCGCATTCTGGATGTTCTCGATCAACCGCACTCGCGGAAACTCTCCGCGCACCATCCGCGTGCTGCCGTCGGTAGACCCGTTATCGACGACAATCACCTCCCGCTGCACCCGGTCGGGAACAGCATAGACAGAGTTCAGGCATCGTTGCAGCAGGTTCCGAGTATTCCAACTGACCACGATGATGGAGAGGTCCACACCGTCGCTATGAGAGATCATGCTCTGCTCGTCTGTCACAGGCGAGCGGGCGGAGCCCCAAGATGCCCGAGCGCGTAGTCGCGGACTCCACGGACTAGGGCGCCGGAAAGGGCGCGCTTGTCCTTGTGTCGGCGCCGAAGCCGCCAACTGGCCGCCGTGCGAAGCAGGTCCAGCGCGGCGATGGCGACAATCCAGGGGCTTGCATGGCAGCACTGGAGATATAGAAGGCGGTTGCGCGCCATCAGATAAAGATAGCGGCAGGATTGGGCCCGCGCCGAGGGCGCAATCTTGTGCCAGATGCGGGCCCCGGAGACATGAACCACGCGGAAACCGGCTTTGCGCGCCCGCGCGCACCATTCCGACTCTTCGAAGTACATGAAGAATCGCTCGTTGAGTACACCAACTCGATCGATTACATCCTTCTTGACCAGCATGGCGCAGCCGGTAACGTAATCAACCTCCCGTACCGGCTCCAAAGTGCCAGCATCGCGCCTGTCCACCTCCAAATGGCGCGGCCTCCCATATCGGTCAATGCTTCCACCTGCAGACCAGATTACGTCAGGGGGATCGAAGTAGAAAACCGTGGGCCCCAGAATGCCGGCCGCGGGTATGCTCTCCGCCGCTTCGACCAACACTCTCAGGAAGTTCGGTGCTACCTCCGTATCGTTGTTCAGCAGCAGCACGTAGTCCGCCCCGCGGCGAATCAGCTCTGCAATGCCAACATTGTTGCCTGCCGCAAAGCCCAGATTCCTGCCATTCTCGATGACGGTGATGCCGGGGAAACGCTGCCGGATCAGCCCGGGCGAACCATCGACCGAGCCGTTGTCAACCAGCACCACCTCAAAGGACGGGTACTCCAGTCTCCCCAACGAACTGAGGCAGACCGTGGTGTCGTGCAACTGATTCCAGTTTAGCGTAACGATCCCCACGTGAGGGCTCTTGTCGAGATCCCTGATCACCGCATCCGCCTCAATTCAGCCGGATCCTGTTCGGCCAACTCGGATCGGGTCGATTCCCTCCGCCACGGATCGTGACCCCCTCACTGTGGCCTCTATGGCCGCCATTCCACCAAGAAAGACCCACGCCAGCATGCTGGAGCGGAAGCCATCAAACCCGACGTTGTAGACAAAGGGCAGCACCCAGTCGCCCAGCATCGCCGCCACCAGCGTGCCCGCCAGCCCGCCGAGCGCCCCGCAGCCGTACCCCCGCTCGAATCCGGGCCTCGCCAGGCATCGCAGCCGCCAGCATCGCCGCGCAACCCCCCACACGAACCAGCCAAAGCAGATCAGACCCAGAAGTCCTGTCTGAGCAATTATGTCAACATAGTTGTTGTGCGAGCTGAAACTGGTGTGGAAGCCATCCAGTGAGAAAAGTGGCGTATACCAATAGTAGTTGGCCGGACCAAGGCCCAGCACCGGGCTGAGCGCAATGACCTCCTCCAGGACCCTCCATGCTGCTACCCTGGTGTCGAGACTGTACACGTTGTCTCCCACCATCACCAGATCCACAACGGTCGCCCAATTGAGCATCACCACCACCCCGCCAACCAATGTGACCCACAGCCCGAGTCGCGGCGCGCCGGCCCAAAGGGTGGCGAGGACGGCCACCAGGGGCGGGAACCAACCCGAGGTCCAGTCCTGTCCCTGGGAGAGAGCAACATAGAACAGAGCAGACACCAGACCCATAAGGGCAAGCCTGGCGAGCCCCGACAGCTTGTCATTGAACATTGCCTGGCTGAAGGAGAGCGCCGCCAGCCAGACCCAGAAGAGACTCCCGTCCGCGCCTCGCTGGAACAGATCGGTCGTGTAGCGGCCCATCTCGCCCCAGAGCCGGCCGCCCAAGTACAGCGCCCCCAGCGCCAGAAAGAGCCAGGTCAGCCGCTGTAGCCACTGCACACTTCTTATCTGGTTGGCCGACAGCAGGAAGGCCGAGGCCGACAGCAGGAAAATGTAAAGCCCGCCAGCTTGGCTGGCGAGGGAAGCGGTGTCGGCGAACACCATCCACGGCTCGGTCCCAGCCACGAAAGCGAGTACCGCTGCCACAGACAGCGCGAGCAGGGATGGGACAGACCAGGAGGCAACCAGCCGAGGATTCCGACGAGCAAGCATCTCCAACACCCAAAGCGCGACGAGAGCAGGCAGCAACAGCAGGGCAACGTTCAGTCTGGACAGGGTGCCCGTCCCAACGGCGAACGGCACCACCATGCCGCCGAACACCAGGGCCATCAACCCGAGGGGCGGCCATCGGAGCAGCACCAAGAAAGCGCCCGCGCCGAATAAGGCAGCAACCTGGGTCCGCGAAGCCCTGGGCGCCAAGAAGGCGGATGCTCCCAGCGATCCCATCACCAGCAGGAGCCTGATCCAGAATTGGACGCCGCTTTCCAGCCAGCTTCGTGCTCCAAGCCCGAGGGCAGATCTCGAGGCCACCTCACCTCCAGAGAATAGGCCACTGCTACGCCAACGTGATTTCGATAGGCGAAAGCGGATTCTTTAGCCGACTCGGTTCAGCTGGAGCTTCCCCTCCAAGCGGAATCAGCTTGGCAAGTTACCATGGTTCTCCTGGCACGCATCGTCCCCTCACTCTGGCGCGCGATCAGCGTCAGCTGCTCCTCAACCCTCTCGACAGCGCGGTCCCATGTCCAGTTGGCGAGAACGTGCTGGCGCCCCTGCCGGCTGTATCTCTCCAGAAGCCTTGGCTCCTGCAGCAGATCGATCACAGCTCGGGCGAACTGCTCCTTGTCCCTCTCGACCAGGAGGCCCGTCACACCGCTCACCACGGACTCCCGCACGCCCCCCTCGTCTACCCCGATCACAGGGGTAGCGCACGCCATCGCCTCCAGGGGAACCAGACCGAAAGGCTCTCCGTGGGGGGCATAGACAACCAGCCTGGCCTGGTTGTAGCGCCTCACCAGCTCCGTATCGCCGATGCCAACCTCGACACGCAACCCGACCCCCTTCAGCGCCGCCAGGGATTGCAGGTAGCGCCGCTCATGGGAATCCTCCGCATTGCCGACCAGCAAGAGGTCGGGCCGGCGGGCAGGATCAATCAGAGCGAGGCTCTCGATCAGAAAGTCGAACCCCTTCCGCGGCTGGACGGCACCGACGGACAGGACGAACGGCTGGCGCTCGATGTGGGGCATCGGGCGAAACAGACTAGCATCCACCCCGTGGTAGCAGACGATGGGGTCGATCCCGTAGATACTCTTCACAACTTGGCGGGTGAAATCGGAATTGACCAGCACCCTCCTGGCAGCACGAAGTGCTCTCCGATCCAGGTGGCGAGCCGTCGCTCTGTAAAGACGAATCAAAGGATCGATTCGGTCTATCACCTGCCTCGTGCTGAAACCATGGCGGCTGGCTCGGGGATCCGGTTCGTACAGCGCCCTGGGTGCCTCCTGGCAGTAGTAGAGCACCGGGGTCCGCAGGTACATCATAATCAGGGGGGCCTGGCTCCACATGCTCGGCTGTGCGAAGACCACGTCGTACCCCCGGGAGTCGACCTCGGCCGCGGACTGCCGGGCTATGCCCGCCAATCGTAGCAAGCCTCGCCATCGCTGGAGCTGGTTGAGCCGCCCGAGGGGGGTCCGAAACAGCCTCGGTGGATGGAAAGGAAACACCCGATAGCCGGCGCAGAAAGGCCGCGGGTCGCAATAGCCGCCGTCCGCACCCTCCAGGGTATACATGTCGATCTCGTGGGAGGGTGACAACCGCTTTACGGTCTCGTAAAGGGTCCTCTTGGCTCCTCCCGAGGGGAGCTCGTGGTATACCGCGATCCGCATCCCCTAAGTCTTTTGCCTCCCGGTCAAAGCGAGGTCGAAGGGAGAAGGAACAGCCTTTGCCCGAATGCGGCGCCGCGCTCTGGCGCCGAGACGGGCCAGGGTCGGGTTCAGGCCTGTCATCAGTGCCACCATCCGTGTCTTCCAGTCGAGAGGAGCCAGGCGGCAGGCAGTCTCCAGCCATCGTGTTGCGATATCGATGCTTTGATCTCCCAGAATGCAGTCGATAGCCATCATGCGCAGCAACTGGGATTGAGCTCGCATGGGCAGTGCCTCGAATTGTGGATCCTCCATCACCTTGGTCTGTTCGGCAGGCCTCAGCTTCAGATCCCCCAGAAGCAGGTGGTAGAAGAACTCCCTCCGCCTGGCAGGGGAGAGCCGAGCGAATCGCGGGGATCGCAGCACCTTCCGTTTGATGCGAAGGAGACAGTCGACTCGGCGATCGGGGGACTCCGTCAGCGTCATGTTGGCCCCGTGCAGCCGGTAGAGCACGGTGATGGCATCCACGTACCCGAAGGTGGTTTCCTCGGCCAGCCGAAGATAGAAATCCCAGTCGTTGCCAATGGATAGCGTTTCATCATATCGAAGCTTCCGTTCCTCCAGCACTCGTCGGCGAATCATCACGGCCGCACCCGTTCCAAAGAAGCACGATGTAGTCAGAGGATCGTATACGTCTCCAACGGGATTTCCCGGCCGATACTGGGAGAATCGAAGTAGCGGCGTGGCCCCCGCGTCGCAGTAGTACCCGTCGCCGTAGACGGCACCGTGGTCAGGGCAGCTAACCAGCAGTTCGACCCGAGCCCGCAGGCTATCGCGCGTGAGCATGTCGTCGGCATCCAGAGTGGTCACATACTCTCCTTCGCAGAGAGACAAGCCGCAGTTCAGGGCAGAGGGCTGCCCTCCCTTCTCCTGCCGTACGTAAAGGATGCGGGGATCGTCGAAGCCCCTAGCGATGCTAGCGGTGCGGTCGGTGGAGCCATCATCGACCACTATCAGTTGCCAATGGGGATAGCTTTGCACCAGGACGCTTTCGATGGCCATGCCAACCGATGGCTCGCCGTTGTAAACCGGCATCACTATGGAAACGAGCACTCCTCAGCCTCTCCCTTCTGGCGCACCATCCCTCACGAACCCGCGCCCAAGTGCCACCGCCTGGCGGAGCACCCTCCCTCCCCCCTACGTCGCTGAACAAGCTGCGTCGCCACGGTATGCGGCCAGAGTCTCTTGGGCAAGTCTCTCAAAGGTGAACCGACTCGCCCATTCGTAGGCCTTTTCCCCCATCATGCGGAGGTCTTCCGAACGGCACCTCTGGAGCGCCATGTACAAGCCGTCCGGATCGGACGGGTCGTACAGAATCCCAGTGCCGGGGGGCACCTCGTCGATCAAGCACCCTTTGGCCGGCGCCACCACCGGCCGGGCAAAGGACATAGCCAGGAGGGTGGAGCCCGAGGTCAAGACATCCTTGAACGGCAACACCACCGCATCGGCAGCGTTGAGATAGAGTTGGACCATCTCCTCGGGAATGAACTGCGCCACAACGCCGATCCTTTCGTCACCGCGGGCTTCCTTGATAAGCGCATCGAGGTACTCAGGAGGATGCCACGGCCTTCCTACGATCAGCAGTCGCGGTTCGTCGCCGGTTAGCCTCCGAAATGCCGGGATGAGCCCATCGATCCCTTTGCTCGGGCGAATGCCACCAAAGAACAGGAACAGGATATGCCGCTCGGCTATCCCCAGACGCAACCGCGCTAGATCGCGCGGGATTTCGTTAGGATAGAGCCCTATATAGCTAGGGTGATGGCAGACAAAGACGCCATTCCTGCGGCCGAACCGCTCGGCTACAGCCCTCCTCCCGGACTCGTAGTGCACCATCACGGCATCCGTGAGGTTCACCGCCACCCAGTGCCCCATATGGTCCACCCAGAGCGGGTGTAGCACGTCGAAGGGCTTCAAGTCGTGCAGGGTGAAAACCGTGCGATAGCCCAGCACCCGGGCCAGCATAAGGTTCCGCGCAAACCTCACTACCCACCGCAGCCGCGCTCGCGTAGCCTTGTACGCATAAAAGCGCTGGACAACGTGAAGATGAAGCAACTGCACTTTCCCACGGTTTCGCCACAGCCATCTCCGTCCAAAGGTCCACGGTGCCGAGCCTTCGAACTCCACTCCTAGCCCTTGGAGAGAGTTGCGCAGCTGGGTCAGATAGGGGTTATCGACGTACTCCTGGGGAAACCATGCAACTCTCACCGATCCTCCGCGATCCCCGGGTCGACGACATGAAACTCAATGCGAGCGGATTCGAGCGGGATGGACACCAACGGGAATGAACCGGTTGCGGACGATTGCCGAGTGACCGGATCAGGTTTCGCGAGCCTGACGGTGCCCTCCCACGGGCGAGGTACCGCGATCGCGCGAGTCCCCTGGAGCGAGATGCCACTCGTACTGGACACGGATGGGCGCGTGCGCCCTGGAGAATCTCACCAATCCTTTTGTCGCCTGGCCCTTTGCCAGCATCCTGTGGTCGACGACCTGGAATCTTGCCAGACGCTGCCAGCGGAACAGAATGGCTGACCTGTCGGAGCCCCAGATTTCCAGCCAGACGTAGTAGGCCCGGGGCATGAACGGAACCGCCTTGAAGATACATTTGACGGTGCCACGCCCTATGACACTGGTAGGAGCACATCCATCGAGCAACATGTTCGCGGCGACCAGTGGCCTGGGTGCCGGCGAGTCGGAGACCCAGATACAGAAATGGGGCTGCTCTATGGTGATTTCGGCCTCGTACTCCACCTCAACAGCTACATCCTCACCAGGCATAAAGAGCCGCCTATCCACCCCTTCACCGTCAGTCACCCTCAAGCGTCGAATCCGCAGACCTTTGCTAGCTCCAGCGGGTTCTTCGACAGCGTCCTCCGTCCGGGCCTCCAGGAAGCTCATATACTGGTCCAGAATCAGGCTGGGGTCTCCCCTTGCGATCACTCTGCCCTGGTCGATCCAAATGAGGGAGTTACACAACTGCTCAATCGCATAAAGGTCGTGCGACACGAAGATGGTCGTCTTGCCGCCGTTGACGTAGGAGTGCATGAAATCCAAGCACTTGTCCTGAAAGCTGCTGTCCCCGACCGAGAGCACCTCGTCCACCAGCAACAGATCCGGCTCGGAGTGCGCCGCGACGGCGAACCCAAGCCTCGCGTACATTCCCGATGAATAGCGTTTCACGGGCGTGTCGATGAAATCCTCCAGTTCCGCGAACGCCACGATGCTCTCGAACCTGCGGTCGATCTCTTTCCTGGTCAGCCCCAGGATGATACCGTTGAGATAGACGTTCTCCCGCCCCGTGAGCTCCGGGTGGAATCCCGCTCCCAGCTCGATCAGCGCCGACACCCTACCGTTCACCTGGATTCGGCCCGAGGTCGGAGAGGTGACTCTCGACAGCAGCTTCAACAGTGTGGTCTTCCCAGATCCATTTCGGCCCACAACGCCCATCACCTGCCCGGGCTCGAGAACGAAACTGACATCCTTCAGCGCCCAGACGGTGCTGAAGTCTCCCCCGCGGCGTCCAAGAAAACGATCCTTCAGCGAGCCCACCGCCTCTCGGACGCTACTTCTAGCACCCCCGATGCGATACTGCTTTGAGACAGCATCGCAGATAACCACCCACGGCGCGGGTTGCCCGCTTCTGCTAGATGACGTCGGCAAACCGCGGTTCCGCCCGCTTGAAGTAGAGATAACCTGCCAGAAGGGAAAGCGTGGAGATAGCCGCCGCCGTGGCGACACTGCTCCAGTCGGGCGGTTCTGCTCTGAGGGCAACGGCGCGGTAGGCCTCAACCAACCCTGCCATCGGATTTAGCATGTAGACGGCCCTGAACCTCTCCGGAACCAGCGAGGCAGGATAGATGACCGGCGTGGCGTACATCCACAGCTGCAGCGCCAGTGGCACCACGAACCGCACATCCCTGTAGAACACGTTGATCGCTGATGCGAACAGCACTACCCCCAAGGTCAGCATAAGCTGGATCGCCAGCAGCAGCGGCAGGAGCAGCAGCGCGGCGGTTAAGGGCATGTGGTAGAACAGAAACAGCCCCACGAACACCACCGAGGCCACCGCGAAATCGACGAAGGCCGCGAGCACCGCCGCGGTGGGGAGGATCTCCCTCGGGAAGTAGGTCTTGGCAACCAGGTTCATATTCTGAGTGAGACTCGGCACCGCAAAGCTGATGGCGGTAGCGAAGAAGGTCCAAGGAAGGAGGGCACTATAGGAGAATACGGGATAGGGTATCCCATCACTGGGCATCTTGACAAAGTGGGTGAATATGACGCTGAAAACAATCATCAGAG
>Ga0315298_1007649_pt1 | contig 14134 bp, 17 predicted proteins | sample WHS_1_MG_FD_203077 | JGI IMG/M metagenome (GOLD analysis project Ga0315298, IMG submission 203077) | Extremophilic microbial mat communities from Washburn Hot Springs, YNP, Wyoming, USA - WHS_1_MG | ecosystem: Environmental > Aquatic > Thermal springs > Hot (42-90C) | place: USA: Wyoming...
AATGTCACCATCTCCGGTTCCATACTCTTTATGGTACCCCATGGGTGACATTTTCACTGAACCGTTACGGGGTGACAGAATCATAGACCATTCACACGAGTTGCCGTCACACTGTTGACAGAAAGCCGGCGGCGGCATATCATAGAAGTGATAGGTCTGATTCGTTGGGTGATGGCTGTCCACCCGGGACCGTTTGCCCCAAACCGCGGTGACGCTGACGACTCCTGTTTGAGGGTTTCCTCAAAGAAGGAGTCGTTTTTGTTTTCTGCGGGGCGGATCGGGGGAACCAGGGGGTGACGGTCCGGAGCCGGCGTTAATCGCGCGGCGAGAAATGGATCGACCGATGGAAAGCCTATCCTTGGTCTGGGAGTCACGCGACGGCGGGGGCCTCGTCGTCACGGCGTTGGTCGACAGGCAAATCGTGGGCCAGGCGTTTGTCCGGTGCGAAGCCGACTCTTGCGAGCTTGAGTGGGTAAGGGTCGCGGAGGCGTGGCGCCACCATGGTATTGGGCGTGCGCTGATCGGCGAGGTCCAATCCCGCTGCGACCACATCAAGGCCTGCGCCGTATCGGCTGAAGGGGCCAGGCTCCTCAGGGAATGCGGCTTCGAGGACTTTGCCGAGCCCGGCGTGGACTGGGTGTGGCCCCCAGACTCGCCCGAAGTCGCGTCTCACGACTTCTAGCACCTAAGCGCATACTCAATCGTGCCTCTCCAATAGGCACGGATCGTGCACGGCAGAGCCGGCATAAGCTAGTCCGTGCCACCAACATGGGGAGGTTCACCGAGACATGCTGCGCTCAGGGTTTATGCGTTCTAAGTAAGCACTAGTAATAGTAGGCTCTCGTTTGGTAGAGTGGTTGTGGACAACAACACCACTACCAAGGAGAGCCCAATGGATTGTACCCTATCGGATGCTGCTGGCGCAGCGTCCGGCAAGACCACGTCCACACTATCTGCCCGAATCCTCGTCTTCCCCAGTGCTTTGCTCGCTGCTTTCGCCACCGTGCCCGACCCCCGCCGCCGGCAAGGTATTCGCTTTGCCTTACCAGCCATTCTCGCCCTAGCGGTAGCGGCCATCCTTTCCAACCATCTCTCGGTGCTAGCCATTGCCGAGTGGGGTGCCAGCCAAAGCCCCCAACTATTGCACGCCCTGGGCTTCCCCGATGGCGTCACCCCTCACCAATCGACTCTGCAGCGCCTCTTCTACAAGCTCGACCCGGACCAACTCTCCGCGGCCTTGACCAGACACTTCGCCAACTCCCTCACCTCTACCCCTAGGCCTCGTGCTAGCCAAGGAGTGGCGATCGATGGCAAGGCCCAGCGCGGACGGCTCGCCTTCGACTCGGCGGGCTGTCCCATCCACATCTTGAGCGCTTTCCTGCACGATGAGGGCATCGTCCTCGCCCAAGAACCCATCGACAATCACGGACCCTCCGACAAGGCCGAGGCGGAACTGACCGTTGCCCCCGACCTGCTCAAGCGTGTCGACTGGCACGGCCGGGTCATGACCGGCGATGCCCTCTTCTGCCAACGCTCCCTCTGCGAACAGGTTACCCAGGCTGGCGGTGACTACCTGTTCCTCGTCAAGGAGAACCAGCCCACGCTGTATGAGGACATCCGTCTCCTCTTCGATCCCCCTGCCAACAGCTTACCCCTTGATGACCAACGCGAGGCTCGCACCGTCGATGATGGGCACGGCCGCCATCGTGATAGCCGCCACCTCATCGCCTCCACGGACTTGGTAGGCTACAGCGACTGGCCCGCTCTCGCCCAGGTCTTCCGCCTCCAAAGGACTTGGCAGGAACAGGGCCAGAGCAAGTCCGAGATCCACTACGGGGTCACCAGCCTACCACCAGAGCTCGCCGATGCTGGTCGTCTGCTAGCACTACGACGAGGCCACTGGCAGATCGAAAACAGCCTGCACCGCGTCAAGGATGTGACCCTAGGCGAGGACCACAGCCTGATCCACTCGGGCAACGGACCATCGATCATGGCCATGTTGCGCGACCTCGCTATCAACCTCCTACGGCAAGCTGGCTGTCGCATCTTCGCCAAGCGTCTGCGTTTCCATAGTCGTCATCCAGAGCAGGCTGTCGCACTCATCACGGCCATTAGCCCTTAGAACGCATAAGCCCTGATGCTGCGCTTAAGACGAGTGCTTCTGGACGTAGACAAGCCGATCAAGGAGCCTTCACTCTTCTCTCTGATCGAGGCCATCGGGAACATCAGCGGGGTAGCGGCGGTTAACGGGACGGTGAAGGAGATGGACGTCGACGTCATGGGTCTGCTGATCGTCGTCGAAGGCGACGGGTTCAGTTTCGCCGGCGTGGAGGAGGCCATCGACCGCGCGGGAGGGGTTATCCACAGCGTAGACCAGATCGTCGCCGGGGATCACCTGTGAAGATGCCCAGGATGCATTCGGCCTGACCTTCCATGCCGTCATTCCTCGACCCCCGTTACCTCATCCTCGGCCTGGTCGAAGGTACGATTGTCGGCCTGGGACTGGGAGCAAGAGTCATTTTCTCGCCCGAGCCAGCCGTGGCCAATGCGGTCTTGAATGCCGGCGTCATTACCTCCACCATCAACCTAATCACGGCGTTCTTCGCGGAGCTGCACCAGGAACGGGCGCACCTGTTGGATCTGGAACGGAAAATGGTCATCTCGCAGCGGGGGTACTACTTTCATACTGCGCTATACCACGCGGCCCAACTACAGGTTCTGAAGGGCGCCATAACCAATTCCGCGTCGTCCTTCGCCGGCGCTGCCGTCCTGTTCCTGTCGGTACCCTTCATTCGCATCCAGCCCCTCCTCGGGTTGCTGCCGCCTTTGATCCTGCTCTTCGTGCTTGGGTTATACTTTGGCCACCAGGTGGCCGGCAATCGCTGGATTTGGGGTATGGGAATGGTACTCACCGGCGCAGTAGTAACCGTCGTCGGTCTCTTCTTCCCGGCTTAGCGGTGCATCGGGCATGTACGCGGCAGTTGTGATCGTCATCCTGATGACGTGTACGCAATCGCACCATTTAGGTTCACCCTGGAGCGGGAGTTGACGCGCGCGTGAGCGCTAGAAGGCTATTTCTTCCGGCTGGCGCACTCGCTACATTCCCCAGGTATGATCAGCAGCTTAGATAGTGGGACAAGCCGTCTCTTGAGTTGTTCATCCAAGGTCGCCATGCTGCGTACGAGGTCCCCGATCTCCCTCGCTAGAGCGCTTTCCCGGTACCTCTGTTTGAACTGCTGGTGAAGCGCTTTGACCCGCTCAAGCTCGTCCAGTGGGACCCACGCCAAATTGGAATGCTCCGGCAAGAGGTGGAGCAGCCGCAGGCTACCAACCTCTGAGGCGATGGTGTACCCACAGTCATAGGCAGGACCGACCGCCGAGCGGTAGATCGTCCGCGAAAACTCGTTCCACAATCCTGGTTCGGCAGGCCGACTGGAATCAGAAAATAGGGTCGCTAGCCCCGTTTCCCTCTCGGCCTCTCGCTCGACTTCCACGCGCAGAAGGTGACATTTCTCGATACAATCGCCGCCCAGGTTGCGCCACTCCTCCAGTGCTTGGAGAACTTCGGCCTGACCTGAGGAGTTCAGGTGTTCGATCACCACGTCGAATTGCTCATCAAGTTGGCGCAAGCAGCGGCCGTTTTCAAGCACAATCCATCGAAGCGGCGGTCGATCGCCAACCGGCGTCGCCAGCACTCCCACAGACAGACCAGAGATCTGCATCTGCTCTGGCGGCCAGAAAGGCAAATGTGGTAGAAGCTCCTGTATTTGGGCGCGAATGTCGCTTTGGTGTTTCAGCAACTCCTGGTCCCGCCTCAGTTGAACTATCCTGCTATTTGCCACCGCCCGACTGGGCACTTGCGCCATCTGTCGCCTATCTTGATCCCACGCCTTGTACTGTATAAAGCAATCCTGCACGTATTTTACCGTTGTGCCGTACTTGGCAGCCTCGACGATCCGCTTCACTTCATCGTCGTCGAGTGGTCCCGTTCCGTGTCGATGCAGAGCGCAAGCGACATTGTAAGCCCTGGTTACGGTCTTCGGGTGGCGATGCAGCATCCTCTTTGCGACATCCAAGGGCTTACCCTTTGCGACCAGATCCAGAACCAACCGAAACTCGTCCAAGTTTCTTGGCTTGATGTGCTTCCCTTCGTGCTCCATATCCTGCCTCCGTCGAATTATAGCGCGAGTTTCTCATTTTGGGGAGATAGTGCACGAAATTCCATTTCCGTGCACCGACGGAAGCGCTTCAATTGGACTATGACGAGAGCGCAAAATGCCCGTGACTGCAAAGCCCCGAAGATCACAATCAGCTACGCCCCGGCCCCAGACGCCGCACAGCGCCTGATCCGAGCCTACCAGCTCATCTTGAACGCCGCGTCTCGGGTAAAAGCGTGCAGCAGTGACATGCGCCGCGAGTGTGATGGTCAGCACGGCCTGCAACCCGCAGGCAGGAGCGGGTTCGACTCCCAGCACGGCGCTCCAGGGGAGAACGATAGTGACAGTGAAAGAACTTGCAGTGGCACCGATTCCTTGGCAGGTGGCCAAGGTGATCTTTGAAAGGAAGCACTATCTCCATAGCCAGCCGGGCGGCACGCTGTTCAACTTCGGCGTCTTCTCAGGCGGGCTGAAAGGCGCTGTGTGTTTTGCGCGAGGGGCGACGAAAGCCTACCGCCTGGTCGAAGGGGCTAGCACGAGGGACTGTGCCACCCTCGCCCGCCTCTGGTTATCAGACGAGCTACCGCGCAACCGCGAGAGCCGAGTTATTGGCGTGGTCCTTCAGGCCCTACGCCGACATTCGAGTCTCAAGTTTCTGATTTCCTACGCCGACCCGGCGCAAGGACACTTGGGCACTATTTATCAGGCCACTGGCTGGCTTTGCACCGGACTTTCAGAGGCAATGCCCCTCTACGACCTTGGCGATGGGATTCCTCGTCATTCCCAAAGCCTGTCCCACGCCTTCGGGACGCACTCCGTGGCGCACTTTCAAGCCAGCGGTGTGACCGTTCGAAAAGTGCCACAGGCGGCCAAGCATCGTTACGTCTACTTCCTGGTCGGGAGTTGGCGCCCCCGGCTCAGAGTGCCAGTGCTGCCCTATCCTAAGAAGGAGGCTTGCGTTGAAACTTGTTGACTTGCCGCTTGACCAACTCCGAGAAGCGGAATGGAACCCTAACTCAATGAGCAATGAACTGTTAGCCAAGCTGCGCGAGTCAATCGTGCGCTTCGGCGTGGTGGAGAACCTTGTAGTTCGCCCTCTGGACGGCGATTATGAGGTCCTCAATGGGAATCAGCGCCTGACGGTCTATCGCGAGTTGGGCCTTTCCTCTGCGCCTTGCGTGGCGCTCAACCTGGACGACGCGGGCGCGAAGCTGCTCGCCCAGGCTCTCAACAGGCTGCAGGGCGAGGACGATCTTGGCCTTCGGGCCCAACTCATTAGGGATGTTCTGAAAAGCATCCCACAGCAAGAGGTGCTGGCGGTGTTGCCGGAGACCACCTCATCGCTTGAGGCACTTGCGTCTCTCGGGCAGGAGACCATCGTCGAGCACTTGAAGGCGTGGGAAGAGGCGCAAAAGGCTCGCCTCCGCCATCTGTCTTTCCAGCTCACCGAGGCGCAGCTTGAGGTTGTCGAAGAGGCGCTGAGGCGGGTGCTGCCCGATGCGAAGATGGCGAGGACAGAGAGCCCCAACCTCAGGGGAACGGCCCTCTACCTTCTGTGCCAACGCGTCCTTGAGGCTGCCTGTGTAGGGGGTACACAACATGGAGAGTGACGATGCAGAACGTTAATTGTCCTGTTTGCGAGGAAGCTCTGAGAGTGACGATCACCAAGAGTAGCCGAGGCAAGGCGGCCCTGATGATGTTCTGCCCTCGGGACGGGCGCCACTTCAGGGCGTTCGTGAATGATCGACCTTTCGTGGCCAAGGTGCTGGCTAGCTTGGAGGCGAAAGGCGTGTCCGATGCAGGTTAGAGGGGGGTGGCAGCGATGGCAGAAGGAGGGGACAAGCCCGCGCAGTCTATCCGCTGGTCGACGGACGGGGAAGTCTGTTTCATAAACGGGTGGGCGTGGGGTCTAAGCGACACGGGCGGGACGGTGTGCTTGGGCCGGGAAAAAGAGCTTCAAGGCAAAGACGATGACGAACCAAAGACAAAGGGCGTACAAGTTAAGCGATTTGGTCTCCGCAGGAGAGCTAGCCAAGGCATTAGGCGTCTCCGTGGAGACCGTCCTGGAGTGGCGCCGAAAGAGCGGTCTTCCCGGCTATCGCATCGGTAAACGAGTGTACTTTCTCGAATCTGAGTTTATGGACTGGATCCGAGAGAACCTCAGGATTCAGGGGTGAACGCCGTCCAAGACGGCGCTGTAGGTGATTTGGAAGACGCTCCGAACAGCCGTTTCTGGAGGGGGCAGTAGGATGACACTACCTGATCGCAAAGACCCCTGTGCACCTCAGGGCTGTAGCTCACAGATGGCGAGGGGCGGGGCTGCCCTGGAGTATCTGCGACTGGGATGGGCACCGGTCCCGCTGTGCTGGCCCACGCACGACGGTCGCTGTGGCTGCGGGCGAGGCCACACGGGCAAGGACATCGGCAAGGCGCCGCTGCTGGGGAAAGGCTATCAGAATCTAGTTCCCAGCGAGCGCGACGTCCGGCAGTGGTGGCGAATGTGGCCACGGGCGAACATAGGCGTTCTGCTCGCGCCCTCTGGGTTGCTGGTCGCTGACGCCGACGGTCCGGCGGGGGTGACGGAACTGCACCTTCAGCGTCCGTTGCCGCTAGGGCCAATCTCGCGAAGCGGGGGCGGGGGCGAGCATCGCTGGTTCCGGGTGCCAGCGCACGTTTCAGGCCGTACCACGAAACGAGGTGAATCTCACGCGCTGGACATCCTGGCCTCAGGCTACGTGGTCGCGCCGCCCTCGGTACATCGCAGTGGCCAGTTCTACACGTGGTTGATCTCGCCCGAGGACGCACCGCCACCAGACGCGCCGCCGTGGGCATTAGAGCTATTGGCCCAGAGTGCACCTCACACGAAACCGGCGCGGGTTAGCCTGCCATCTAACCTTCCCCCGGCTGATCTCGCTTGCCTACCATTATCCAGCAGGGCGCGAGGGCTGCTAGTCAATGGTGTGACTACTGCGGTCTACTCCTCACGCAGTGAAGGCCTCTTTGCCGCTATCGCCGCTCTCGTCCGAGCGGGAATTGACGATGGGACCATTGCCAGGGCCGTTTGGAACAGCCCTGCTGGCCAGAAGGCGCGGGAGCAGGGTGAAAGGTGGCTGGCCGACGAGATAGCGCGAGTGCGGATCAAAGTAGGCCTGGCAGCACAGTCTGTGCAGCCTGTCGCCATGGCAACTCTTACCCGGCCGCAAGGGGTAGCTGTGCCGTCACCAGTTCGACCACAGGGAATACCTGTCAGCGCACCCGCTGTGAAGGGGGACAACCGATGAAGCTTTCACCACTATTGCCAGCCCTCAGAGTCGATCTCGGTAATGGCGTCGAGGTGTACTTCACCGAGGCGACTAGCGTAGCGACAGGGCTACGCCGGGTCAAGGCCAGCGTCTGGAATGGTCGCCTGCTCGCCGAGGCGGTCATCCGTCCTGACTTGGCCGATGAGCGTCGCCGCTTCGCTAGACTGACAGCCAAAGCTGATCCCACCTCTGTCCCCGACCCTGATGCGGTGGAATTAGCGCTGATGCAGTTGGCCCACGCACTAAGCTCCAGTGCCGCCACCAACACAGGCCAAGCTTCGGGTGCAAGCCCAAGCGGCAACGTGTACCAGGAAACACCGGCAGGTTTGCTGTGGCTCAAGCCCACGAACAGCGGAAATGTGCCAGTGAGCCTAACCAACTTCACGGCCAAAATCGTGGCCGACACCGCATTGGACGATGGCCAAGACGTGCAGCGCCAATTCGAGATAGAAGCGAGCCTGCACGGGCAAGTCAAGCGGTTCAGTTTACCAGCGGTCAAGTTCGCGGCGATGGCCTGGCCCACTGAATACCTAGGGGCATCGGCCATCGTCGCCCCTGGATTGGGACTCCGCGACCACGCTCGCGCGGCTATTCAGTGGCTGTCGGGTAATGTGCCCGAGCGCCAGGTTTACACCCACGTCGGCTGGCGCAAGCTGGGCCCCGACTGGGTGTACTTGCAGAGTGGAGGAGCCACGGGCGGCGCTGGGCCTGTGGCTGGAGTCGAGGTTAGACTGAGTGATCCCCTCTCGCGCTACGTCCTGCCCAATGTGCCCAATCCGGATGAACTCGTGAGGGCGATTCGAGCGAGTCTGCGCGTATTGGAACTCGCTCCGGCACACATCGCCGTGCCCATCTTGGCTGGGACATACCGGGCGACCCTTGGGCCGGCGGACTTCAGCCTGCATTTGGCCGGGCCAACTGGACAGGGCAAGACTGAGTTCGCCGCTCTTGCCCAGCAGCACTACGGTGCCGAGATGGACGCGCGTCATCTTCCTGGGTCGTGGCTGAGCACGGGCAATGCGCTGGAAGTCCTGGCCTTCGGGGCCAAAGACGCCGTGCTAGTGGTAGACGATTTCGCTCCTACCGGCTCCCCTCAGGATGTACAACGGTTTCATCGTGAGGGGGATAGGCTGCTGCGTGCCCAGGGAAACCACGCGGGGAGGCAAAGGCTCAACCGTGATGCCACGCTTCAGATGAGCAAGTATCCCAGAGGACTGCTAATTAGCACGGGCGAGGAAGTCCCCAAAGGCCAGTCGTTGCGAGCGCGGATGCTGGTGCTGGAGCTATCCCCGGGCGATCTCGATTGGGCGATACTCACGGAGTGTCAGCGAGCGGCAGCGGGTGGACTCTTCGCTCAGGCCATGGCCGGATTCATCCAGTGGCTGGCCCCGCAGTATGAGGGTATGAGCGCCAAAGTGCGCGCGGAGGCAGAAAGGCTGAGAGATTCGGCACCCAACGGTCAGCACAAACGGACGCCGTCGATCATAGCCGACTTGGCCGTAGGGCTGGAGTACTTCCTCCACTACGCCGAGGGGTCCCAAGCGCTGAGCGCTGACGAGTCGGCACAACTGTGGCAAGAGGCATGGGCAGCACTCGCGAGAGCGGGGGAGTTGCACGGAGGTCGGCAGGGCGAGAGCGAGCCTGCTCATCGCTTCCTGGATCTCGTCAGCTCGGCCATAGCCGCTGGTTACGCTCACCTGGCCAGTCCCACGGGCAGCGATCCAGCCAATCCAGTGGCTTGGGGCTGGCGGGGGCGAGAGGTGAACACGGGGCTATCCTCGTACACCGAGTGGATGCCGCAGGGCAAACGCATTGGCTGGGTAGAGGGAGATAAAGTGTATCTCGAACCGAATGCTGCCTTCGCAGTGGCCCAGGAATTGGGGCAAAGAATTGGCGATGGCCTTGCTGTCACCTCCCCGACCTTACGCAGGCGGCTCAAGGAACAAGGCTTGCTCGCGGGTTGGGACAACGCCAGACAGACACTGACCGTGCGGCGCAGGTTGGAGGGTCAAGAGAGAGATGTATTGTTTTTCAACTCCGAGCGGCTCTATACCGATAAAAAACCCGACATTCCCGACATTTCCGAGGCCGACTCCGCGACACTTCAAGGGCAAGAATCGACCCGTGGCAGGGATGGGGCCACCAAAGGCGACAGCGACAGAAGCCCAGAGCAAGTATCATTGGGGGCGGCCAATGTCGGGAATGTCGGGTTAAATAGTGGTAGAGAGTCAAGCGAAGCGGAAAAAACAATGAGTATTTTTGACTCGACTTGGAAAGACGGCCTGAGCGACGAGGATGGGCCGCAAGAAATCAAAGGGGATGACAGTCTATTTGTGCTGACGAGCGACTGGCAAGAAGCACCAGCAGGGGCGGTGCTGCCAGCAGGGGTGGAATGTCGGATGGACTTTGCCAGCGGGAAGACGTATGCCCGCCGAATTAAGGACGATACCCAACGGCAAGGCGTGATCGACAGGAGCCAGGAGAGAGTTGAGGAACCCAAGGCTACGCGTCAAGCCGCGGGAGTTGGTGCCGACAGTGGCCAGAGTGCTGGCCTGAGGTGTGCCTTGTGCGGCAAGCCGGCGTTTTGTCTTTTGGCTGATGCCGGCCCGGTGTGCAAAGAGCACGCCCTCGACGATGTGCGCTGGTTGCCGCTGCCCGAATGATGTTGAATGTGCGCAAAGAGGTCCAGGATGGTTGAAAGGCGGCGAGCGTGGAGAGGCAACTGCCCAACGTTTTTTCCTGGGGGATAGTTATCGTTGATATTCAGTCCGCGTACGGTGTCCAACCAGCAAAACACCATAGCGAACAAAGCGGGATTTGACGACGTTATAACCGAGATTAGTCGCATTGAAGCCGCATTTAAGCGACATTGGGCGACCTTGAAAGTCGGTTTTGTGAGCGGTGAGCGCCGAAGGACGGGACGTTAGCGGCAACATGGTGGCGTATTGATGAGGGGAATGATTGCTTACTGTTTGAACTGCGGCGAATATGTGCAGTTTGAAGGAGAGCCGATAACGGTAAAGACACGAATCGGCGCCAGAAGGCGTCTTGTGGGGATTTGCGCCGAGTGTGGACACAAGGTCACCCGCTTTTTGCCGAGCGAAAACGGCCCAACCGTCCACAGTGTGAGAGTGGGAGCCACTACTTTGCGGGGATTGCAGCGTGCGAGTTGCCTGCTGGAGTTGTCTCAGCGGGCTATCGTGGAGAGCATCCTGAGTGAACACCTCTGCGCGTTCGTTGGGGACCAACTTGTGGAACTCAACCGCGCCGGGTTGATCAGAGGCTCGGAGCTTGCGAGGCGACGGCGAGAGCTCGCCAAGCCCGTCGAGGACTGGACGCCGCCGGAGCGTGGCCGAACTGCGGCCGTTGAAGGTCCACAGGAGCCATCCCGGTTGTGGCGACTGCTCTTCGGGGAAGGGAAGTGAAGCTGATGCGCGTAGCTTTGTACGCAAGGGTAAGCACAACAGACCGAGATCAAGACCCCGAGACTCAGTTGATGCACCTGAGGGACTTCTGCCATGTCCACGGTTGGGAAGTCTACCGCGAATACGTGGACAAGGCTTCGGCTTTGGATGTAGCCCACCGTGCCGCCTGGCGGGAACTGCTGGACGACGCGGCCAAGCGCAGATTCAAGCTGGTGCTGGTCTTCAAGCTGGACAGAGCCTTCCGCAGCGTGAAGCATATGCACGATACCTTGGGCACGTGGGCCGTTCTGGGCATCTCATTCCAAAGCCTGCGGGAGCGATTCGACACCAGCACAGCGCTGGGGAGATTGCTGCTAAATCTCTTGGCCTCGCTGGCGGAGTTCGAGTTGGAGCTGATTCGGGAGCGCGTGCGAGCGGGTATGGAGCGGGCGCGCAGACAGGGCAAAAGGATAGGGAGGCCGACGGTGACCGAGAGGCGAGGCTTCAATGGCAGGTACGAGAAGATGCTGGCAAGACTTCAGGCTAAAGAGATATCGCGACGGCGGGCGGCTAAGGAACTGGGGATCGGGTACGCCACGCTTTTGCGATTGATGGACGGGAACGTGCACTAGTTGGGCACACAAAGATCGCGAATAAGGTATCACCGCCTGGAGATGTATCGAATGGCCCTAGACAACAGCGCAATGGTCCTGCTACAATGCGCCCAGCGGAGGCTTGGTTGGGGATGCTCCGTCGGGGGTCCTTTCGCCAGCGTGCTGGTGCAGTATCTGTAACACTCTCTCAGCGTTGCTGTGGCATCCCTTTTGCCCGATCTGTATCAGGTCGGGATTGAGCAAGGAAAACCGAATTCTTAGCGGACAGAAGTGCCAGCTTCCAATCACCTAACCGCCCGTCCCAAGGTGCACACCACTTCAAACGGGAGGTCAAATCATGGTCACTGAACAGATAAGTCGCCCCGCATTCTCCGGTGCCTACCCCGTAGCTGAGGCCTCATTATACATCCGCGCCGTGATGCGCGACCTGGATCCGGGACAGACAATCCACCGAGATGCCTTGGACAGCATAAACAGCAGACACTTGCACTACTGGGCAAGACAAGGCCTGGCGGGTCAGTACCTGCGCGGTCTGAGAGGCAGCGATGTCACGTTGAACTTCCTAGACCTAATCAGCCTGCGGTTGATAGCGGCGATGCGTTCGCATGGAGTATCCTCGCAGGACATAAAGACCGCTCACGAGGTGCTTCAGGCTAAATGGCGCGTAAGCCATCCGTTTGCCATGCAAGAGATTTGGGTATCTGGGGGGGACGTATTCGTACGTGAAGGCTTGGACTACCTGGCAGTGTCCAAGCACTGGCAACCGGCCTTTGCCTTCATAGAAAGATTCCTCATCAGACTTCACGGCATCACTTTTTCAGAGGATCGCGTCGCACAGCAATGGGAGCCATATCCGAACGTTTTGCTGGACCCGAGTGTTCAGTTTGGCGACCCGTGCGTCAAGGGCACGCGAGTCGCGACAGAAGTCATTTGGTCATTCCATAGTGCAGGCGACAGCGTCGGTGAACTGGCCAGAATGTACCATCTGACGCAGCCGCAGATTGAGGCCGCTATTGAGTGGGAACGGAAACTCATTACCGCCCGGAACTAGATTCCTGCTGGATGAATGCTTGCCCGGCGAGATTGCAGATGCCCTTCAAATGGTAGGGTATCCCGTTATCAGCTGCGAGAAGGCATTTGGTGGGAAAGGGAGAAAGGACCGCGAAGATATAGTGCCATACTGCTCTGCCAACCATCTGGTGTGGATTACAAAAGACGATGCAGCGCGTTCAGAACATCGAAAGGACATCGAAGATCACAGGATCAGCGTAGTCTGGCTCAGAGGCATTTTGCGCGAAAGAAAGAAAAGGGATGGCGCTGTGCCCAAGCTTCGAATGCAAGACATTCATAGAATGCTGGTAAACAAGCTTGACGAGGTCGAAGCGACTGTATCAAGCGCCGACCACCCGCACTACTTCGTCCTCTTCATGAGGATTGATCGCAAGACGGAATTCAAGCGGTTCGCCACGCTAACGGAGGTCAGCAAGTGGCTCGAACGCCCGGGCAAGCGAGCAATGAGCCTATCTCATCTCTAACCACCCAACTCTTGCCGCAAAGTCCTCGGCTTTGTTTTGGGCTGCGTATTGACCAACCACTGAAGAACCAGGATCGACCGGGGTCCCGCCACGTGCTCCAAAAGGGGGATGTTCCCTAGCTTGGGAAAAGCAGGCGTTTCAGCGCCTCTCCAAAAGGACTTCCTTCGCCTTCCGCGGCCCTAGGTCCCAGGGGACGGAAAAGTACTGGAAATGCGAGCACAGGAACTTGGCGTTGGCGGCGGCAAAGATCAGGTCCATGGACGAAGCGATCATCCAGCCCCCGAAGATGCAGTAGCCTTGTACCATGGCGATGGTTGGCTTCGGCAGGTTACGCCAGCGCAGGCACTTGTCCAGATAGTGTTCTTTCATCCAGTTGTAGAAAGGCGCCCGTTCGGTCCGCCGCGTCCCTAGATAGAGGGGATCGGACCTCTGCTCGGGCGTGCCGAGGTCGTGGCCGGAGGAGAAGTGCTGGCCGTTACCGGAGAGGATGATCACCCTCACCTCATCGTCGGCTGCGGCCCGCTTGAAGGCGTCGTCCATCTCCTCAAGCAAGACGCGACTCTGGGCATTGTGATACTGAGGTCGATTCAGGATCACTCGGGCAATGACCCCCGGTTGGTAGATGATCTGTTCGTATGTCATGCTTTCACCGCCCTTTCCAACAGTCATATGTTGTGGCGAAACACGGCGCGCACCATCGAGGTCCAGCACCCGTGCGACTTTCCAACAGTCATATGTTGTGGCGAAACCACGAGCCCTTGAGTCTATCTATGCAGAATCCGGGTCAATGAGGTCTTCGCCGGTGATCCCATCGGCAACCAGTTCCTCGATCTCCTCGTCAGAAAGACCGAGATACTCTCGCAGGATGTAGGCACTGTGCTCGCCCAGGCAAGGCGCAGGCCGGCGCACAGCGCCCGGCGAGCGGGATAGCCTCGATGGGATTCCAACGGTCATCCGCCGTCCCACTTCCGGATGGTCGATCTCCACCAAGAAACGCCGAGCCTTTGTCTGCGGGCAGGTGTAGATCTCGGCCATGCTCCGCACCTTCCCAACCGGTACCCCTGCAGCTAGCAGCGCTTGCTCCACGTCCTCGGCGGTTTGCTGCTGTGTCCACTCCTGGAC
>Ga0315298_1007653_pt1 | contig 14131 bp, 11 predicted proteins | sample WHS_1_MG_FD_203077 | JGI IMG/M metagenome (GOLD analysis project Ga0315298, IMG submission 203077) | Extremophilic microbial mat communities from Washburn Hot Springs, YNP, Wyoming, USA - WHS_1_MG | ecosystem: Environmental > Aquatic > Thermal springs > Hot (42-90C) | place: USA: Wyoming...
TCACCATGTACTACAAGGACCGCCTGTACAACGGCGCCCGGGAGCACGGCATTGCGGGCCACGCCATGCAGGTGAACCGGGCGCGCGGTCAGGAGCACAATGAGAAGTTTTTAGCCGATGCCGCCTGGAAGCCCGAGATGACGCCCGAGGAATTCTACCGGGATTACGCGCGGCGTATCTTCGGCGAGGCCGCCGCGAACCAGGCCTTCCAGGCATTTCAGATACTCGAGCGGAACGAAGAGGAGATGAACTGGACCCAGCGCGGCAACTTTGGCTGCTGCGGTCCGATCGGCGAGATCGCCATCGTGAAAAGCTACGCCGGCCAGGGCAACCCTTACGACGGTCCAGCCTTCCCGGGATGGGCGGGTTTCCTGGATGACAGCCGGGCCAAGCTGCTCTACTTCAAGCGCAACGTCGAACTGCTCCGCCAGGCGGCGGACCACTTTGCGGAGGCGCAAGCCGGCGTCGGGCAGGGCGGCCGCGCGGAGCTGGCTTACCTGCGCAGCAAGACGGAAGCCTACATCATGCACATCGAGGCCCTCGCGCAGATTCGCCGGGCGTACCTGGAGTTCGATGCGGCGTTTCAGGCCAGGAACGCCGGGAAGCAGGCCGAATTCATCAAACGCCTGGACGCCAGCCTGGAGATGTTTCGCAAATCCAGCCGCATGGCGCGGGAGATGGGGGCGAAGTTCGCCGAGATCATCGACGACCCCTCTGACCTGGGCGTGCTGTACCGGATCAATATCTTCATGGTCCACGGATTCGACATTGTGGAGAAGTTCATGGAAAACATCGTGAACTTCCATCACGGCAGGTTCTACCTGAACCCCGTGCCGTTTGAAAAAGTGTTCGCGTCGCAGCCCAACATCCAGGCCGGCAGGGTGTGGTGAAGAGGGCCGCTTCCCCCTTCAGGTTTTACATCAACGTAACATCTGTTTTTCTCCCCTCTTTCTACAATGAGTGTGAAGGAGGGGCATGCCAGTGGAGAATCGCCGCACCTTTCTGTTGGGCGCCATCTACGGGCTATGGGGATTGATCGCCGCGGCGCTCGGCATCCCGGCTTCGGTGTACCTGCTGTTGCCTCCCAAGGCGCGCCAGGACGACGAGTGGGTGGAGGCGGGAGACATCGCGGCGCTGAAGCCTGGCGAGCCGGCCGAAATCGTCTTCCGCCGGAACCGCCGGGACGGATGGAAAATCACCAGCCAAAAGAGCACGGTATGGGTGGTCAAGACCGGCCAGCGGGACGTGGCCGCCTACGCTCCCCAGTGCACTCACCTGGGCTGCGCCTATCACTGGGACGACCGCCGGCGGGAGTTTCTGTGTCCGTGCCATTCCTCCTCGTTTGGACTGGACGGCCGAGTGCTTTCCGGACCGGCGCCGCGGCCCCTGGACCGCTATGAGGTCCGCGTCGAGAACAACAAGCTGCTGCTCGGCCGTGTGCGGCAGTCCGGCGGGGGCGGCGCATGAGACGCATCGCAGACTGGCTGGAGCACCGCACCGGAATTGAATCGGCGGTTCGCAGCTTCCTCTATGAGGAGATCCCCGCCTCGAGCAACTGGCGCCAGGTCTTCGGCAGCGTGGCGGTATTCCTTTTCCTCACCCAGGTCTTCACCGGCATTCTGCTCTCTTTCAACTACGCGCCCACGCCCGGGGATGCTTACAACAGTGTGCGCTACATTGTGGCCGAGCTCACCGGCGGGCGTCTCATCCGCGGCCTGCACCACTGGGGCGCCAGCATGCTGATCGTGGTGGTGGTGCTGCACATGGTCCAGGTGTTTCTCTACGGGGCCTATAAGAAGCCTCGCGAAGCCACCTGGATGGTAGGGGTGGTCCTCCTGCTGCTGACGCTGGCGTACGGGCTCACCGGCTACCTGCTCCCATGGGACAACCGGGCTTACTGGGGCACCGTGGTTACCACCCAGATCGCCGGCAAGGCGCCGCTCTTAGGTCCGTACGTGAGCCGGTTGCTCGGGTCCGGCGGCGAAATCGGCGTGGTCACTTTCGCGCGCTTCTATGCTCTTCACGTTCTGCTGCTTCCGCCCGCTACCCTGCTGTTGATCGGTGCGCACATTTACCTCGTGCGAAAGCACGGGGTGGCGCCGTTGCCGGGTGATGAGGCCTTGCCCCGGAAGAAGTTCTTTCCGGGACAGGTATTCCGGGACACCGTCGCTATCTTCATCGCTTTTGCGATTCTGTTCACTCTGGCCGTGGCGGCGCGGGTGCCCCTCGAGCGTATCGCCGATCCCACCGACACCAGCTATATCCCGCGTCCGGAATGGTATTTTCTGTTTCTGTTTCAAACTCTGAAGTGGTTTGAAGGGCCGCTCGAGGTGGTGGGGGCCGTGGTGTTGCCCGGCCTGGCGGTTGCTGCGCTGATCCTGGTTCCGTTCATCGATCGCGGCCGCGCCGTGCGGGTGACCCGCCGTACCGCGGCGTTTACGGCGGTCACCCTGGCGGGGGTGACGTGGACTGGCTTGACTGTGGCCGCCGTGGCGACCACTCCCAAGCCGGTGACGCCCGTCCAGATCGATTTTTCCGAGCCAACCGACTGGATGCATCTGTCGCCCGAGGAACTGGCCGGCATCGGTTACTTTCGCGGCGAGGCCTGCGCCACCTGCCATAACCTGGTCGAGGGCAAGGCGAAGGTCGGCCCGGACCTGGCGCTGGCCGCACCCCGCAAGAGCGCCGCGGAGATGATCGCGCACTTCCAGAATCCCGCGCAGGTTGTGCCCGGCACGGCCATGCCGGCCGTGCAGCTCACGGGCCCGCAATTGAACGCCCTGGCCGCGTTCCTGCTGAAGCTGACGCCCCGCAACGCGGCCGCGCTTCAGGCTGCTCCGGAGTTCGCCGTCACCGGGGCGATGGTGTATCAGGCCAACCGCTGCGGAGCCTGCCACCAGGTCAACGGAATGGGGATGAGAATCGGTCCCCCGCTCAACGGCCTGGCCAGACGCCGGGACGCCGCCTGGGTGGAGCAGCATTTCCGCGAACCGCAGAAACTCTCGCCGGGCACCATCATGCCGCCTTACCGTTTCACCCCGGCCGAAATGAAAGCGCTGTCAGCCTATTTGTTTACGCTTCCCGAGTGAGGTTCCGGAAGGTCACAGCCCCATGAGTTGCATCCCGGCATCCACGAAGAGGATGTTGCCGGTGACTCCGCGGGCCAGTTCGCTGGCCAGGAAAACCGCGGTATCGGCGACTTCGGCGGGCTCGGTGTTGCGGCGCAACGGGGCGCGCTTCGGAACCACCTCGAGGATACTCGAGAAGTCCTTGACGGCGCGGGCGGACGCGGTACGCACCGGGCCCGCTGAGATGGCGTTGACCCGGATGTTCTTCGGCCCGAGGTCGCTTGCCAGGTACCGCACCGAGGCCTCCAGGGAGGCTTTGGCCACACCCATCACGTTGTAATTCGGGACCACGCGCGTGGAGCCGATGTAGGTCAGCGTGAGCAGGGATCCGCCGCCGGTCATCAACGGCGCGGTGGCGCGCGCGATGGCCACCAGCGAGTAGGCGCTCACCTCCTGGGCCAGCAGAAAACCGCTCCGCGGCGTCTGGACGAAATCCCGCGTCAGATCTTCGCGGTTGGCGAACGCCAGGCTGTGGACCACCACATCGAGCGGGCGCTGCATTCCGGCCAGCCATTCCTGAAGCCCGGCGATCTCCTCTTCTTTGGTCACGTCGCAAGGCAGGATGCCCGCCACCGGCAGGTCACTGGTGATCTCGGCGAGCCCGTCTTTGTATTTCGGAGCCAGGCAAGTCAGCGCCAGGGTTGCGCCCTCCCGCGCAAACGCCCGCGCAATCGCGTAGGCAAGGCTCCATTTGTTCGCAATTCCCAGGACGAGGGCGAGCTTGCCCTCCAGCAGATTTGGCATGAGTTTCTATGGTAACCGATCACCGCAGAGGCATTGGCTTTCCGCCCGCCTCCTTGCTGCGCTGCGCGGCGTCCATGAAGGCGAAGATCTCCAGGGTCTCCTCGTTGGCGACCGGCGGCTGGCGGGTCTCGAAGAACTTGACGATCTCGACCACCAGCGGGCGGTATCCGGCGGCCGCCTTCGGATTGCTTTGGGCCACATCCTTGGTCCGGAACACCACCGCTCCGTAAGGCCCGTACGGGCGCATGGTGCGCACGCTGCCGATTCGCCCGTCTTTCCAGCGGCCTACGATCTCGTCGGCGGCGGGCGTCGCGGTTCGGCTTACCTCGATACAGCCCGGCCCCATGAGCGCATAGAGCATTTCAATCGGATGAATCGCGTACCATGCCAGGTCCAGATGGTGGTGCTCTTCGAGAGGTCCCGGGCCCCAGGTGGCAGCCCCTACCATGTCCGGATACTTCATGGTGGTGGCTATTTCGCTGTAGCGCAAGCTGGAGGAACTGAACCAGGGCACGCCGGCCTCCCTGGCCAGCCGTGCGATCTCCCGGGCGTCCTCCAGCGTGGCGGCAAGCGGCTTATCAATGAACATCGGCTTGCCGGCCGCAATGACAGGTTTGGCCTGTTCCAGGTGCACCCGCCCGTCCACGCTCTCCAGCAGGATGCCGTCCACCTTCTTGCACATTGCGGAGATGTCGGAAAAGATCTCGATGCCCCACTTCGTGCGCAGTTCGTTGGCGTACTGGTCGACGCGGGTATAACTGGACTCCAGGTCCTTACTGCCGCCTTTGTACGCCGCCACGACGCGCGCGCCGGGCACGTGGTCGGGCGAAGCCGGATCATTGAGTATCTTGGTGAACGCGATGACGTGGGAGGTATCCGTCCCGACAATGCCCAGACGGATCTGGGGCTGAGCCATGCACAACAGCCCGGAGAGGAATAAGAGCGCGAGAGGTTTCATGTCCGGATTGTACCCTGCCGGAAGGCAGGCGGAATGTCCCAGGGGTCTCGCGTCAAAGATCGAAACGCCGGTAGTCTCGCTTCCCGTGCCTGAGGTGGTGGGCGCCGCGAACAGCGGCTTCAGCGGGCCTGGCGCCGGTTTGCCCTTGCCGATGGGAGGATTGACATAATCCAGAAAATCCTCCGGCGGATAGCAGGTGTAGAGGTTGACGGCCTTGGCCGTGTCGATTGCAACAGCGCGCGCATCCTGGGGTCGGTGATCACCAGAGCCCGCCGCAGCCCGAGATCGGCCAGGTCCATGCCGATCTCCCGGGTCACTCCCGGGCCGAAGCGCACGGCCGAAGTGGCCATCTCGAAGGCAACATCGTTTGCCATAGTCAGAACATCCGCGACAGGGCTTTAGGCCATCGCTCCACCACGACCTTCTCTTTGGTGAAGAACTCAACGGCGTCCCGGCCCTGTCCGTGCAGGTCGCCAAAGAAACTGCCGCGCGCTCCGCTAAAGGGGAAGAAGGCCATGGGAGCGGCCACGCCGACGTTGATGCCGATGTTGCCCGCGTCGGCCTCCGAACGAAAGCGCCGCGCCAGCTCGCCGCTGGCGGTGAACAGGCACGCCATGTTGCCGTAGGTGGCGCTGTTGATCATCGCGATGGCCTGGTCGAGATCGTCCGCTTCGTGGAGACTCAGCACCGGTCCGAATATCTCGGTTTTGGCCACTTCGCTGGTCATCGCAAGGCCCTCCAGGACGGTGGGCTTGACGAAGTAGCCGTTCTCGTAACCGGGAATCCGCGCGCCGCGGCCATCCACGCTGGCGCGAGCGCCTTCTCCCAGCGCCTTGCCGATCAGGGCTTCGATGCGAGACTTGCTGGCGGCGGAGATCACCGGCCCCATCTGAACGTTGTCCAGACCGCAGCCGGTGACGCGCGCCGCCGCCGCCTCGCGAATGCTGTCACGAAACGTCTGCCGCGCACCGCCGACCAATACGGCCATTGACGCCGCCAGACAGCGCTGACCGGCGCAACCGAATGCGCTGTCGGCAACAACGGCGGTAGTGCCGTCGATCGGGGCGTCGGGGGCAATCACCACGATGTTCTTCGCGCCGCCCTGGCATTGCACTCTCTTCCCGCGGGCGGCGGCGCGGGCATAGACGTGCTGCGCCGTGGCTGAGGACCCGACGAAGCTGACGGCCTGCACCACCGGATGATCGAGCAGCGCGTCCACGGCTTCGCGGCCGCCGTTGACCAGGTTGACCACGCCGGCCGGAACTTTTACCGCCTCGAATACTTCGAAGATCTTCTGCATGGTCAGCGGCACGCGTTCCGAGGGCTTCACCACGACCGTGTTTCCGCTCGCCAGCGCGTAGGGCAGAAACCAGAAAGGAATCATGCCCGGGAAATTGAACGGGCAGATGATGGCGCAGACACCAAGAGGCTGGCGAATCATCAGTTCGTCGATCCCGGGAGCGATCTCTTCCGACAGGTACCCCTGCATCAGGGACGGCATTCCGCAGGCGACCTCGACGTTCTCGATGGCCCGGCGCATCTCGCCGCGCGCCTCGCCGAGAGTCTTGCCGCACTCCAGAGTGATTGTCCGGGCCAGATCCTCGAACTGCTCCTCGAGCTTCGCTTTCAGGCCGAACAGGTACTGGATGCGGTCGGTCACGGGAACGCGCCTCCAGGAGCTGAACGCGTTCCCGGCGGCGCGGACGGCGGCGTCGACCTCCGCCGCCGAAGACAGGGGCGCCTGGTCCAGCACCTCTCCGGTGGCCGGATTGTGCACCGGCAGCAGTTCAGTGGCCTTCGATGTCTCCCAACTTCCCGCTACATAGTTTCTGATCATCAGTTCACTTCCTTGCCGGCGCGCCAGTCCGGCTCGATACAGCCTGCGCGATTCGACGCAATTCCTGAACGCTCTTCTCCACGGCGGCGTCTTCGTCATCACCGTAGCCGGGGTCGAGAAAATCGATCTCCACCGCCAGGAAACCTTGGTAACCGGCCTCAGCCAGTAACTGCGCCAGTCTTTGATTGTCCACAATCCCGTCGCCCACCGGCACGGAGGAGAAGAAGAACCATTCGTCCACCGGAACGGACTTGCGCACCGTCAGGTCCTTGATATGCGTGGCCAGGACATACGGCGCCAATCTCTCCATGGCTTTGACCGGGTCGTCGAGCAGGCGCACGAAATTGCCGCTGTCAAAATTCATGCCGAAATAGGGGGAGTTGACGTTGCGGAGCAGGCGCAACATCTCCTCCGCCGTGAAGTCGATGTGGTTCTCAACGGCCATCCGAATGCCGTATTCTTCAGCGACTTTGACCGCATCGGTGAACATCCGGGAGAGCCGCTCGATCTGGGGCTCGTGGGGCAGCCTGCGAAACCGCAGGCTGCTGCCCACCACTCTCATCACCTTTGCGCCAATGGCTCTTGCGTGCTCGAAGTTCGCGATCATCTGCTCCCAGGCTGCCTGGTTCGTGCCGCCTTCCAGGCCATCCGGATGGCCCCAGGCCCACACCCGGTCCAGATTGGCCCGGTCCAGGGTCTCTTTCACACCGGCCAGGTAATCCCTGTCGCAGCGGATATAGCAGGATTCCAGGGAAACGCCGTCAACACCCAACTGGCGCGCGCGGGCGATGAACTCCTCCAGGGTGATGCGCTTCGGGGGGGCTGTCTGCTGCGGGTAGACCTCACCGAAGAAGCGGTGGTAGCAGTAGCTGTCGATGCCGATCTTCATACGTCCCGACACCCAGTGTATACGGGAACCGGCCCGGCGTCGCCCGCACCGCCGGGATTTGATCCCGGCCGGATCTTCAGGCATGATTGAACGTTGCAAGTATCGCAAACCCGGTATGCGTCTCCTCATTTGCTCTCTTGTGCTTCTCCAGACCCTCTCCGCGGCCGGCGATCCCCGAATCGTCCGGCTGGCCAGAGAAGCAGGCTCCAAGGGCTGGATCGTTTACAGCGCCAAAACCGAAAAGGGCGATTGGGACCTGTTCCTGATGCGTCCGGACGGTTCACACCGCCGCAACATCACCAACACGCCGGGCACGAACGAAATCGGGGCGCGGTTCTCGCCGGATGGAAAGCGCATCCTGTTCCGCCGGATCCCGCTGGAGATCAAGTTCAACCACGACTGGTGGGGGCGCGCGGGCCGTCTGGTGATTGCCGGCGCCGGCGGGTCGAACCCGGTGGACTACGGTGAAATTCCCTGGGCTTCCTGGGGCCCGGACGACGCCTCCGGCAAGGTGGGCGGGCACCTGGATGCCTTCCGGGCGGGCGATGTCCACCGCATGGCGCTCGACGCGCCCCTCGATCAATTCTGGATGGGGGGCGTCACCTGCTGCCGCGCCATCGCAACTCCTTCCTGACCGTGGTCAGCTACGTCTTCTATGGCTGGTGGGAGCCGTGGTTCGTCATCCTCATGATGTTCTCCACGGTGCTGGATTTCTTCTGCGGCAGAATCATCGGCGAACCGGGAACCAGCCCGCGCAAGCGCAAAGCCGCGCTCATCACGGCGATTTGCGGCGACCTGGGCCTGCTTGCGTTCTTCAAGTACTACACTTTCACCGCGGAAAACCTGAACCGGCTGCTCGCGGTTTTCGGTTCAGGGAGCCTGCCGCTGTTCGAGATCACGCTGCCGATCGGCATCTCCTTCTACACCTTCGAGAGCATGAGTTACACCATCGACGTGTACCGGGGCATCGTCCAGCCGGCTCGCAGGTTCTCCGATATTTCCTGCTTTGTGAGCCTGTTCCCTCACCTCGTCGCGGGACCCATCGTCCGGTACAACGTTCTCGCCGAACAGATCAGGTTCAGGAGTCACACACTGGAGAAGTTCACCGCCGGGATCGCCATGTTCATTCTCGGATTCGCCAAGAAGATCCTGCTTGCGAATCCCATGGGCAGGGTGGCGGACTCTCCGCGCTACTTGAAGACGCCCGCGGGCATCTGCTCCAACCGGGCGCTGATTACGGGAGCGAAATCCATCTTCGCCAGTACATCGCCGGCCACGTCGATGCCGGGCGCGACCTCGGTGAGCTCGAGCCCCGCGGGGGTCAGCCGGAAGACCGCGCGTTCGGTGATGTACATGACCTGCTGCTTCCTTTCGGCGGCGAGCGCGCCGCTGAAAGTGACCTGTTGAACCTGGCGGACGAACTTCCGGACCTCGCCCGACTTGCCCGCCGTGAAGGTCCCCAGAAACACCACTCTCCTGGCGCCTTGGGAGATATTCATGAATCCACCGGCGCCGGCAAGCCTGCCGCCGAACCGGCTCACGTTCACGTTGCCTTGCGCATCGCACTCGGCCATGCTGAGGAACGCCACATCGAGGCCCCCTCCGTCGTAGAAATCGAACATGGCAGGCTGATCGATGATCGCCATCGGGTACACCGACGCGCCGAAGCTCAGGCCGCCCGCCGGCATGCCGCCGATGGCGCCCGCCTCTACCGTGAGCACCATGTTCGCAAGCCGGTTCTCCGCTCTGGCAACCTGGGCTACCGCTTCGGGCAGCCCGATGCCGAGGTTGACGATGTCGCCGTCGCGGATTTCCAGAAAAGCCCGCCGGGCGATGTGCAGTCTGGAGCCGTCGCAGGTCAAGGGCACGTCAATCTGCCCGATATCGCCCTGGCGCACATAGGCGGGATTGAACTGCTCGGCGAAGGTCTGCATATGCGCTTCCCTTCGCGCCAGAACGAGCGCATCGACGTGGATCCCGGGCACGCGAATCGCCTTGGGGTCGCGCGAGAAGTCCGCCACCATTCGCTCAACCTGGACGATGACCATGCCGCCCGAGTTCTTCGCGGCCTGGGCGATTGCAAGCGCCTCGCCGCTGAAGACTTCGTCGTCGAGGGATACATTGCCGAAGGAGTCCCCGGCCGTTCCTCTCAGCAAGGCGACATCAATGGGGAACGCCTTGTACCACAGCCACTCCCGGCCACCGAGGCGCACCAGTTCCACCAGATCCTCTTGCGTACGTGCGTTCAGTTTCCCGCCTCCGTGGCGCGGATCCACGAACGTGTTCAAGCCGACATGACTGATGGTCCCGGGTTTTCCGGCGGCAATATCCCGAAACAGGTGCGTGATCACGCCCTGCGGAAAATTGTAGGCTTCGATCTCATTCGCGAGCGCCAGCTTTCCCAGCGAGGGGACCAGGTTCCAATGCCCTCCGATCACGCGTCTGACCAGCCCCCGAAAAGCAAGGTGGTTCAGGCCCCGCGATTCGCCATCTCCCTGGCCGGCCGCATAGACCAGGGTAAGATCCCTGGGCCTCAATTCGGCGCGAAACCGCTCCTCGATAGCGGCGGTAAGGGCTTCCGGGTGGCCGCATCCCACGAAACCGCTGGTAGCAACGGTCGCATGGTCCGGGATGAGACGTACTGCCTCGGAGGGGGTCAGAATCTGCACTCTTCGCATAGTAGTGGCGGATCAGCGGTAACGTACGAACAGCCTGAGCAGGTTGTCACCCCGCTTGAGGCCGCTCCGCGTGCCGTCGATGTAAAACGTGAAAGCTCCGGCCGGCCCGCGCCATTGATGATACCTCTCGACGGCAGCCTCGCGGTCGTTAAGCCATGCTTTGATTTCCGCTACGTTCTCGGGCTTCTTGAAGTTCAGCGAGATGTAGTTGTGCCGGTCCGGCGGCGGAGGGATGTAGCGCTGCACATACGCGATGGGGAACCGCGACGTGTACCAGAACTGCCGGCCCTCCAGACCAGAGGGCGCCGGGGGAGCGGCGGGATTTTCGGTCCGGGCTGTGCGGACCTCCTTCGAGATTCGCGGCCCCTGGCGCGGCTCAAAGTACACCAGCAGTTCCCTCGAGAAACGCTCATTGAGCAGGTTTTCCACCCGGGCGCCCAGGAAATTTGCGGCCGCAGTGTCCGATTGAAACTGCGGGAGGTGGAGCGCCTGACCTGCGGCCGGAGGCGGATTCGCTCCAACCGTCCATTCCGAGACGTCTGCAATTACCCGTTCTTTGGGGAAACGCACGGCGATCTCAAACCCGCCCCCAACCGCTTTCATCGGGAGCGTCGCCCCGCTTGATTCCACTCGCAGGAGCGCTTCATCATCGGGCGGAAACAAACGGACGCTGCGGGTCTCTCCCTGCCAGCCTTCGACCTCGATGCGATAATGATCCGCGAAACGATCGCAGGCGGCAACGGCTCCGGCAATTCTGAGCGGCGGGTTGGCGTAGCGCGGCGGCGGGCCAATCTCCAGCACGACGACCGTGCGGGCCGGGACGCTTCTATCGAAGACCTCGCCGGATGCCATATCGAGGCTGCCGGCGCCGGCCACCAACCGTTCTTCGGGATACAACTCCCGGACCTGGTACGGCCCTGTGCCGGTAAGCCCGATCGTGCCGTCGAAACGGAACGAGGCCTGCCCCTCGAAGGGATTGGGGTTCACCAGAAAAACCAGACTGCGATCGTCTTTGGCGTGTGCGTAGATCTCCACCTGTCCGAGTTTCGGCAGGCCGGTAAGCGGAATCGTGTTTGCGTAGTACTCCCAGTGGGTCTTCACGAAGGCGGTCCAGCGCGCCAGGAAACGCCGCGCGCGCTCCTGGTCGGCGGGGCTCAGGCGGTCGAACAGCGCCCGGGCTTCGCCCAGTTGCAGATTCGGCGTGACCGCGAGTCCCTGCAAGATTCCGTACTCAAACACATTCGCGTCGTGCAGCACCGAATCGCCCGTCACGAAATACTCGCAGTTGCGGAAGTACTCGACCGGCGTCAGGTAGTTCAGGAAGTAGCTGACCATCTCATGGCGCCGCGAGTTGTCCAGGGCCTCGACGCTGTTCAGCGAAGGAAAGTAGACGGTGAAGTGAGGGTCGTTCAGATAGAATCCGTCCATCCAGGGGGCGATTTTGGGGACGAACGGCGGCCAGCCCAGATTCGAATCGTAGGTATATCCCGGCGCCGACCGCCGGACGTCCCGCAGCATGCGGACCAGGTTGAAGACTTGGCGGTACAGTCCTTTCTCGCCCGGCGGATGTCCGTGGCGCGTGTCGTAGCAGGGGGCGATTTCGAGGAAATCGAAATTGGCCTGGCGGAAATTGAATTCCAGGCTGGCCGCGATCAGCACGCCGGTGAACCAGCCGGCGAAATCGTCCGAACCCCAGCAGTACGCGGCGCGGCGCCGGCCATCTGCGTCCATCATCTTCCACTCCGCCCGCCCTTTGTCCTGCGCATAGTGGTTGAAGTGAGGCGCGGTCAAATGATTGGCTCCGGTGTACAGACCCAGGCGCATGCCGCGATCGCGCGCATATTCGCCGATGCGCCGCGCGACGGCAGCGGCCGGCGTGCCTGGGATCCATTCAAATGGCCCCTCGTAAAGCTGGCACCATTCCATGCTCAGGCTCTTGGCGAAATCGATTTCCTCCGGGATTTTCTCGGGGCGGAGCATGTAGTAGTTCGCGTCCGAAAGCGTGTAGAAGATGGTGTTCCGGACCGGCGTCTCACCCGGTTTCGCGGGCGGTACAGCGCTGTCGATTTCGGTAAACCGGTTGACGATCGAGGTATAGATCAACTGCGGTCCCAACAGGTGGGGGATCGCGTAATCGAAGCGCACGTAGCGTCGGAAGGCCCCGGCGGCGGCTTGATCGTAGGGTCCGAGTTTCCGGCCGCTCAGAAGATAGGCGCCGGAGGTGACGGCGTGGCTTTCGTAGACCTCGCCTGCCCGGAGACGCACATAGGGACTGTAGCCTACGGCCAGGCGCCCTGCCTGGGAATCGATCTCGCCGGCCGCGAAATCCAGGCTGTAGAACCTGCCCTCACCGCCCCGCTCCACAAAGGCGCAGATCGGCAGGGGGCCCAGTGCGCCGCTCCTCTCGCCGCGCGCAATCGTGACCCTGGCGCCGGGCGGAACCGCCAGCCACTCGATGTCGACATGTTCGAGCAGTGCGTTGTTGCGCGGCCGGATGCGGAGGGTCTTGCGGAGGTTGCCGAAGGCGGCGGGGGTGCGGGTGACTTCGACAGCCAGGTCCGGGGCGGGCCGGGTATACACCTGTCCGTCCAATACGAGACGGAAGCCGTCTTGAGCGTTCAGCGCCGCCCCGGCCATCAGGATCAGCGGCGCGAACCGGCGGCCACTCATAGCGTCAGCACCGCTTTGACCACGCCGCCGGCCTTGTTGCGCACCAGCTCGTAGGCCTGCGGAGCGCAGTCCAACGGGAAACGATGCGTGATCAGGGGCGCCAGGCGCAGTTTCCCCGTCTCGACAAGGGCGATCACCTGTTCCCATCCGCGGCGGTCCGACAGGGCGCCGAACACAACCAGGTCCTTGAGCACCAGGCGGTTGATGTCGAAGCGCTCGAGCGGAGCCGCTTGCACACCGTAAAACACAACTCTGCCGCCGCAAATTGCCGCCTCGATGGCCGCGGCGGCGGTCTCGGCGGCTCCCGCGCACTCGAATACCACGTCGGCCCCACGCCCGCCAGTGACGCTTTTCACGGCTTCCAGCAGATCCTGCTGCTGCACCCGAACGTAGATGTCCGCCAGGCCGAGGGTTGCCGCCTTCGTCAGGCGCGCCTCCGAGCGGCCGGCCAGGATCACTTTGCCGGCGCCCATCGCCTTCGCGATCTGGCAGGCCACCATGCCGGCCGGACCGTGTCCCAGAACCAGCACCGAGTCGCCCGGCTGGATGCCGCACTTGTCCAGGGCCGCCCACACCTCCATGTCGAGGATTGCTGCCTCCTCAAACGAAATCGAGTCCGGGATGCGGTATACGTTTCGTTCCGGGGTGACCACGAAGTCCTGGCAACCGCCGTCCCGCGTAATCCCCAACTCGAATCCGGTTTCACAGAACTGAACGCTTCCGCGGCGGCAAAAAAAGCACTCTCCGCAACCCACCACCTGATCGACGGTGACCCGGTCGCCGGCCTGTACCCGGGTTACGCCGGAACCGGCAGCGGCAATCACCCCCGCCATTTCGTGACCCAGAACCAGGGGTGGCTTGGCAAGACCGTAGTTGCCGCTGATGATGTGGATATCGGTGCCGCAGACGCCAACGGCTTTGACTCGGACGGTGACTTGGCCCGGCGGTGGTGCGGGAACCGAACCGTCCCGCTGCTCGAACCGGAATTCATTCCCGCCGAGCCAAACGAGTCTTTTCAAGCTGGTGTCCTCCCGAGGTAGTTTAGGCCCTTCCCGGGTGGCCAGTCAATTACTTACTTATAAAACGAGATTTAGTATTGAACGGCAATTGACGGTCATCCGGACTTTAGCCTACACTGTCTGCAAGGCGTCATGCCGAAAATCCAGCGTCCCCATTTCCGCCTGCTGCGCCTGCTGCGGCTGATCTATTTCCATTCTCCTGTCTCGC
>Ga0315298_1007654_pt1 | contig 14130 bp, 10 predicted proteins | sample WHS_1_MG_FD_203077 | JGI IMG/M metagenome (GOLD analysis project Ga0315298, IMG submission 203077) | Extremophilic microbial mat communities from Washburn Hot Springs, YNP, Wyoming, USA - WHS_1_MG | ecosystem: Environmental > Aquatic > Thermal springs > Hot (42-90C) | place: USA: Wyoming...
AGCATGCACATGCCGGTAAGCAGGTTGTAGAACCGGGTGTTGCTGCTCAGACCGCCGAATGCGCTGCCATTGTTGTTGGCCGGACTCGTCACGGCATAGAGCACTTCGCTGAAACCATGTGCCCCGGGATTGAATACACCGGCCCGCCCCGCCACCGTGGTGACGGCAAGGGCAGTACCAATCAACACCAGCAACGGCATGACCAGTATGGAGAGAGCGGTCATTTTTATTTCAAAGGACTCAATTTTCTTGCCGAGAAACTCCGGTGTGCGCCCCACCATGAGACCACCGAGAAAAACCGCAAAAATCATGAAGGCAAGGAAAGTAGCGAGCCCTGAACCAACGCCGCCAAACACGACCTCACCCAATTGCATCAGGAAAAGATTTATCCCACCGGACAACGGCATGAGAGAATCGTAGGCGCCGTTGGCCGCCCCCGTAGAGGTCGCGGTGGCCACCGTTGCCCACAGCGCGGTCGCGCCAGCACCGATGCGGTCTTCCACTCCCTCCATATTGCCACCACCGGCAAGACTCGCAGTATTAGCCTGGGATATCCCTAACGGGGTAAACACAGGGTTCCCGGCCAGTTGATAGTGCTGACTTACGAGCATCAGCGGGATAAAGAGCACCAGCATGGAAATCAGGATGGCCCATGCCGTACGCCTGGCCTTGGCCATATGCCCAAACATGAATACCAGAGCGGAAGGGATGAGAATCATGGCCAGGGTTTCTAAAAAATTGGTAAGAGCGGTAGGATTTTCGAATGGATGGGCATCGTTCATATTGAAGAAACCGCCCCCATTGTTACCGAGCATCATGATGGCCTCCTGAGAGGCTACCGGTCCCACATGCATTATCTGATGAAGAATGGTCTTACCGCCCGATACAAATGGTGCAATAAGGTCTGCCCGCACCTCACCGGTGAGGGTTTGCACCACGCCCTGTTCCATGAGAATCAACGCAAAGAGCGCGGAAAGGGGGAGCAGCACGTATAAAACGGTGCGGGTCATGTCGACCCAGAAATTTCCGAGGTCCTTGGTTCTATGACGGACGATAGCGCGAATGATGGGCAGGACGATGGTGATACCCGTCGCCGCCGAGAGAAAATTCTGCACGGTCAGGCCCAGCATCTGCGAGAGATAACTCATGGTCGAGCCGCCGGCGTAATCCTGCCAGTTGGTATTGGTGGTAAAGCTCACTGCAGTATTGAATGCGGAGCCACCCTGGACGCCACTGAAGTGTAAAGGATTCAGAGGCAGCGCACCTTGCGCCAACAACAATGCATAGAGAAAAACGCCACCGATCAGGTTAAAGATCAACAAGGCGATGGCGTAGCGCTTCCAACCCATTTCCTCGCTCGCAGAAACGCCGGTGACGCGGTAAAGTCCCCGCTCCACGGGGCCCATCAGGCGTGTTGCCCAGAATCGATCGCCCGCATAGATGCGATGCATATAGCGTCCCAGAGGCAAGGCCAGCAGAATGGTCAACAACAAAACCGCGGCTGTCAGTATGAGGGTGGATATCATAGAAACCGCTCCGGATTAATCAGGAATACCAAAAGATAGATAAAAAGCATGGCGCCCAATCCGAGACCTATCCACACGAACGCGTTCATTTTATGCTCCTCAGGCGATCCAATAGCTCAACAACCCCTATGGATGCCAGGAAAAAACCGATAATAATAAATAAGTACACAAGTTCCACACCAACCTCCTGCGTGAGCACGGGCCAACATCCCGCACACAATCATAATATGCTCGCATGAAAGCCTAGCAAGATTGCATCTATAAATTCCATATAAATCATCTATAAATTCTATATAAATGGTATATTTTTTGAGTAAATTATACTCATTGCAGATAACTATGGCGTTAACCCGCTTGGTAATGGCTGGGCTTTGGCCTATGCTCAAACGCGGGCAGGCGCGACAACGAGGGAGCATTATGGACGGTAGTATCCGGTATCTGGTAATAACGAATGTCGACTGAAGATCGCAAAGACGGGCGACCCGATCCGGATGCCCTGTTGGCACAGGTGCAGCAGGAGGAGCAGGCGCGCCAGCGCGGTCGGCTCAAGATTTTTTTTGGTGCCGCGCCGGGCGTCGGGAAGACCTACGCCATGCTGCGCTACGGGCAGCAGGAGATGACCAAGGGGGTGGACGTTTTGGTGGGTATCGTCGAAACCCATCAGCGCAGTGAAACCCAGGCCTTGGCCGATGTTCTGCCGGTGTTACCGCGCGTGCATATTCCATATAAAAATGTTGTGCTTGAAGAGTTTGATCTGGATGCGGCCCTTGCCCGCCGTCCCGGACTGCTCCTGCTGGACGAACTTGCCCACAGCAACGCCCCCGGCTCTCGCCACAAGAAGCGCTGGCAGGACCTGGAGGAACTGCTGGACGCGGGCCTTTCCGTGGCGACCACCGTGAATGTTCAGCACCTGGAGAGTGTTCACGAAGTCGTCCAGCAGATTACCGGGGTACAGGTTCAGGAGACCCTGCCGGATCAGATCATCCAGCAGGCCGATGAAGTGATTCTGGTAGATATCAGTGACGAGGATCTCTTGCAACGGCTCAAGGAGGGCAAGGTTTACCTGGGCGAACGCGGTCAGCGCGCGATGACGCATTTTTTTCGTAAAGGCAACCTGATCGCCCTGAGGCAATTGGCATTGCGACTGGCGGCGGACCGGGTTGATCTGGAGTTGCGACAGTTTCATCAACAGAATCCGGAAGAGGGGCGGCGTAGCGGTAGCCGGGATCGTTTGTTGGTAGCCGTGAGTGGCCGCCCGGAAGATGAGCATCTGGTGCGCGCGGCTTATCACCTGGCGACCGCTCAACGGGCCGACTGGCTGGTGATTCATGTGGACACCCCACGCGGCCTGCTGCAGAAACCCCAGACCCAGGCATGGATATGGAATCATCTGCATCTTGCGGAAAGTTTGGGTGCTGAAACCGCACGTCTGACCGGCGTAAATATCGGCGCGGAGGTTTTGGCTTATGCGCGGCTGCGCGACGTCACCCAGATTGTACTGGGACAGACGCAGGGCTTGCGCAAATTCATTTGGTGGTGGCCCGGTTCTTTGACGGCGCACCTGTTGAACAGCGAGCGCGGTATTGACGTAGTGATTCATCCGTTGCCGGTAAAAAAAGCCATTCCGGAAGATCGACGCCTGCGGAATCAACAATACCTTGGCATCGTGGACATGCCCCTGCGCCAGCGTACCCGGAATCGCGCCTTTGTGATCAGCGGGGCAATAGGTCTCGCTTTAAGTGGTCTGGCCTGGTCTCTGGGGGCTTACCTGGGTTTTGCCGGGGTCTTCATGCTGTACATGCTGGGCGCGGTGGGCACCGCCCTGATGTACGGCCGCTGGCCCTCCCTCATCACGTTCATTGCCGCCGTGGTCAGTTACTACTCGTTTGGATTGGATCGCGGTATGCCAACCACGGTGGGCTCGCTTGCTTACTTTGCGCTGATCCTCTCTCTGATCCTGCTCATCAGCCAACTGGTGGCGCGATCCCGCGAGCAGGAGCTCATGGCCCGGATCCGCGAGCGACGCGCCCGCAATCTCTATCAACTGGTTCAGGCGCTCAGCAGTGCCCGTGGTGTCGAAGGGATTCTGAACGCCAGCATCGAGAAGTTGCACCAGACCCTGGGTATCGCGGTCGCATTCTGGCTGCCGCCGACGGATAACACGGGTAGTCCGTTGCAGATGTTTCCAGCGTCCACCGAACTGGAAGCTCCACAACGCAACCTGCGGGCTGCCGCCCGGTGGAGCTTTCTGAATAAAAAGAATGCCGGGATGAGCACCGACACGCTGGCGGATATCCCGGCGCTGTTTATGCCCATGCTGTCCGGCGAGCGTGCGCTGGGGGTCATGATGCTGTCTGATCTCGACCTGCGTCGGGCCCCTGCAGACTGGTTGCGCTTTCTCGAAACGGTGGGGCGACTCATCGCGGTGGCTCTGGATTCGGCGCAAGCATCCCGGCAACGTACAGAAGCGGATGTCCGTTTGCGGGTCGAGCAATTGCAAAATGCGCTTTTAGGCGCCGTTTCCCATGACCTCAGGACGCCATTGGCTGGCGTACTGGGCACAGCGACGACACTCCAGCGCAATGCGCAGGGGCTGACTGCGGAAGAGCGAGGTCTCCTCGAAAATATCCGTGAGCAGACGGAAAAGATGGAATATACCGTGGATCGCATTCTGCACATGGCCGCGTTGCACTCCGGGCGACTCCATCTCCAAAAGGAATGGGTCCCTTTAGAGGACATGCTGGTCACCGCGCGCAAGCAGATCAAGACCGTATGTGCGGATCGGCCTTTTCAGACGCGGATATCCAAAGACCTGCCGTTGCTCCACGTAGATCCCCAACTGCTCGTGCAGGTGCTCACCAATCTCCTTGAAAATGCCTGCAGATATACTCCGAGTGATCGCGGCATAGAATTAGAAGCCAGTGCGAACGATACCGAGATCAAGGTCTGCATCATTGATCACGGCTATGGTGTTCCGCCCGGTCGCGAAGAGGAGATATTTACCCGCTTCAGCCAGGTCAAACCGCCCGTCGGGCTGGGCGGCAGCGGATTAGGCCTCGCGATTTGTGCTGCTATTATAGAGTTGCACGGCGGACGTATTTGGGTGCGTAACCGGGTCGCAGTGCGCGGTGCGGTGTTTTGTTTTACCGTACCTCGGGAGACTGAGCCGCCTATGCCATCTGACGGAGATTAAGTCATGACGACCATACACGAAGGCGATCTGGATATCCTGCTGGTGGAGGATGACCCGAGTATTGGCGGGTTTCTGCAGGCGGCGATGGACCGCGAACCAGGGTATCGCTTGTACTGGGAAACCACGCTGAAAGATGCCTGGAAGGCTTGGGAAAAACGACAAATCCAGGAAAGTCGGCCATTCGCCTTGATTCTGCTGGACCTTGGTTTACCGGATGGGGATGGACAGGGACTGATTCGTCGCTTACGCGCCCACGGAGGCGAGCTGGCACTGATCATTGTCATCTCAGCGCGCGGGAGCGAGGCTGACAAGGTACAGGCCCTCGATAGTGGTGCCGACGATTATCTGACCAAGCCGTTTACCATTGGCGAGCTGCTCGCACGCCTGCGCGCACATTTGCGGCGACGACCAGCAAATGCATTCGCCGAATCTTCCCATTGGGTCATTGGCGTCTTGGAGCTGGATGATCTCACCCATACCCTTCGCAAGGGCGGGGTGTCCATTCCGATGACGCCCAAGGAATATCAACTGTTCCACCTTTTTGTGATGAATCAGGGGCGAATATTGTCGTATCGACGAATTCTTAGTGCAGTGTGGGGAGAGCAGAGTAGCGATCAGGCCCATTATGTAAGGTTATATATCAAACGACTGCGGGAAAAGATTGAGGATGATCCTGGAATGCCACAATATCTGGTGACCGAAAAAGGGGTTGGGTACCGATTTGGCGATCCGGAGGTGTCAAGATGACGCTACTCAAGGGCAAGATGGCACGCGCTTTTGCGGCGAAGATAAAACCGTAATCAGTCATCGCCATCCGCATGTTTTTGCGCCAGAAATCCAACGCCATCCAGCACTTGATAGAAGTCCCGCGCATAATAATCGGGCGCTACATCGTTATAGGATTTGCTGCCCTGATTGGAGTCAACAAAGATGGTTTTCATCCCCGCCTGTTGTGCGCCGTAAATATCCCGATACATGTCATTGCCGACATAAATGGCTTCATGGGGAGCCACTTCCAATTGCTCTGCGGCCATGGCGAATAATCGGGAGTCGGGTTTGCGATAACCATAGTCACCGGAAATAATCCGTATTTCAAAATATTTTTTAATACCCATCGCGCGCATTTCGGGGAGGGCGAAGCAGCGTTGTGCGTCAGAAATAGTGGCCAGTCGGTAGGTTTCCTGCAGGCTTTTCAGCGTGCGCTTAATGCCATCGTAACGCTCCAGGCGGGTGCGGGAGAGGCCACGATGCAGGCGTGCCAATTCTTTTGCCAGTCTTTCCCGGCCTTTGACAGGTTTGCTGTTCTCCTGGATAAGCAAGGTGTGCCAGATCGCCTCGACGTCTATTTCCGGATATCGTTCAGCGGATTGGCGTTTTCTCTCCTTCATGATGGCGAAGTAGCGTTCCCGGACCTCTCGCCGGTTCATAAAGACCCGGTGATAAGTGAGATAATGGGAAATGCCGCGATAAATTTCTTCCATTTCCTCATTGGTTTCAATGTTGATCATGGTGCCATAAAGATCTAAACAGACGGCGCGTATGGACATGGTATTACCTCCGCAGAATGTGAATGGCTTCGTGGACCAGGGCTTGGCTGTAGCGCCAGTCAAGCCAGGAATTACGGGCAATGCGTAACAGGGTTATGCTCATATAAAAGGGTATTCGCTCAGTAATCGATGCAAAAGCCGCATAGCGGTCCGGAAAATGGGTGCTGTATTCCCAGAGAAAATGACCGATAAATGGGTCGGCATGCTCTCCATGATGGGTGCTGCGCATGAAATGATGTTTTATTTCCCCGGCAATCATGCCGAGATCATACGCGCGATCTGCAAACTGCATACGTTCCAGATCAATGGCGATGGTGCGCCGATGGGCTGCGAAGAGAAAATTGGAGGGCGTGGCGTCGCCATGGATCAGAACTTGCCGGTCTGCCCACATACTGCCCATGTGCTGCCAGTGCTCCCGGTAATGATAGAATTCACCGGTCTGATGGGCGGATATCCGGTGGCGTCTTTGCAGGCGCGCCATGATCTTGTCGAAATAGGCAAACTGCGCATCAAAGCGCACTGTTTCAGAGCGTGCGGTCCAGTTATGTAATTTGGCAAGGAAATAGGCGAGGTCCGTCAGACGTGCATATAATAATTTTGCATAATTACGTTCAATGCTCTCCTCGATGACTCTGGAGAGGGGTTGTCCCGGACAGAATTCCTCTATAATGACACTGTTCATATCCCATGAAATTCCCAGGGGTTGCGGAATATACAGTCGCCCGGTTTTGAAGCCCAGGTCGCGCAACATATGCATATGCCGCCATTCGTTGTGTACCCGGTCCCAGGCTTGTTGCGGATCTTTATTGGTCCGGTTGAAGAACTTGCCGATGACTTTCCGCTGTGAATGGGTTTCCTCGTAGAGAAAAACTTCATTGGATGCCGGAAACTGAAATACCCGAAACTGATGGGGGCGCTGTTCTGTGAGTAGCTGTGGATATATCTGCTCTTGCAGATACGTGTAGAGCGGATCATGGGGATTCAGGCGGCCCAGATATTTCATTTTAACCCTTTTGCCTTGTCATGAATCTCCGGAGAAGGGTGGGGAATGCAGCGACGGATGCAACTGTATCCCGATGACTTTCCAGCCTGGTTCCGCGCTCTTCAGCAGCGGTGTAACGTTTTGCAGAATTTGTTGCTCCAGTGCGGACTGGGCGGTGGTGGAAGTGGTGATGCCAGCCAAATCCGGAAACGCCATGAAGGGGTTGGCGATGCGCGCGTCAAGTTGTTCCTGCAGGGGGTGAAGCTTCTTCCAGGGGCCATTGCCCTGCATGATCGCCACCGGATGAATAGTCAGAGCTTCGATTTCCCCGGCATGGTTGGTGACGGTGACGCCATAAGACCCAAGATCGACGGCACGTTGAACTGGCGTTGGCACCGCGGATTCCGGTGTCGCTACCGGCGCGCCGATTCTGCGCAGATGAACCGGCAGGTTAAGGGCAATGCCCACGGCGACGGCGGCGAGCAGGACCGCCAGGACGCCGAAAATCACCCATCGACCACGACCGGATTTGGCTTGCTTTTTTTTGCGGGCTGCCAATCTCCGTTTCTCCTTTGCCGGGTAAGCAACATCTGCTCGTGCGATATCCTCTCTGATGAGCAGGGACACCATCAATGTACTCAATAGAATGCTTGTACCATGGGCGAGGCCGGTAAAACAAACACGATGCAGTGTTGTGATGCGCAGGGTTGCATTACACTCCCCACTCAGTTCTGGTATTTACACAGACCATAAAAGAGGAAGCATGCCATGGCGGCAGGTCATTTGCGGCGGGAAGGGGGGCTGATCGGGCTGCTTTACGCGAGTCTGGGAGCCATAGTGGGTTCCGGCTGGCTGTTTGGGCCGTTGCATGCGGCGCAGCAGGCAGGACCACTGAGTCTCGGTTCCTGGGCGGTGGGGGCGGCAGCTATTTTACTGCTGGCGCTGGTTTACGCCGAGTTGGGGCCGATGATTCCGCGCAGTGGTTCTATTGTCCATATCAGTCACCTGGGTAATGGGCCATTGTTAGGCCGCATCTGGAGTTGGATCCTCTTTTTTTCTTATGTTTCCATTGCGCCGGTCGAAGTGACGGCAGTGCTCACCTATGCGAATAATTATCTGCCGGGTTTTCTCTCTGGTGAGGCGGGTGTGCTCAGTGGTCGGGGTTTTGTCGCCGCTATTCTGTTGTTGGGCGTTTTTGTGCTGCTCAATTTTCTGGTGATTCGCTGGGTGCTGTTGCTTAATAGTGCCGCGACCTGGTGGAAGCTGATTATTCCGGCCGCCACTATTTTCGTCTTATTGAGTTTGTCCTGGCACCCCGAGAACCTGCAATTGCATCATCCCCAGGGGGATCTGGAGGGCATGTTCACTGCCGTGGCCAGTGCCGGGATTATTTTTTCTTTTTTCGGGTTCCGGCAGGCGATTGATCTGGCGGGAGAGAGCCGGAATCCGGGGCGGAGCATTCCCATAGCGGTCATTGGTTCGGTGCTGATTGGCACCGTGCTGTATGAGGGGCTGCAATTCGCGTTTCTGGTGGCGGTGAATCCTGCAGGTCTGGCTCATGGAGGATGGTCACACCTGACTTTTACCGGGCTCACTGGCCCCTTTGCGGCATTGGCCGCAGCCGTGGGTGCCACCTGGTGGGGCGTCATCCTCTATGTGGATGCTCTGGTGTCGCCAGCAGGTACAGCCTTCATTTACACGACGTCATCGGCGCGCATTACCATGGCAGCAGGGGAAATGGGCAGTGCACCGCGGGGACTGGCGCGGATTAACCGCAGTGGCGTGCCCTGGATCGCTCTGTTGGCAGTATATGCGGTTGGCGCGCTCTTTTTCTTTCCCTTCCCTTCCTGGCAAAAACTGGTGGGATATATTTCTTCAGTGACCGTGCTCTCCTACAGTCTGGGGCCGATTGTGCTGTTGCAATTGCGTCGTGCCATGCCCGATGCAGCACGCCCTTTTCGTCTCTGGGGCGCGGAAGTGATCGCTCCGGCGGCCTTTGTGGTGGCTAATTGGATTATCTTCTGGGCCGGGCTCGACACCTTGAGTTTTACCCTTATCGCCCTGACCATGCTGATGGTGGTTTTTCTGATTTACCGTTATTTCCTGGCCAAAGAGCGCCGTGCGGAGGGTTTGGGGTGGCGTTATGCGTGGTGGGTATTACCCTATTTTGCGGGTCTATGGATATGCAGCTATCTCGGTCCGCAAAATCTCGGTGGCAGCGGCCTCGTGCCTTTCTTCTGGGATATGGGGATAATTGCTCTATTTAGTCTGGTTATACTTCTTGTGGCACTGCGCACTAGAGTGGCCGATCAGGTGATGAGAGATTATGTGGAAAGTCTGAACGAGGTGCCGGAGGCGGCGCCGTAGCCATCCGCCGATCCCGGCTGCGGAATTGCAGGAGAATGGCGGGCCAGGTGATCCGGCGTGGTGCCGAGAGCAGGAATAAGGACAAAGGCCGCCCGCCGCAGGAAACCGGCGCTATAAATCGCCGGTGTGGCGCTACGTAGCACTGGGTGCCTTACTGACATGTTCCATGATCCACTCCTGAGTGGTTGACTGCATTTACCAGGGTATTCCGGGCGTCAGGTGTGACTCGCCAGCAAACGGCGCCATTATGGTGCCCGTCTGACACCCCTTCAGCGATCTATTTCGCAATGCTTTCCGGTAATACCCCCGCACTTTCCAGATAAACCGGTAAAACCGTTTTGGGTATGTCGAAGCGTTCTCGCGGTAGCTGTTTTGGCAATCTTGTTAAAGTAGGTGCTAAATTCTAATTTATGACGGATAGCGCAGAGTCTGAAATAGGCGTTTCCTTATCCCCGTTTTCGGCATTCCAGCGCCGGGCCAGCGTATCCAGTGCATCCAGCACCTCCCGCAGCTCCAGTCCACGCTGCGTCAGGCCATAAGTCACCTCTGGGGGAATGCTGGGACGATACTCCCTGAATACTACTTGGGCTTCCTCCAGGGTGCGTAAGCGCTCTGTCAGCATCCGTGACGAGATGCCACGCACTTTCCGCTTGATCGCCCCGAAACGCAGGGGTCCATGTTGTCTCAGTGTCCAGAGGATGTACGTGGTCCAAGGCCCCATCAGCAAACGGAGAAGGGCATCCATGGGACAAGTCGTCTCTTGTTTGGTCTGTCTGGCCATAGTTACTCATTAGTACCTACTTCACAAACTATACTAGATGGTCTTTACTGCTCAGACAACATCTACCTATCGCAAGGAGTGCGTCATGAGCAAAATACTTGTCCTTTATCACAGCCTCTGGGGCCATGTGGAAACCATGGCGCAGGCCATAGCGGAGGGTGCCCGGGAGGTGGATGGCGTCACCGTTGAGCTGAAGCGGGTACCCGAAAGCATGTCGGCGGAGGCTCTGGCGGCTGTTCACGCCAAAACCGACCAGGCCGCCCCGGAAGCCCATCCCGATGATCTCGCGGATTATGATGGCATCCTCTTTGGCACCCCGACCCGATTCGGCAACATGAGCGGTCAAATGCGCAACTTTCTCGACCGCACCGGCAACCTGTGGCAGGAAGGCAAACTGGTAGGCAAGGTCGGCAGTGTTTTTGCCAGCACGGCCACGCAGCACGGCGGTCAGGAAACCACCATCACCTCATCTCATACCTTCCTTTTCCATCAGGGCATGATCGTGGTGGGCGTTCCCTATAGCTGTCAGGAACTGATGAATATGGACGAGATCACCGGCGGCACGCCCTATGGCGCCACGACCATTTCCAAGGGCGATGGGAGCCGCCAGCCCAGCGCCAATGAACTGGCGATCGCTCGATTCCAGGGCCGCCACGTTGCGGGTGTCACTCAGAAGCTCTTCGGTTAATTAACCCGCGTGGTGATTCATCACCTGTAGTGCTTTAGGGGAATGCTTTATTGACTTGCTGGTCCTCGGCTCCGGCCAGCAGCTCTTTGGATCGGGCCAGGAACTCAGCGGCGCGGCCCCGGTCGCTGTTGTCGGTAGTTTGCCAAATGGGGAAGAGCATGGTTTCTTCACGGTTTTCGTGCTTGGCCAGAGAGCCCGACAGCACTGCGCAAATGGCGGGCAACATGCCATAGTCCTTTTCCAGCAGTGTTTCTTCCACCAATCGGGATTGGACGATGATGCTGTCGTGCTCAAAGAGCATGTCAGCAAGGGGACCTTTTTCCGCGCCACCACCCAAGGTCGGGCCGATGACATTATTCTCCAGGTGGACATGGCGGCGGAGACCAATCCAATAGTTGTTGAAGATGGCTTCAGCATCTGCGATTCGATTTTCGTTGGCAGCGGCCAACACGTCCGCAAACTGGCGATCCAGGCGGTAGTGATCCCAAGTCAGCAGGTCCACCACGTCCTTGGCTTCTGCTTCGGCGCGGGGTTGTACGTCTATCTGCCAGAGTTTGCCATCGGTCTCAAAACGCCAGGAGATGGCATCGCGCAACTGAAAGGCCACCGCCCGCATCATGGCACTGGGGTCGGTGTCCGCCAATACTTGCACACGCTGACCGGTTGCCAGCCGGGTCGTGGCGGCGTAGACCAGAGGCTGTGCCGCCGCATAGGACATACCACGCACGTCGATGACGTTCTGAGCAGGGCTCGTGGGTGCGGGAGATATGGCTTGCTGAATTGACATGATATGGAGTCCTTGATTGAAGCCTGTCCCCGAATTAGGGAGGAGGCTAAAGGATCAAATAGGAATGCTCTTGTTGGTGCCCAGGGCCGGACTCGAACCGGCACGGCATAAGCCGAGGGATTTTAAGTCCCTTGCGTCTACCGATTTCGCCACCTGGGCAAATAGTAAACTCATTGAAATACAAAATGTTTAAAACTTTATTCCAAGGTGTGACACTTGCCCGCAGACCGTGCTTGTACCCCGCTTATACGCGGGGCAGGCTTCCGATGGTCAAGAAGAGGACAACGGCCCAGGCCGAGGTTAACACAAGCTAACGTGCGCTCGCTACAATGCCCACCCGGCGAACACGGTAAATTTGTTCTCGGGCTCCCTACTCGGGCTGGTTCCAAGACATAAGGGTACCTCATCCAGCGTTCTATGCCTGGCGATTGAGCAGATGGGCTTCATCGCGGGTTACGCTGTGTGGAGGCGATTATTATCTGACTTCTTCCCCGTCGTTTTGCGAGGAGGAGCGCCTGATCCGCAGCATGCAGCAGTGCCTCTGGACTGTCCATGTCCGGTTGCATCTCCGCTACCCCCGCGCTGAGCGTGATGAGCGGGAAATCGCCTTGCATCTGAGCAATCTCCTGGCATAGTCGTTCAGCGTACAAGGAAGCCTTTAACTCATCAGTTTGCGGGCAAAGAATGAGAAATTCTTCGCCGCCCACACGGGCGATCAGATCACCGCTCCGAGAATTTTTCAGGAGCAGGCCGCCTAATGCTTGTAATACACGATCACCCACATCATGGCCGTGCTCATCATTCACCTGTTTGAAATAATCAATGTCCAGCATAATACAGCTTAACGGGTGTTGGTGGCGTATGGCGTGTCGCCAGTTTTCGCTGAGAAACTCCTGGGCACCCCGCCGGTTAGCCAGTCCAGTGAGCACGTCTTTGCTCGCAAGGGCTAGTAGGGATTGATTTTGGTGCGTGAGATCTGTGCAGGAATTTTCCAGTCGTGCCATAAAAGCGACCATTTGTGCAGCAATAGCCAGCTTGGCAACAAGCATATTGCCAGAAGGTGGCTTGCTGATAATGTCATTGGCACCAGCTTCTATGGCCTCAGCGGTACAATCACCATGGTGTGTGTCGGCAAGAACCAGCAGGTATACGCGGGGCCCAAATTCTCTTCGCCATCTCACGCAGAGTTCGGCACCCGTTATTCCTGGCATATCCCAGTCTAGAATAACAATGCACGGTGCCTTTTGATATAGCAGAATAATCGCATCATCGGCACTGTCAGCGCGGATGACGTTGTACCCTTCAGGTTTCAGTGTTTGCTGCAACAAATCCAGGTCTCTGGTCTGATTGGCCACCAGTAATATAGGTCCGGGAACGGAAGGCTGAGGATTTAGTCGACCGGTGGTCAGTGTTTCGCGTAAAGCTTCCAGCTTTTGGACTAAGTCGGGAGAAACGGTTTGATCAAAAACATCAGCTATTTCCTCCCATTCGGCAATAATTTCACTGATCATTCTTTCAAATTGCGCGTCTGGAAACCACCAGCTTCTTGCTGCACTTTGGAGCAGCGTGATGGATTGGGCGGGAGCACCTGTGAGCACCCAACTGGCAATATTCCGACCGTCCTCGATGATGGCCCGCAGAGTACGCAAACGGTCTGTGCGCTCTGCGCTACTCGTTGCATCCGCAATATTTCGCTGGGATTCCAATGCCAACACGACATTTTCCGGGACACGCCAGTGGCGCAGCAGGGCGGCGCTGAGCTGGCGGTGGTCAAATCCAAAGTGTGCCTTTTCCTGATCCAACAACGCGGCAGTAGGCAGATTCTGGGATGCCAGCGCCGCAGCCTCGGCCGGAGCGGAACAGGCCATGAATAGGCTGCCGATTTCGCAGAGCAGGCCGACCGTAAACACATCTGCAGCAGGCCATTCGTCAGTACGGGCAGCCAATGCGTGCATGGCGATGGCGCGCAGCAGGCTGCCTGCCCAGAATCCGCGCAAATCAAAATTGGGCGGTGTAGAAAATGTTTTGGTGGCCAGTGTGAGCCCGAGTGCGAGCGGTACTACCATCTTGAGACCGATGCGCATGAGCGCTTCTTCAATGCCCATGATGCGCCGAAATTTGCCATATATGGCTGAGGGAAGTTCGAAAAACTCCTCATTTCCAGTAAAATGTAGGGAGCCGATTGGAAGGGAGAGCAACCATGGCAGGACTGGTAGGGCAAACAGGATTCTTCCCCGGAGACCGCCGGTTGCGGGAACT
>Ga0315298_1007655_pt1 | contig 14128 bp, 17 predicted proteins | sample WHS_1_MG_FD_203077 | JGI IMG/M metagenome (GOLD analysis project Ga0315298, IMG submission 203077) | Extremophilic microbial mat communities from Washburn Hot Springs, YNP, Wyoming, USA - WHS_1_MG | ecosystem: Environmental > Aquatic > Thermal springs > Hot (42-90C) | place: USA: Wyoming...
TAACAGAGTTGGACCCTGAATCCATATTGGCAGCAGCCATACTCATAATCGTCCTACTAATGTTCATTTTCATGTTTGCAATCGCGGCTTTATCCTTCATAAAATGGTTTAGAACGCCAGCCTACCCTTCGTCGCCTACCATAAAGGTTGAAGATTATTCATGTCCAAAATGCGGCTCAAAAGAACTCGAAGTCGTAGGGAGAAGAACCCTAAGGTGCAAGAAATGCGGAACAACATTCACAATACAACCAGAAACAGCCGAGGAACGCTGGATTATCTGGCCATTCTTCTGGTGGCTCCCAATAATACTGCCAATACCAGTCAAAAATCAGTAAAACAAAGTGCTTAACTTTCATTTCTCGACATATTTCGTTTAAGTAATAACCATATTATATAGCAATATTTAATACACTTCTACGTGAACACAATGGAAAGAAGAAGAACAAACATACGGTTCCCAATCGAAAAGAAGTTGGCTACCCTCCAATGGAACCTAAAGCTACTAAACACATCAATAACAACAACACATACACCCATCCAAACAATAAAAAGCATGGTCAAGGGCAATGTTGTCCTACCAATTGTAGAAAAGCTGGAAAATCGTTAATCTTTAATTCAAAGTAACCTTTCCTATCTGTCTCCACCACTCTTACTGGCAGCTAACAGAAGGTCATTTTTAGGCGTAAGAAAAGATTTATTATTTGGATGCGCGCGCAAAACGGGAGAAAACTCGCAAACCACTACAAAATCAGCCTAATAGAAGCAAAAACACCAGAAGAAACCATCGAAAAAATCAAAGAAACCTTAAAACAAAAATAATAAGCTTTCAGACGCTTTTCGCCCTCATCCTCATAGCAGCATCACAAGACCTGCAAACATAATAGTCAACAACAAGTTTAAACTCACCAGTCTCACGATCCAAAACATTCTTATAAACTGGAACAGCCTCGCTTTTTGAAAGCTCCCTACCACACACGTGACAAACCATCTTCCTACCAGACAAACAAACCACACAGCCCAAAACACAATATAAAATAAATCTATAAAACTCTTCTATTAACAGCAACTAACAGAAACATAGGCAAACTTGCGCGTGCGCATTGATAGTGTATCATGTGGTTTGCCGTCGCTTAAAACGCGTATAATTTTCGAAAATCATGTTCAGCTTGTAAATTCTTACATTTTTGGTCGCTTCTTTTTGAATTGCCATAGATAGGTAATCTACATAGTCGTTAGTTAAGCTGATTATTTCCACGCCTTCATCTTCTCTGAGCTTGAAGTTTTGATGAGATGTATCCATACTGCTTTTGGTCATGTAAATCGGCTACTTCTTTAAAGTGTTCCCTTGTAATGGATTGTTGCTGGGCATCCGACGCATTTGCCGTTTAGGTATCGTGTGCAGGGTTTGCAGTCTACATCGCATGGTGCTGTGTGCTTTTCTTTGTGGGTGAGGTGTTCTCTTATTGGTAGGAAAGGAGTGAAATAGATGTCGCCTATTGGGTAGAATTCTGATCTTCGTATGCCTGCGCTGCTTCTTAGGGAGCATTTTTCTATGGATATGCTTTCCAGTGTGTCTTGGTTTTCTGCTACAACTAGGGCTATTAGGTTGTAGCCGCCTATTGTTTTAAATATGTTGATTACTCTTGGGCAGTCTTTGAAGCGTTCTAGAAGTTTTTGCATTGCTTCTGCGCTTTCCATTTCTAAAAGGACGACAGCAGGGTGGAGTTTGAAAAAGAAAGGATTCATCAGAGTGGTCACTTTTATGGCGTTTTGTTGGATAAGCCTTTGAAGTCTTTTCTTTACTCCCATGCTTGTGAACCCAACATTATTGGCCAACTCTTCTAGGGTTACTCTGCCATCTATTTGAAGTTGGGAAATTATCTTTCTGTTAACCTCATCCAAGGCGATCCTCTGTTTATTTTCTAAACATAAAGTATTAATATAGTTTGTGCATTAAACTAACATTCTGTAAGCAGAATAAAAAGTAGTGATAAACAAGGCGTTGTAAGGGAATTAATATGAGCGCTGAATGTGACGGCAAGTGCGATTCATGTTCAAAAAGAAGTGATTGCACGGATCCGCGAAAGGAGAGGTGGGAAGAGCAGCAGAGGCTAAAGCAGAAGATGAGCAAGATCAAGCATAAAATAGCGATTATAAGCGGGAAAGGCGGTGTTGGAAAAAGCACTGTGACGGTAAATCTCGCCATGGCTTTTGCGATGCAAGGCCATGCAAATCGTGTTGGAATTCTAGACGCTGATATTCACGGTCCAAGCGTTCCAAAAATGCTCGGCTTGAGGGGGCAGAGACTTCAAGCCCTCGCTGCTGGGATAATATTTCCCGTTACTGGACCGCTGGGGATAAAGGTGGTTTCTATGGACTTTCTACTTCCAAGCGACGACTCACCAGTTATCTGGCGGGGACCATTAAAAATGAGGGCTATCCAACAGTTTCTCTCCGATATTACTTGGGGAGAGCTCGACTTCCTTTTTGTGGATCTTCCACCGGGAACTGGTGACGAGCCCTTAAGTATCATGCAGCTTATCCCAGAAATGGATGGTGTAGTCATAGTGACTATACCGTCAGAGGTTTCCCAAATCGTTGTTAAGAAGGCTGTGACGTTCGCTAGGCAGTTGGGTGTTCCATTGATTGGCATCGTTGAAAACATGAGTGGTTTTGTTTGTCCAAAATGTGGAGCGGAAGTGAACATATTCAAAACAGGGGGTGGACGAAAAATCGCCGAAGACTTAGATATCCCATTCTTGGGAAGTATACCAATAGACCCAGAAATATGCGAGGACTCAGATGATGGAAAACCCTTCATAATTGGGCATCCAGAATCACCAGCCTCAAAAGCCTTCATGGACATCGTTAAGAAAATTGAAAGGTATTTGGAAGAGCGGAACTTGTTGAGAACTCCGCTTAAACAAATCACACGTAAGGAAACTGAGAAATGAGGAATGTTAAAACTCTTGAAAGGTGAGTTAAATGTCCAAAAAAGCCGCACATATAAAAATAGGCGAGTTAAAATCCGACATCGCCACCGTGAAGAACCTTGAAATATCAATTGGAAGAATTTTTGAGGAAACATGGGAAGAGCCTGTTGGCGCAACACCATTCCCGTCCATCACAACCCTCCGCGAATGGGACATGAAGCTTCTACAACGCTACAAGCCGTTTTATCTGCCCTTCTGTGATGTTTGTTGCCTCTGCACTTTTGGAAAGTGCGACTTAACAGGCGACAAGCGTGGAGCGTGCGGAATAGACATGCCTGCCCAACAGTCAAGGATAGTGTTGCTTGCATGCTGCATTGGAGCCGCAACCCACATAGGCCATGCTCGCCACTTAGTTGAACATTTGATTGAGAAGTTTGGAAGAAATCATCCCATTGACGTTGGCGGTTTAAACGTTGAAGTTGAGGCTCCTGTTACACGCCTAGTCTGTGGCATAAGGCCGAAAACCCTTGGAGACTTAGAAGAAGTTTTAGATTATTTGGAAACTCAAGTAACCCATTTATTATCTGCAGTTCACACGGGGCAGGAGGGCAGCAACATTGACTTTGAATCGAAGGTTCTGCATGCAGGCATGATAGATCAGGTTGGTATGGAAGTTGCAGACATGGCGCAGATTTCGGCTTTCGGCTTTCCAAAGGCTGACCCAGATGCCCCTCTTGTGGAGTTGGGACTAGGAGTTGTAGACTCATCAAAACCAGTCATACTTGTTATAGGGCATAATGTCCCTCCGGCCGTTGAAATTGTGGATTATCTTGAAGCAAACGACTTATTTGGCGAAGTTGAAGTTTGCGGGATATGCTGCACCGCCCATGACATTACAAGATATAATCCTAAGGCTAAGATAATTGGGCCAATTTCATGGCAGCTTCGATTCATTAGGAGCGGCATAGCAGATGTTATTGTTGTTGACGAGCAGTGTATTCGGGCAGATTCGTTGGTTGAAGCGCAGAAGATTAAAGCTCCAGTAATAGCCTCAAGCGAGAAAAACTGTTTAGGACTTCCAAACAGGACACAAGATCCGCCTGATAAAATTGTCGAAGACCTTGTAAGCGGTAAGGCTCCAGGCGCACTTATACTTGACCCACTTAAAGTGGGCGAGGTAGCCGTAAAAACAGCCTTGAAAGTTGCTCCACTAAGGAAAAAGTTCAAGGTTATTCCAAACGTCGAAGACGTGGTTGAGGGTGCAAAGAAATGCAGAAAATGCAATGAGTGTAGAAGGGCTTGTCCCAACGACTTGCCAATTCCCGATGCTATGAGCGAAGCTGCGAAAGGAAATTTGGCTAGACTGGCAGACCTTTACGAACTTTGTATAGGATGCGCCCGCTGTGAAAGAGCCTGCCCAGAAAACTTGCCAATTCATAGCTTTATTGTCAAAGCAGAGGACAAGAAGTTTAAGGAGGAAAAGTTCAAAGTGCGAGCTGGGAGGGGCGCAATTCAAGACGTTGAAATTAGAAACGTTGGCGGACCCATAGTTCTTGGAGAAATTCCGGGAGTGGTAGCCTTTGTAGGATGCGCCAACTACCCTAAGGGCGGAAAGGAAATAGCCGAAATGGCTATGGAATTCGCTAAAAGACGTTATATAGTGGTCACTTCAGGATGCGCCGCCATGTCTGCTGGCATGTATAAAGATGAAGAGGGAAGAACTCCATACGAAATTTTCTCAGGAGCCTTTGAGGCTGGAGGCCTAATAAACGTTGGGTCATGTGTTTCAAACCCGCACATAGCAGGAGCAGCCATTAAAATAGCAAGCATATTCGCAAAAAGAAACTTGCGTGCTAACTATGAGGAGATTGCTGATTATGTTCTCAACAGGGTTGGGGCAGTAGGCGTAGCGTGGGGTGCAATGTCCCAGAAAGCTGCCTCGATAGCTGCCGGATTCTGGCGGTTAGGCGTTCCAGTGATTGTTGGGCCTCACGGCATTAAGTATAGGCGTATGCTGTTAGGTAGAGCTGACCGCGAAGAAGACTGGTATGTTTACGACGCACGCACCGGCGAGCGCGTTTATGTTGGTCCAGTTCCGGAGCACTTGTTTGTAACAGCTGAAACTAAGGAAGAGGCCATGGTTATGATTGCTAAGCTTTGCATGCGCCCCAATGACACAACAAAGGGCAGAGCCATCAAACTAACCCACTACATTGACTTGCACAAGCGTTTATATGGCACGATGCCAGAGGACATTCACCTTTTCATTCGCAGCGAAGCAGATGTTCCAATAACCATGAAGGATGAGATAATGAAGATTTTAGAAGAGAAAAAGTGGAAAGAGCAAATAATCCCAGACCCCACACTTTTGCCAAGATTAATAAGAAGAAAGAAGGAATGATCGGAGGAATGTTTAATGAGGATTTGCGTATCTGCGTCGGCAAACAGCTTGGACGCGTCTGTAGATCCAAGATTTGGCCGATGCCCATACTTTATAATAGTGGATTCTGAAACTATGCAGTTTGAGGCTGTTCCGAATCCGGCTTCAGGCGCCATGGGCGGTGCTGGAATACAGGCAGCTCAAATCATAGCGAGTAAAGGCGCTAAAGCAGTTATAACTGGAAATGTCGGACCTAACGCTTTTCAGGCCTTGTCGGCTGCAGGGATAAAAATCATAACAGGCGCATATGGGACTGTGAGGGAGGTTGTTGAAAAATATAGGAGGGGAGAGCTTAAAGAGACGAGTTCTCCAACTGTTGGAGGGCATTTCGGAATGGGAATGGGTGGAGGGCGTGGTTGGAGGCGAAGGCAATGGTAGCCATGGGCGGTGCAGAGGATGAGGAGCTTGAAAGGTTAAGGCGGGAAAAGCTTGAGAAAATGTTGCGAGAAGCTGGAAGAGAGGGAGGTGGAAAGTTGAGGGAGAGAATAGTTATACCGGCTGAAGATGGAAATGGGCTTAACGCTAGGTTGTCGGAGCATTTTGGCAGAGCCCCCTACTTTATAATCGTTGAATTGGAGGATGGCAACATATCAAATGTTCAGGTGGTGCCCAACGAAAGCGAACACTTCGGCGGATTTGGACGACCACCAGACCGCATCCTACAGTTTAGGCCGAACGCTGTAATCACCTACGGAATGGGTCCAAGGGCGCTAAGCATATTTCAAGAGGCAAGAATAGCCGTCTTGAAAGCCAACGCTGACACTGTAAAAGATGTCGTCGAAGCATACAGACAGGACAGGCTTGAAGAGCTGACAGAGGGTTGCCGCCACGCACGCCACAGATGAAGGCGCAGCTTTGATGTTTCAGGGTGAAATATGCCGGATAGGTCAAAGATAGAGGAGCTTTTACTTAGGGCTGGTTACTCAGCTAAGGCTGTAAAGCTTTATGTAAGCAAAGTTAATGTTGGCTCAATAGAAAAGCCTGACGTCTCTGTCTCATATACGGGTCTTCCATGCGGAGATACCATTACTTTTTACTTGAAACTTGAGAATGGTGTAATAAAGGATGCGAAATTCGAGTATAAGGGCTGTGTAGGAACAGCTTGTTCAGGATCTGCTTTAACCTCCTTAATAATGGGCAAAAGCGTTGAAGAGGCGTGGAAAATCACTAAGGAGGACGTTTTAAGAGAGTTGGATGGTCTCCCCGAAAGTCACTGTGCAGAATTAGCCGTTAACGCCTTGCGAAAGGCTCTTCAAAAACTCAAAGTAAAGGTAAGTAACGAACAGGAGAAATTGTCGTGATAGTGGTTGTTGCAAGCGGAAAGGGTGGAACGGGCAAAACTTCATTGGCGGTTAATCTGGCCATTTCCATAGAAAATGCCCAATTATTGGACTGTGATGTTGAAGAACCAAACGTCCACCTGCTTTTAAATCCAAAAATAACCTGCCAAGAACCAGTCTATAGGCTTGTTCCATCAGTAAACGAGGAATTATGCGATTATTGCGGAAAGTGTGCAGCCTTCTGCCAATACAACGCAATTTTGGCGGTTCCGGGAAAAATTTTAGTCTTTCCAGAGCTTTGCCACGGCTGCGGAGGATGCATCTTAACATGCCCTAAAAAAGCTATTGGCGAAGGGAAAAACAGAATTGGGGTTATTAAAGAGGGCTTCACAGATAATATAAGGATTGTTTTTGGCGAGCTTGAAGTCGGCGAACCGATGGCTGTTCCATTAATTAGAGAGGTGAAAAAGCGTCTAGATAAGGGCAGGAATGTTATTTTGGATGCTCCACCAGGAACAGGTTGCCCCGTGATTGAAACGGTTAAGGGCAGCGATTTTTGCATTCTTGTAACCGAACCAACACCGTTTGGGCTTCATGACTTGAAAATAACTGTTAAAGTTTTAGAGGATATGAAGATTCCATACGGCGTTGTGGTTAACCGGGCTGGAATAGGCGACAAAAAAGTTTATGAATACTGTAGGGGAAAAGGCATACCAATTTTGCTCGAAATCCCATACCAAAGGAAAATTGCAGAGCTTTATTCCAAAGGAATCCCATTCAGCCTAAAAATGCCAGAGTGGACCGATAAATTCCAAAAATTGTTTGAAGATATTAAAGAGTTGGTGGGCAATTGAAACAAATAACAATTTTAAGCGGGAAGGGTGGAACGGGCAAAACAACCATAACCGCAGCCTTCGCTGTTCTGGCAAAAAAAGCTGTAGTCGCAGACTGCGATGTAGATGCCCCAGACCTTCACATGCTTCTGCATCCAGAAATTATCGAAACAAAAGAGTTTAGGGGTTCAAAAATAGCAGTAATCGACGAGACTAAATGTGTTAAATGCGGCGTCTGCAGAGAAAAATGCCGATTCGATGCCATAACCCAAAACTTCATAGTGGATCCTTTCTCATGTGAAGGTTGCGGTGTCTGCACATTAGTCTGTCCTGTAAACGCTGTAACATTAACTGAAAGAATTTCGGGTTATGCCTACATCTCAAAGATAAAATATGGGTTTATGGCTCACGCCATACTTAACCCAGGTGAATCAAACTCGGGAAAACTTGTGACAATGGTTAGGCAAAATGCCAAACTACTGGCTGAAAAAGAGAGAAACAACCTCATAATTATTGACGGCCCACCTGGAATCGGCTGCCCAGTCATAGCCTCCGTAACCGGCGTAGACGCGGGTTTAGTGGTAACCGAACCTACAATGTCCGGGATTCATGACTTAGAAAGAGCATTAAGGCTCCTAAGACACTTCAATGTTAGACCCTTCGTATGCGTAAACATGTATGATGTAAACGAGGAAAACACCAATAAAATTTCTAGATTCTGCGAGGAAAATGGCGTGGAAATTGTTGGCAACATACCCTTCAATCCGGTGGTTACAGATGCCATGGTCAATGGAAAAACGGTAATGGAGTATTCCCCGAAATGCGACGTTGCAAAAGAGATAACAGCCATATGGAAAAGGCTCTGCACAGAACTATCATTAAGGTGACATGTTGGAGAATATAGAAACGTTGGCTTTTGGACCTGTTCCCTCTAGGCGTTTAGGAAGAAGTTTAGGAGTAAACAACATCCCACCGAAAACATGCTCCTACTCATGCGTCTATTGCCAATTGGGCAAAACAAGCAACATGCTTGTTGATAGGCAAGCCTTCTATAAGCCGGAGCAAATTCTGATGCAGGTTGAAAGGAAAATTAATGAGGCAACCTTAAGGGGAGAAAGGATAGATTACATCACCTTTGTGCCAGATGGAGAACCAACACTGGATGTTAATTTGGGCAGAGAGATATCGCTTTTAAAGCATGTTGGGATTCCTTTAGCAGTTATAACAAACGCTTCATTGCTTTGGCGTGAAGAAGTTAGGGAAGAATTGTTAGCTGCTGACTTTGTCTCATTGAAAGTTGACGCGGTCAGCCAGGATTTATGGAGGCGAATAAATAGGCCGCATAAAGACCTAAAATTGGACAAGATTCTAAATGGAGTAAAAGAGTTTGCAAGAAGTTTCGAAGGAATCCTTGTAAGCGAGACAATGCTCATCGACGGTATAAATTACGAAGACGAATTAGAAAGGATAGCAAATTTTCTGGAAGGTCTGGTTAAGCTGGATAGGGCTTACATTGCTATACCAACGAGGCCGCCAACGGAAATGTGGGTAAAACCAGCTAAAGAGGAAATCCTAAACGCAGCTTTTCAAACATTTTCCAAGCGTCTTGAAAGCGATAAGGTGGAATTTTTGATAGGATATGAGGGAAATGCGTTTGCATTTACGGGAAATGTTAAAGCGGATTTGCTGAGCATAACAGCTGTCCATCCAATGAGAGAAGAAGCTGTCGCAGAACTTTTAAAGAAGGCAAATGCAAGCTGGCAAATTATTAATGAACTTTTGCGTAATGGCGAACTTGTAAGGCTGGAATACGAAGGAAACACATATTACATGCGAAAGTTAACCCAATAACAGTAGCTTTAGTTTTCAATATTTAAACACTCCACTTTCGCCTAATCTACCTCTACATTTAGGAATATTCTTATGAAAAATCCTATGGTGAATGTTAAGCCTGCTATTCCTAGGCTGATTGTTGTCATTTCTAGAAACCTCTTTCTGAAGGGTAGGTCTTTTGCAACTGAAATGTAAAAGGTGAACAAGAAAATAACGATAATCGCATTTACTATTGTCAAGCTTAGGCAAGCGTACACGTTTGCGAGAAGCAGGTATGGTGCTATTAAAAACAGAACTGCAAGAACATAAGCAATGCCCGTATATGATGCTGCCTTAAAAGGATTTTTAGCGTTTCCCTCAGATTTAGTTGACAAGTACTCTGACGTAGCCATCGACAGCGACGCTGCAACCCCCGTAATCAACCCAGTCATTGCAACCATGCGTGTGTTTTGAAGGGCAAAAGTGTAACCTGCCAGGGCACCAGTAAACTCCACAAGCGCATCGTTCAAGCCTAAAACTATAGAGCCAACATATCTCAGCCTTTCCTCATCAATCATATTCATAAGCTGCCTTTCATGTTCATCCTCGTCTTTTACAATGGCTTTGGCGTCAAGCACAAACTCAGATATTTTTTCATAAGTTGCTTGAGCCTTCTCTTCACCCTTTTCCATAAGCTTTATTCCAAAAGTTATCCCAAAAATTTTTGAAATCAAAAAATACTTCCATATCTTCAAGTTATCCGGCTTGACATCTTTATGAGTGAATTCTTTCCAAAAATTGTAGTGCTTCAGTTCGTCGCTTGAAATCTGCTTTAAAACTTTCTTATTTTGCAAGTCTTTTATCGATTGCGCCAAGCGTTCATAGATGAAATGTTCTGTAATCTCGTTCCTTTGGGCATTTAGTATGATCTTTTCAACTTTTTCGTCTAACATCTTCTTATGGTATGTCCCGGATTATCTAATAAAGATGTTGCTTTCCTGATTTTTTAGTTTATTTTATAAACAAAAAATATTTATATGGTTTAATAATAAACCTACATGTCGTGACATAATTTATGAATGAAAAAGTTGAGAAGGAAACAAATAATAATAGGCAAACTCAAGGATTAAATCGAGTTAATGAGTTGCCAACCAGAAACTGCCCATCATGCGGCTCAGACAATATTGGTTGCTTTGCAAACGGTTTGTGTTTCTGTAGGAATTGTGGCAGGGTTTGGGAAAGTGAAAGATGGAAAAGCACCAGCAAAATATAGAAATTTGTAAAGAGTTTACACAATGGGTGAGCTCGGATGGTTAGTTAAAGAACAATCCTTAGGTGGTTAATTTAGACAATATTTTGTGTTATGCCAAAATCTTTATTATTTTCTTAAAACATTCTCCATTATGAAAAGAAATGTCTAAATGGGAAGCAATTAGCATTCCGGAAGAACTTTTCAAAAAAGTTGAAGCTTTAGTTGAGAAGGGATATTCGCTATGTACTTCCGAATTTGTTTCAGAGGCAATAGAGAGCCTGCTTAAAAGTATTTTAGAGAAAAGGAAAAATCGCTTATACACACCGAAGCACGTGTGGATTGAGGACAACCCAAAAGAGGCGAAGGTCGGCTTGTCAGAATACGTTGCTAATGCACTTAAATGTATAATTGAAATTAAGACCGTTGAAAGTGGGCAAACGATAAATAGAGAAGAACCTTTAGCTTTGGTGGAGGCAACGTCTAAGCGATTATTTGTTGTTTACTCGCCAGTAACAGGTTTTATAACAAGTATAAATAACGGCTTGCTTGATGAACCTTACTTAATAAACGAGGATCCATATGAAGCAGGATGGATCCTCACAATTAAGCCCACATGCTTTGATATAGAAAAGAAAGACCTTTTAACATGGGAAAACTACGATAAACTAATTAGACTTCACCAATGAGACCGCATTCTGCAAATAGTTTAATTTTAATATTTGCTGGCCTGGTAAGTCGGACCGAAAAATTTATAGTAAGCTTAACGCAAACCTACGCCAAGGTGAATGTAAAAATGAGTATGGAAACAACCCTAAAAGAAGTGCAAAGCCTAGTTGAAAAAATAAGTGAACAATACCCAAAGCTTGCAGGTCCATTCATGGTCTTTCTTAGGAGAGTGGAAGAGGAAGGAGTGCTAAGCACTAAAACTAAAGAACTCATATCAGTGGCATTGGCTGTAGCATGTCGATGTAAATGGTGTATCGCCTTTCACACAAAGAACGCGCTGGATGCAGGTGCAACTAAAGATGAAATAATGGAGGCGTGTTTCGTGGCAACTTTAATGGCTGGTGGGCCAGCACTCATGTATGCTCAATTAGTACTTGAGGCAATCGACGAATTCACAAAGGCAAAAGAAAAAATTAAAGTGCCTGAAAAAGCGACAAAATAAATGCAAATACCCCCACACAAAATTACAAAATATTAGTTAGTTTTTCACACTTCTCCTTCTTCATATTTCAGGTTTGGACATCCCACTTCGAGTTCTACATAATCATAGCCAAGTTTCTGAAGATTTCTACGGTTCAGTAAGCCGCCTATTTTGAGGGCCTGCAAAAGGAAGTTATTTAATCGTTGTCTAATTTCGGAATTAGAAAACATAAAGACTAAATATGTGCATTTGCACATATTTAAACACACTTGCACTAAGAGATGCTTGAGAATGAGTACCCCATTTCGACAAGATTTTCTCACACATAAAAACTGCATTAATTTTCAGAATGGAACATGTAAATTATATAATATTACTGTAGCTGCAAATGGTTCAAGCATTTGCCCCAACTTCACGCCGAGGATCAATACGCAGACAACGAGGCGACATCTTAGCAGTCAGAGCCAACAAACTTTAAAGTTGAAAAAAGGTTCCGTTCGTCCTCTGCATATTTACAAAAAATAAAGTCATATCCAACTAAATGGTATGGATATAATCAACCATTCCTTTCATTTCCTACACCCTTACAATTCATTAACACGGAGATAAAAGTGTTAGAAGCCTATCAAGAAGAGCTTCAAGGTGAAATTGAAGCCTTGAATGCAAGGATAAAAGAACTCAGACTTGTACGCAGCCATAATCAGTTGATATTTTAAAGGCATATTCAAGGAGGGGAGAATACGTTAAGATACGAAGCTGAAAATGCGAATATTACGTGCCCTAAGTGCGGCTCAAATGCTGTAGGATGTTATGCGAATGGTTTATGTTTTTGCCGCATGTGCAGCAATGTTTGGGAAGTAAATGTTGGAAGACAAAAAGCTTCGGTTTTTTCATCTGTAAGCGCAACAAATAGTCTGAAACTTAAAATCTTATATGATAACGAAGCTTTGAATGGCTTTAGAGGAGCATTTGGGTTTTCATGCTTGATCGAAGAGAAAGGTATACTTTTTGATACTGGTGGGGACGTAGACACTCTGTTTTTTAACATGCAGAAATTCCGAGTAGATCCACTTAGTAGCATTCGCATAATTGTTTTATCCCACGAGCATAAAGACCACACGGGTGGGATCCAAATCATAAATTATTGCGGTAAAGTAGACGTGTTTGTACCAGCATCTTTTTCAGACAGGTTTAAAGGTTGGCTGGCCTCGCACCCGAATGTAAGATTACATGAAATTCAAGAACTCGGAGAAGTCTGCGAAGGAGTTTTTACTACAGGTGAGCTTGGACAATTCATAAAGGAACAATCGTTAATCGTTAAAACAGGAAATGGCTTAATTGTCATAACAGGTTGCGCACATCCATGTTTAGAGAACATATTAAGGGCTGCCTCAAAATTGGGAGATATCTATGGGGTGGTTGGCGGCTTTCACAGTTTCAGCAGATTGGAAGCTTTAAAAGGAATGCATTTAATAGTTCCGTGTCACTGCACGGTACGGAAAAGAGAGATTTTTAATCTTTACCCTAAAACATGCAAAAAGTGCTCTGCCGGTTGCACAATCCTGATTTAAACGCTGGCTAGAGGGAGTTTCTTTCCAGCTTTAACGGCTACAAACCCAGCTTTTCTATAATATCCTCTTCTTGGAGCTTCAAAGCGCAGTGGCTTTTCAGTTGGTTTTTGGAAAATCGTTGAACATACTTTTATGATGGTCAATCCACTTTTCCTAATCACCACTTTTAACTCATTGAAGCTGTAAAATGTCGCGTTTTTATAAAAAACGTTGCCTGCTTCGCCTTTCTTCATGTAAAAGCGTGCCCACGGGCTCTCCTTTAATATTAAGCCTAATATAAGTCGCCCATCCCTAGTCAAGACTCTTGAGGCTTCTTCAAGAACTTTTTCCGGATTTTCAACAAAGCAGAGGGTTACTATAATAAATATGGAGCCGAACGATTCGTCTGGAAATGGTAATTTCTCACCTGAGCCCTTCACAACGGTTATTCCACGTCTTTTAGCAAACTCTAACGCCCTTCCAGAGATGTCAACACCGTATTCTATTCCTAAAGCTTCTGCAAAACGTCCTGTACCCACACCTATTTCAAGAGATGGCCTCTTCAAATTGCGACATAAGGAGGCTATGCAGGACTTCTCAAGCTTAAAGGCGGATTTTCCAAAAGGCGAGTCAAACCATGCGTCATACCTTTCAGCAAAAGCGTCGAAGACATGAATTATGCGTGAGCTGTATTGGCTATTTTTGTCGGTTTCTTCGCTCAATCATGACGCAAACTCCATAAATAACTTCTATGCCATTCTCTACACAAAAGTTGATTGCCGCCTCAGACTCCGATCCCGGTTGCATCCAAACCCTCTTTACACCGAGTTTCTTACATGCCTTCACCACAGCCTCTGTCACCCTCGGTGGAACCACAACAT
>Ga0315298_1007656_pt1 | contig 14126 bp, 11 predicted proteins | sample WHS_1_MG_FD_203077 | JGI IMG/M metagenome (GOLD analysis project Ga0315298, IMG submission 203077) | Extremophilic microbial mat communities from Washburn Hot Springs, YNP, Wyoming, USA - WHS_1_MG | ecosystem: Environmental > Aquatic > Thermal springs > Hot (42-90C) | place: USA: Wyoming...
GATAGACGAGGCGGGCGACCTGACGCTCTACGTCGTCTATAACGTAACGAGCGTCCCCTCGCTCCTCGTAGTCCCGGCGAGGTCACCTGTGAGCTACTTCGCGGTCGAGAACGGCACCACGCCACTGCCCGTCCAGTACAACGGAACGGACCTACTGGTCGCCGTGGACCAGCCAGGCCTCGTGAACGTCTCCTACCTGACCCTCCAGGCGACCTCCAAGGAGGGCGCCCTCTGGGAGGCCAACTTCACCATGCCCTGCGCCGGCTACGTGGCCCTGCCGAGGTACTCGACGCCCGTCTACGTGAGCCCGATACCGCAGCAGGTGTTCTATGTTAACGGCTCGCCTGTCCTGGTCATGCCGTCGGGCCCGCTTACGGTAGAGTACATGATCTCACCGCCCACCACGACGCCTATTGCAACTACTTCCTCCACGAGTACCACCACGATCTCAACCCCTACGACCAGCGTCAAGCCCACGCCGATAACGTCCTACTTCATACCTATAGTGGTGGCGATCGTCGTTGTCGGAGCTGCCGCAGGGGCCGCCGCGGCTGTATTACGTAGGAGGGGAGGGGCGGGGCCGGCCGAGGCTCTCGACGACAGGGACAGGGCCATACTGTCAGCGATATCAAGGCTCGGAGGGGAGGCCACCGCCTCCCAGGTGATGAATGAGACCAACATACCCAAGAGCCCCCTGTACAGGAGACTCGATAAGCTCGTGCGCCTCGGCTACCTTGAGGAAGTCATGAAGGGCAACACCAAGGTCTACAGGTGCAAGAGGGGGTGCAGCTGAGGCCTGATCGTGAGGGCCTCAGCAGCGTTACTATCTCCTAAGTTCTGCAAGAGGACCTAACAGCGTTGCCTTTAATTTAATTCCTATATTATGTCTCGCCTCTCCTCAAGTACGTCCAGGCTCTTGGCCCTCCCCTCACCACGACCGCGCCACTGAAGTCAAGGAGTCGGTCGAGATAGCTAAGGACGCTGAGGACCTCAGTGACAGCCAAAGTCTCCAGAGCCGCCGGGGAACTAAGACGAGGAGAGGAAGGGCCTCAGCCCGTGAGACTGCGAGGACCCTCACTATTAGGGGGCTAAGGCTGAGCGTCTGAAGCGTCCTCAAAAGGAGGGCTCACGGATTTTGTGATAGGAAGGTCGATCAGACTGATCACCTAGATTAGTTTCAAAGCCTAAGAGCTAGTCAGCACGGTAAAGGGGTAGAAGGTGGTCTCACCCAAAGCGTCCGGCTACGTACATCTTGGTGAGATCGTTTTCTGGCGCCTCGAGCATTACTTCCTTGGGACCCCACTCGACCACCCTGCCGTCATAGAGGAAGAGAACGTAGTCCGATATCCTCCTTGCCATCTGGGGCGTGTGGGTCACAACAACCACGGTCATCTCCTTCTTGAGCTGCAGTATCAGCTCCTCTATCTTCCTAGCGCCGACCACGTCTATCATCGATGTCGGCTCATCCATAAGGAGAACTGAGGGCCGAAGGGCCAGGGCCCTCGCTATCACTAGCCTCTGCTGCTGACCTCCTGAAAGGGCGGAAGCCTTGGCGTGCAGACGGTCCTTGACCTCATCGTAGAGGTTGGCCTTCATTAGGGCGTCCTTCACTATATCGTCGATCTCCCTCTTGCTCTTAGCCAGCCCCAGGGCCTTCACGGGATAGGCTATGTTGTCGTAGATGCTCATGTGTGGGAACGGGTTGGGCTGCTGGAACACGTAGCCGACCCTCCTCCTCAGCTTGACGGGGTCCATGGAAAAGATGTCCTCCCCCATGAACAGCACCTTCCCCTCGACCCTGGCGTTCGGGTAGGTCTCCACGAGCCTGTTAAGAGTCTTCAGGAGCGTTGACTTCCCGCTCCCCGAGGGTCCCATTATCGAGAACACGACGTTCCTGGGAATGATAACGTCCGAGACGTCCTTGAGCACGTGCTTGGAGTCAAGCCACACGTTGAGCCTCTCTATTCTGAACGCGCAGCGCCCGCTCATCTGCTCATCCCTCCCCTAGCCAGTACCCTTACTATGGAAAAAAGGGCGAGAACCAGGACCGTTAGGACGAAGGCCGCCCCCCAGGCCACTTCCCTCCAGTTCTCGTAGGGCGACAGGCCGTAGAAATATATCAACACAGGTATGGCGCTCACTGGCCTGTTAAAGGATGTGAAGAACAGGTTAAAGGACGTCGTTACCGTGAACAGCAAGGCGGCGGTCTCGCCGAACCCCTTAGCCATGCCTATGAGCAGTCCCGTGAGGAGGCCCCTTCTCCCAGCGGACATCACGAACAGCATGGTCCTCAGCCTGCTCATTCCCAACGCGTAAAGTGATTCCTCGAACATCGCCCTGGGGACCCTCAAGGCTTCGGATATCTGTATGGTCATGTAGGGCATAATGACCACAGCCAGGGCTATTGCGCCCGTCAGCGCGCTCAGGCCCCAGTGAAGGTCCACTATGAAGAGCCCGAAGACTGACAGGCCTATTACTATAGTTGGGAACTCCACGACGACTTCAGCCAGCTGGCGCGCCAGCCTCGCCGTGAAAGAGTTAGGGTAGAATGCTATGAAGGCCCCTGCCAGGACGCTTATCGGGGCCGCGAAGGCCAGGGCGGTTGCCACTAAGACAAGCGAGCCCTGAAGGACGGTGCCTATCCCGCCGAGGCCGAGGTCCGTGGTCGGAGGGGGTGCAGTGAAGAACTTTGCCCCCTGCTCTATCACTACGGAAGCACCTCGCACTATTACGTCTCCGATTATCCAGAGGAACGGCGTGAACAGAAGTAGCGTAGATCCCAGCGCCGCCGCCCAGAGCAGCGCGTCCTTAAGCCTTGCCGTAGGTCCTCACCTCCCTCTGCTCTGAGACTATGAACAACCTGGCCGCCGCTAAGAAGGCCGTCCCGATGCCGAGCAGTATGAGGGATAGCATGAAGAACGATGCTACATCGACGGTTGAAAACGCCTCACCGAACAGGTTAGCTATATACGCGGGAATCGTTATCCCAGGGGAGAGCAGGCTCTTGTTGATGGCCACAACCCCTCCGACGGTCATTGCGACTGCTACCGTCTCCCCTACGGCCCTCCCGAACGCGAGGGTCAGGGCGCCTACGATGCCCCTCTTGATGAAGCCCAGCTTGATCCTTACCACTTCCCACCTCCCAAGGCCCAGGGCGTAGATGCCTTCATCCAAGCTCCTGGGGACCTGCAGATAAATCTCTCTTATAAGAGACGAGGCGAACGGGGATATCATGACTGCCAGAACCATCGAGGCCAACAGGTAGCTCACCCCTGTCGGTGTTCCAGAGAAGACAGGCAGGAACCCCAGGTAGCGGTTGATGAAAGCGAAGAGCGTGGACTTGAGGAAGGGTCCCAGCTCTGTAAGGCCCCAGAGCCCGTAGACGACCGTCGGAAAGGCTGCCATCAGGTCGCTAATGTTTATTAGGACGTCCCTGACGGCCTTCGGCGACAGCTCCGCTATGAAGATAGCGAGGCCTATGGAGAGGGGTATAGCGAGCAGCACGGCCACCGTGGTCACAATGGCAGTTCCATAAATCGCAGGCAGGAACTCAGGAACATACTTCCCTGCATGGTAAAACGCGGGAAGAGCGTTGACAAACAGGAAAACAAAAAGTGAAATTACTATTATAGTTAACGCTAAGGCGCCGGGGAGGAAAAACAGATATGACTTTTCCAGTTTAGCCCGCTTCGCGTTCATTGAACACCACTTAGCAGCGTGTACACTGGTTGCCCGTTGTATGTAACCTGGTTCAGTGCGTTAAGCACGTACTGCCTGACGTTACTGGGCAGCGGAAGGTAACCCGTTAGTATCACGCTCTGGTTCATCCCCTGCGTGTAGACCCAGTGCAGGAAGATGTAGATTGCCGCGGCCTTGTTGAAGTCACTGTAGTTCTTCTGGATCACCAGGTATGAGAAGGTCACTATGGGATAGGCACCACTGGCGTTGACGTTAAGGAGTAGGTCCGTCATGTTGCTTATGTCTGAGGTCGGGCTCGGCAGGGAGTTCAGGTTCACTGACGAAACGGCACTGAGCACGGTCTGGGTCGTGGGCTGAAGGAACTGGCCTGTGGAAGGATTCTGGACGGAGGCCATGGTTATGTTATTTGCAATGGCGTACTGGAACTCAACGTAGCCTATCGAGTACGCGTTGCTCTTCACGAGCTCGGTGACCCCTGGGCTGCCCTTGCCGCCCAGGCCCCTTCCCATCTGGTCGACGGGCCAGTTCACTGTGAAGCCATAGCCCACCCCAGAGCTCCTCCAGGCGCTGGAGGACTTGTAGAGCCACAGGGTGAACACGTAAGTGGTCCCGCTCGCGTCAGACCTGTGAACTACAATTATGGGCTGGTGCGGGAACTTGAAGTGTGGGTTCAGCTGCTGGATTGCAGGGTCGTCCCAGTACTGTATCTGGCCCAGGTAGATCTTGGCCAGGACGTCAGCGGTTAGGTTGAGCGGGCCGTACTTGCTCTGGTTGAACCCCGGTATGTTGTAAATTATGCCCACTGCCCCAACGATGTCTGGGATTTCTATGATCCCGCCCTTGGCCTGGCTTACATTGGCGTAAAGGTTGCTCGGTATTGGCACGTCTGTGGCCCCTATGTCGTAAGCGCCCTGGCGGAAGTTGTTGATGCCAGCCCCACTGCCCACCCCGTTGTACGTTACCTGGATGTTGGGGTAGACCTTCTCGAAGTCCTGGATCCAGGAGTTCATCTGCGGCATGACGAGGGTGGAGCCGCCTGCGACTATGGAGGCAGAAATGGAGGAGGCAGGAGTGCCTGCAGGCGTTGAGGTTGACGTTGTCTTGCCAGTTGAGCTAGTTATGGAAGTTCGTGTCGTCGTGGTACTGGGAGCGCTTGAGCCCCCTTTGGACCGCATCACGTACCATGCCGCTCCCGCTATCGCGGCTATGACGACAACGGCTATGATCGCGTAGGCCGCTGTTGAGAGACCCTTAGCCATGCATACCAGCCGCGCTAAGTGCTATGAACGGATTTTTTAAGCTCTACGTATACAATTTAGATAGACGTACATAATCTATATTTCCTTTATAGTTTCAACAGTGTTTACATATGCAACAGAGCCCTATGGTATTACAAGATAGTATAGTAGTTAAAGACCGTCCTCCCTCTAAACAAGCCAGCTCCAAGTCTGTTCGGCGTACTGCCTACGTCTCTGAGCGCTCTCCCTGAGGAAACAGCCTTGTATTAGACCTAGCCTTCTTGGGGCCTCCCTCGCAACAATATGCGGCTCCGCGGAGCTCGTAACCAGTATCCCCTTTGCGGTTATCGATGAGGGGTCATGAAGGCTACCTTAAGCGGGCAGGCCTCTTCGCTCTCAGAGTGATCGAGCACAGCTGCGACTGGGGGAAGAAGTTCAGGCAAGCTCGTGCGCCTCGGCTACCTTGAGGAGGCCATGAGGGGTAACACCGAGTTCTGCAGGTGCAAGAGGGTTACAGCTGAGGCATCGCCTGAAGCTTAAGGCACCTTAGCGTGAAGGCCTTAGCAGCAGCGTTATTATCTCTCTGGGCCTGTAGGAGAACCTCACGGTGTTGTCATTGACCTCTATTTGCCTAGGCACCACTTCCTCCTCTAGTATGTCCAGGCTCACGGCCTCTGCCACCCTGAAGGGCGCCCTGAGGGTTCCTATGCCTGACGAGTTGTAGGCCTCGAAGACCCTGACCACCAAGCCCTCGCCGTCCTCTGGCGCCTTGACGGCCTCGAGGATGAGGTTCTCGGGCGAAAGCCCCATGAGGGAGGCCTCCCTACTTCCGTTGCTGACGGTCAGCGGGAAGGCGTACTCGTAGGCAATCCTCGGCACCTTCGCCTGCCTCCAGTCTCCCAGGTGCGGCACCAGGGCGTAGGTGAACTGCTGAGCGCCGAGGTCCGTTGAGGGGTCGGGGAACATGGGGGTCCTGAGCACCGTGAGCCCAACCCTGTTGCCTATGACGCTGGCCCCGTACTTCTTCGGCGAGAGCAGCGCGATGCCCCTGCCCGAGTCGTAGAGGTCGATGAACTTCTGGAAGGGCACCTCGAACATGGCCTTCTCCCAGCTGGTGTTCTTGTGGGCCGGCTCCTCCAGCACGCCGAGGGGGGCGCCGTATGCGTAGCTGTCAGCGTTGACGTTGAAGAAGTGCCAGGCCTTCAGCATGAGCTCCCTGTCAACGGCATCTATGAGCACCTTGAACTCCACGAGGGGCAGGCCAGCGTAGAGCCTGACCTCCTGTGTCACGGAGCTCCTGCCGAAGCTGTACCTCAGCAGGGCTGACGCCATAAGCGGGCCGTTGTCCTTGATCTCAACGGAGTCGGCGCTGAGCTTAACCTCGCCAGCCTCGTAGCCAGGCTCTATGTCCCAGGCGTCCGCCCAGCCGGGTGAGTTCTGGTAGATGGCCAGCTGGTTGGCCCTGCCGCTGACCAGCTCGTCGCCGGTGGCCTTGAGCGCAATCGAAGTTATGGAGCCGTCGGGGGCTATGGTCACCCTCAGCGCTGAGCTTTCAAGGACTATTGAGTCGCCCGCCCTCCTCGCAGTAGCCCTGTCCCCTGGGTCCGCTGGCCTCAGGGGCGTGAAGCCCATGGGCGGGGCGCTTACATAAACGAGGTAGCCCTCATCAACGCGCTGCGAGCCCTCAAGGGGCCTGTCAACTATTACGTAGCCTGACCTGCTCCAGGGCAGCGAGTTGAAGACCACCAGGCCATCCCCTCCGCCAGCTAAGGATGACATGGCCTTTGAGGCCTCGGCCCTCAGCTCGCTGATGAGGGAGCCTAGCTCCCTGTAAACCTCGTCGTAGACCTCCTTAATGGCTGACCCCGGCAAGACGTCGTGGAACTCGTCCCTCATTATGACCTTCCAGTAGGACTGGGCCCTGCCCCTGTCATAGGAGCCTGAGAGCGCCCACCAGGCCTCGAGCTCCCTAATCCACCTCTCAGCATCGAAGTGAAGCGCCTTCATGAGCGAGTGGCTCGTGTACGTGCCTCTGTGGGTCTCAACGTAGAGCCTTCCCCTCCACCTCTCAAGGCCATTGACGTCTATCGCCTTGAAGTACTCCGAGGGCGTAGCGTGGACGAGCCTCGGAAGCCCTGGCAGCTCATTTATTACGTTAAACCTTAGCTCCATATCCTCGTTGGGTCCCCCTCCCCCGTCGCCATAGCCGTACGAGAGCAGGGCCGGGTACCTCTTGGTGGGCCAGCCGCTCCACTGCGCAAGCACCGACGAGGCCGTGAGGGGGCTGTTGTAACCTCCGTCGCCGAAGCCATAGACCGCGGCTGGCAACGGGACTCCGTCCCCTCCGTCCCAGAGGAACGGGCCGTAGGGGAACCTGTTTGTGTCATTCCACGTCAGCTTGTGCGTCACGAAGTACCTTACGCCGGACAGCCTCGCTATCTGGGCAAGGGTCGCCTGGAAGCCAAAGCTGTCGGGCAACCAGAGCACCTCTGCCCTCCTGCCAAAGGTCCTCTCGAAGAACCTCTGGGAGTAGAGCAGCTGCCTCGCCATAGCCTCGCCTGAGGTAACGTTGGGGTCAAACTCGACGTAGCCCGCCCCCAGCTCCCACCTGCCCTCCTTGACGAGCTCCGCCACCTTGGCCAGGAGCTCAGGGGCGTCCTGGGAGAGCCACTCGTAGTACAGCGATGAGGACTGCACGTACTTCATGCCCCTGAACCTCTCCATGAGGCTGATCACCGTGGCTGTGGTCCTCAGGACCTTCCTCCTGGACTCGCTGAAGGGCCAGAGCCAGGCGGCGTCTATGTGGGCGTGCCCAACGGCATACATGACGCCAGGTCTCCCGTACTTCCCCTCAAGGGACCTAAGCCCCTCCTTGAGCCGCTCCAGGGCCTCCGGGATGCCGAGGCCTCCCTGCTCAACGTAAACGCCCTCGGCTAGGCCCCTGTCTATTGAGGCGAGCAGCCTGTTGACGTCATAGGACGTCCTGTAGATCGCGGAGGCGAGGAGCAGCTGCGTCGGCGACACGGAGCTCACCCTTACGCGGGAGAGCGCCTCTGAAAGCACCGATAGGAGGTCGTCCCTGAGCTGCTCGTCCTTGGTGGCCTGGGCCAGCTCAAGCGCGGAGGAGGCGTAGAGGAAGAGCTCGTAGCCCGTCGGGTCCCTCTCCGCAATGAATGCCTTGGGAGGGAGCGGCTGAACGGGCTCGCCGAAGTCCCCATAGGTCGTTAGCTCTATGAGGACCTCGTGCGCTTCAGGGGGCAAAGGCACCTGGACGTGCTCTGAGTCGATCTCGTAGTAGGGCCTGCCGTCAAGCCTCACGAGGGCTGGGGCATACCTTGACGTGACGACCATGTAGAGGTTCTGCCTCTTGTCATCATAGAGGAACCTGTAGCTGAGGTTCCCAGCAGGTGACCAGGCCAGGGACCTTATCCCCTTGAAGGAGGCAGCGAGCACGAGCAACGTCCTGTGTTCAAGCGCCTGGGACGTTAGCCTTACCATGATCTCACCCCTCCAAGTCAGGTTTATGGAAAAAGCTTTACCTAGGCGCAGGCGTGCAGGCGAGCAGATAGGCTCTTCTGGCAGCCCGTCGGACCTCTCGTCCTGGTAAGACGTCATGGGCTCAACGGTGTGGCTCAGCAAAGGCCACGATCTTCATCGGTCAGGGATAGCTGGGTCATCATCGCCTGGCCAAGCGCTAATGCCAGGACATAAAAAGGGTTGGTCACCGTAAGCCGTGGGCCAGCTTATGAGGCTGTGCGACAAGGAGGTCTCCCCGATAGGCCTGGGGACCTGGGGCATGGGCGGGGGCTTCTGGACCCCCGACTACTCCGACGATGAAAGGTACGTCAGCGCGCTGAGGTACGCCTACGAGAGGGGCATAAGGGTCTTCGACACGGCCGAGATGTACGGGGGCGGCCACTCGGAGGAGCTCGTGGGCCAGGCCCTCAGGGAGTTCCAGGAAGACGTTGTAATAGTGTCCAAGGTCTGGCCGAACCACCTGAGGTACGACGACCTGGTGAGGTCGGCCGAGGCCAGCAGGAGGAGGCTTAGGGTCAGGTCAATAGACCTCTACCTCATCCACTGGCCCAACCCTGAGGTGCCGATAGGCGAGTCCATAAGGGCCTTGGAGGACCTCATAGACAGGGGCGTCATAAGGTGCATGGGGGTCAGCAACTTTGACGTCAGGCTTCTCCAGGAGGCTATGGGGGCCGCAAGGAAGTACGAGGTCGTGGCCGACGAGGTCGAGTACAGCGTCTACCGCAGGGAGCCTGAGGCAGAGCTGATACCCTTCGCCAGGAGGGCGGGCGTCACGATAATAGCTTACTCGCCCCTCGGCAGAGGCCAGGCGGCCAGGGACCGCTTCCTGGCCGAGATAGGCAGGAAGTACGGCAAGACGGCGATTCAGGTAGCGCTGAACTACCTCCTCCCGAGCTCCATCCCTATACCAAAGGCCTCGAGTAGGGAGCACATAGACGAGCTCCTCGGGGCAGTGGGATGGGCCCTCTCGCCCGAGGACGTTGAGGCCATAAGGAGGAGGTACCGCTGATCAAGCCTTGTCGTGCTGAGGTCGGGCTACAGCCTCAGGCCAGTCAACTAGCGACATAAAAGGACTACGCCAGGAGCACCGGCCTCGTTATGGACAGGGTCATATTCGTCAGGAAGCCGCCCAAGGGCAGGAGCGGGAAGGTATTAAGGCGATCCTCAGGGCCGCCTCAGACAGGGGCTGCTGGGGCTCCTCAGCCCTTGACGACCAGGCCGCCTTCGAGGAGACGAGGAAGCTCATAGAGCATGTCAAGGGAGCTAGAGAGTATACAGGCCACCTAAGCTCACCTAGCTACCAGGGCGGGTATCACGAAGATTGCCAGCATCAAGTTCACGAACACGACCAGAGTTATGAACGTGTAGAGCCAGTTCCTCTCATGGGCGAACTGCGCTATCCCTATGGCGACCCTCAGTATCGGTGTGGCCATAAGCACTATCAGGCCCAGGAGTGTGAAGGTGAGCCCGTTGAGGTTGGCCAGGTTGGAGGCGTTAACGTAGCTGACAGGAAGTATTGACGTGTTGACGGGCGAGCGGGCCGCTATGAGCTCCTCTAGTTTGAAGGTCCCGGCACCATGGCTGTAGAAGATCAGCGCAAGCCCAAAGATGATCAGCGCTGCGGAGATCAGGACCCCTACCCTGAGCGACCACCCAATTATGTCCTCGAACTCCACCTTCCTTGGCAAGGCGCTCACCTCAGTGTATTACCCCTAATCCTCTCAGCACCATCTCGATGCCCAGGAACGCCAGTATGGCCGTAAATATGTACCTGATGGACCTGTTGGTTATCCTCGGCAGTATCTTCGACGCTATCATCGACCCGGCCAGGACGCCGAGCGCCGTGAACCCCGCCAGCACGGGCTGAATGAGCCCGAAGGTCCAGTAAATGGCGCTTCCCGTGGCCGCGGTGACGCCTATCATGAAGTTGCTCGTGGTGGTGCTGACCTTCATGGGCAGGTTCATGGCCCAGTCCATGCCGAGGACCTTGAGGGCCCCGCTGCCTATACCGAGGAGGCCTGATATGAAGCCGGCGCCGAACATTATTGACTCCCCAAGCCACCACCTGACGCCGTAGTACCTGACGACCTGGCCCAGGGCCTCGTCATAGTACTCGCCGTGAAGCTGGAAGACCCTCGTGGTCCAATCAGGCTTCATGGGCTTTGGGAGCTCGAACTTTGACCTCTCGAGCTGAATGTACACCTGCGAGAGCAGGACCAGGCCGAAGACTATGTAGATTATGTATTCAAGGCGATGGGCGTAGACCCAGGCTGCCGTGAGGGACCCTATTATGGAGCCTGTCGTGGTCGCTATCTCGAGCCCCATGCCTATCCTCACGTTGGTTATCCTGTCCCTAACGTAGGCGCTCGCGGAGCCGCTGGAGGTGGCAATAGTCGATATGAGCGAGGCGCCGGTGGCGTAGGCTATCGGGATCCCCAGGAAGAGCGTGTATATGGGGACCAGGAACGTCCCGCCCCCGAGGCCTACTAGGGCTCCCAGGAACCCTGATATAACGCTGGCTGCGACCACAAGGCTGAAGAACTCTGCTATTGGCAGGTGCAGCATTTTAGCCCCTCAGAGCTCTCTCCTCATATTTAGTTTAAAAGCCTGTTCCAAAAACAATAGATTTTATAATTATTAAACTAAAGAGGCAAGTAATGCTGTTGGGTAGCGCCACTTAAATAACAGACCCCTCCTCAACGTGGGCAGGACTCCTGGGGGCTAGCTGTGAGCGAATACGAGAGCTATGAGAGCTTCGCGGCGAAGGCCGTGGCCATCAGAATAGCCGGCGACATAGTACTCAGCGACTCGCCAGGGGCCGCCATGAGGAAGTGGAGGGAGTACTTTGAGGTGAGCCAGCAGGAGGCCGCGAGGTCTATGGGCGTCTCTCCAAGCGTCCTCAGCGACTACGAGAAGGGCAGGAGGACCCCTGGGGCAGGCTTCGTTAGGAGGTTCGTCAGGGCGCTGCTCAAGATAGACGCTGAGAGGGGCTCGAGAAAGGTTGAGAACCTGAGCAGGGCCCTGGGCATACCCATGACGGCCGTAATTGACATGCAGGAGTTCAGGGAGCCTATGACGCTTGAGGACCTCATACTCGCCGTGGACGGCATACTGCTCTACCCTGACTACCCCAAGGGGGTCGTGGCGTATGGCTACACGGTGATTGACAGCATAAAGGCCATACTCGAGCTCTCAAGCATGCAGTTCTACGCCCTCCTCGGCTCAGTGCCCGAGAGGGCCGTGGTCTTTACCAGGGTGACGGCCGGGAGGAGCCCCATGGTGGCGGTCAGGGTGTCTCTCGTCAAGCCGAGCGTAATAGTGCTCCACGGCCCGAGGACCCGTGTTGACTTCCTGTCAATAGAGCTGGCGAGGCTCGACAGGGTCCCCCTGGTCCTCAGCACCCTGCCGAGCGTTGACGAGCTGGTGGCCAGGCTCAGGTCAAGGACGAGCTCAAGGTGATCCCCTGAGCCTAAGTATGGCCTCAGCTATATCGCCCTTGGCCTCCTCGAGCGCTCTCCTGGCGGTCTCCAGGTCAACCCCCGCCTGCTCGGCGACGAGCCTTACGTCGTCATCGCTTATCGTCACTTTCGCCTCCTCCTTGACCTCCCTCGGCTCACCCACGACGTATATCATTGTTGGCTGGCCCTTCGCCCTTACTATCATAACCTGAGGGGACTCCACCTCTAGCGTCTTCCCGTCGGAGGTCTCTATTGAGACCTTTACGGCGTTAAGCTCCTCCGCCTCTATGCCCATCCTCTTGAGGGCCCTTCTCAGCTCCCTTGGGTTCAGTCCCATCAAGGGGCTCCCTCATGTACTTTAGCGTTACGTTTTTAGTTATATAACCTGTTGACTCGCTTCAACCGGTGAAGGCAGAGGAGGAGAACAGGTAGTTGAGCGTAAAGGGTGAGAGCAAGGGCGTCAGGGTAAGGGTGCTTGGCAGCGGCAGAGAGGTAGGAAGGGCTGCCATAGCAATTGAGCACAGGGAAAGGCTCGTGCTCCTCGACTACGGCTTTAACTTCGACGAGAACGATCAGCCAATATACCCCCTTCACGTCAGGCCGAAGGACGTGGAGGCATTAGTGCTGACCCACAGCCACCTGGATCACATAGGGGCCGCGCCCAGCCTTTACATCTCTGTGAAGCCAAGGCTGCTGGGCACCTCGCTGACTTTCGACGTGTCGAGGGTGCTGCTCTATGACATGATAAAGCTCAACGGGCCTAACCTGATATTTGACATGAGGACCGTTGACGAAATGCTCGCGGTGGCCGAGAGCGTCGACTACGAGAGGCCTGTTGAGGCGGGGGACTTCACGCTGACCCTCGCCAACAGCGGCCACATACCGGGCTCGGCCTCGGTGCTGGTCGACGTAGGGGACCACAAGATACTGTACACCAGTGACATGAACACCATCGAGACCAAGCTGACCCCGTCACACAGGCTCGCCGGCGTCAAGGCCGACACAGTTATAATAGAGTCGACGTACTCGAACGTGACCCACCCCGACAGGTCGTTAACTGAGAAGGAGTTCGTCGAGGCGGCCCAGGACGTCGTTAAGAGGGGCGGGAAGGTCCTGGTGCCCGCCTTCAGCGTCGCGAGGGGCCAGGAGATAATGAGCGTGCTTGAGGAGAGGCAGTTCAGCTGGCCTGTGTGGGTTGACGGCATGATAAGGAACGTGCTTGACCTTTACTTAGCTCACAGCAGCTTCCTGAGGGACCCCAGGCTCCTGGCGAGGGCCGCCGAGAACCAGAAGGTCGTCAAGGGGTGGAGCGAGAGGAAGCGGGCCCTGAAGGAGCCTGGTGTGATAATAGCGAGCGCGGGAATGTTAAAGGGAGGGCCAAGCCTCTACTACTACGCCAGGATGGTAGGCAATGAGAGGGACGCGGTCTTCCTCGTAAGCTACCAGGCCCCCAACACCCCGGGCAGGCTTGCCCTTGAGGAGGGAGTCTTCTTCGACGGCGAGAGGAAGGCGCCCGTTAAGGCGAGGCTCCAGCTCTTCGACTTCTCAAGTCACACCGACTGGAAGGGCGTTATCCAGACGCTGAGGCAGGTGTCAGGGCTTCAGAGGGTCGTCCTGGTTCACGGCGAGCCTGACGGACAGGTCCTCCTAGCCAACAGGATAAGGGAGGAGCTGGGCGTGGACGTGATCGTGCCCCAGAACGGCGACGTGATAGAGCTGGGCTGAGCTCAACGGCCCCTCAGGGCCCAACACCTATAATAGGCCTGGCGTCCTCACAGGTCCTGATGATGTGTTTGCCGAGTGCTGAGCTCACGCGATGAAGAGAGGGGACACTCTCTGACGCTTAAATGAACTCCCTGTTCCTCCTGAGCACCTCCCTCACGAACTCCAGGAACCCTGAGCCCCCGGGCCTTGTCGCGACGAACTTGACGCTGGCCCTCACCACGTCAGCCGCGTCCGAGGGACAGCCTGAGAAGGCCGCGAGCCTCAGCATGTCAAGGTCGTTCTCGCCGTCGCCTATGGCGGCCACCTCCTCAGGGCCTAGGCCGAGCAGCTCTATGGCCTTAGCCACGCCGACAGCCTTTCCCCTGCCCGCGTTTATGTGGACGGCGTAGCCGCTCCAGAGGACGCTCAGCCCTCGCCTGCTGGCGGACTCCCTCAGCTCCGCTATGACCCTGTCCAGCGACCTCAGGCC
>Ga0315298_1007657_pt1 | contig 14125 bp, 11 predicted proteins | sample WHS_1_MG_FD_203077 | JGI IMG/M metagenome (GOLD analysis project Ga0315298, IMG submission 203077) | Extremophilic microbial mat communities from Washburn Hot Springs, YNP, Wyoming, USA - WHS_1_MG | ecosystem: Environmental > Aquatic > Thermal springs > Hot (42-90C) | place: USA: Wyoming...
CGTCCGACGCCGAGCTCGCCAAGACGGCTGAGAAGAAGGGTGTTGAAGTGGTTTTAATCAAGGGTTTAACGGAGGAGGAGGCCTTAAGGCTGCTTGTGGAGAGGTTTAAGCTGTATTTTAAGGAGGATTCTTTAAGATGCACGGTTTGCAACGGTGAGCTTGAACCCGTAAGTCGTGAAGAGGTTAGAAAAACTCCGGATGCTCCTAGAAACGTGGATTTATTCTGGAGGTGTAGGGTATGCGGCAAGTTATACTGGAGGGGTTCTCACTGGAGGAACATTTCACGCCAGATTTTAAAGCTGACTGGGGTAGAACCCTAAAGCACTACTAACGCTTAAATACCTGTTATCCCGTATGTTTAACGGCAGATGAAAACCGCCTCAAAACTCTGAGAAAGGATGAGGATAAGATGGGCGGATTGATGCCACAACTATCTCTGGCTATAGCGTCAAGCCACGATCCCGCTGTTTTAAACCGGTTTAAGGGCTTAGACGCTGAAACAAGAGCCCAGCCTGGAAACCCTCCCCTTGAGCGCATGGGGGCTTATTAACAATTCTTTACGGTTAAAAACAGAGTTGGCAACGCGTGCAAAAATCCGTTTAACAATTCTTCTCATCACTCTCGGTGCTTTAGGCTTGACCGCGTGCGCAAATCCCTCTTATACCATATCTGGGAACGAGACGAATGTTTCAATGCTTATAACCGCTTTCCTTCCAAATGGGGCTTTGGTTGAACTAAGCTTAGACAACAACGTTTCTTCAAAAATTTTCAAACCAGAATCATTCGAAATCAGGGTTGAGGAGTCAACCCTTCTCGTTGTGTACGATGCGAGGTCCTCTGGCTCCTCTTTTCCGGGGATAGGTATGGAGGAGATCGGGGATGTTTTTCGAAACGATCCGGCAAAATACTTGATGCCTCTAATACTGTTTGCAGCAGGCCTAGTGCTTTTGTTCCTCAATATTGTCGGCTCGAGGAGAAGCGAGAATGAGCTTTTAAAAAACGTGGAGGACGGAGGCGTTCCTCCGGAAGGGTCAAGCTTAAGCGAGGAGGCGCTTCTGCTACTGGCTTCAAGGAATCCGGAAGCCTATAGAAGGGTCTTGGAAATGGTTTTGAAAGGAGAGTTGAAGGTGGAAAGAAGAGGATGGTTTAGGGAGGTTCTGCTGAAGATAAAGAGGCTTATTTCGCGGTAGTGGGTGGATCCCGTTTCTGCCTCCACCGGAAACCGGACTATTTTATTTTTATACAACCCTCCTAACAAAACCTTTAAAACACTTGATTAAGAAGCAACACAGATGCTAAAGCATGGTATGACAATACTGGCCGTAGCGGCATTACTATTCTTAACGCTCCTCATAATGCCCGTCGGGGTGGTGGCTGACCCGTGCTTCACACCTGTCTACAATGCTTCCTTAAACAATCTAAACATACATCCTTCGGGCTCCTTCACGGGAACAGGAACATATGGTTTCTCACCATACGGCTTCCGGGGATCATGCCTGAGTATAAACGTCTCCTCGGGGGGTCGCGGCTACATATATTCTGTCTTCAACGCTAAGGGCTCTTTCAAAGCAAGCTTCCTCCTGAAGATAAACAACGGCACGAGCTTCAATTTCACTAGGATGATACTCATGCTTACGGATTCTTCAACTTACGAGGTTAAGCTTGGCTTTGTTGACGATCTGAAGCTGGTGGCCTACAGGGGGGATAGGAGGAATGACGGTGCAACTTTTTCAACTGGAAAATGGTACAACTTGACGATATGGCTGGATGCTTCAACAGACTCTTTAACGATACTGTATAATGGTAGTCAAACCATCTCAATCTCCACGGGTGTTAAACTGTTTCTAGTGAAACAGGTGAACTTCTCGCTCGGGGTTGTTGACCCGGTTCCAGAGGATGTCAGCGACGTGAAAACGTTTTTCGACGAGTTCTCGATGCTTCTCTCTCCAATAATGTTTACCGACAAGCCTGTCTACACTTCTTCCAGCAGTGTTCAGGTGAAGATAACGGGAGACCAGTTCTTCACGTCTCCAATAGATCTCGCCATAATCCGTCCGAACGGCTCTGTTCTAAGAACCGATCGTTTAACCGCCAACGCTACCGGAGGCTTCTCACTCACAATAAGCCTGTCTAACCCTTCTCCAGGAACCTACGCGATGCAGGTTAACAGGAGTGGCTGCGTAACCAGGTATCACTTCGGTGTCTGGGATGTTCCACGAGTATGGGAGCGTAAGTCAATAATAATTGTGAAGGCGGGTGGATTGATGCGCAACGGGTTTGCAACACTATACGTTGTAAACTCAACGAGCGTGGTTTTCACCCAAAGGCTGGAGTCGGATTCCAACGGGGAGATAAACAGGCAGCTGACTGTTCCGGTTAACATTCAGCTCGGCGTCCTGCATACTTACCTAGAGTGCGATGAAGCATTCGATTTCAGGAATATGGAAGTAACTACGGATACTGTTGCAATAACCATAGTGGGGGCTGTTTTAAACGTCACGATAACTACGGACGCTACTACTTATGAAAGGGTTGAGCCGATAAACATCACGGTTCGAGTGACGTATAAGGATGGTTCAAGCCTCCCGTGGAACGGGGTTGTTAAGCTAAGACTGGTTCACGGCGGGGTTGAAGGCAGGGAAATATACATGGATTATACACTAGGCTACTGGTTTAAGAGTATTAAGACAACTCCTTCCGACCCCCTGGGGAACTATCTGATTAAGGTGGAGGCCTCAGACCAGTATGGTAACACTGGCTCAGGAAACAAGTCGATAAGTCTTACTTTCGCCAGGCTGAGAATCGCTTTAACAAGCCGGCTTAACGAGACTTATGAAAGGTCCCTTAGGCTAAATGTTTCGGTCAGAGTTGCATACCCTGATGGAACACCCCTAGCGTCTGGCAGCGTCGCCCTTGAAATGGTCAAGGACCAGTATAGAAAAGGCCCCTTCCCCTTGGTTAGTGCTGGCTCTGGAGAATGGTCGCTTTCTAAAAAGATTTATGCGGGCGAGGAGCTTGGAGAATGGGTTCTCAGAATAACCGCTGAAGATGGATCGGGGAATACTGGGGACCTCCTACAGGAAATAAGGATTGTTCCAGCTAGGCTGAGCGTAATGCTGCTCACCCCGCTGGGCAGCATGTTTTCCAGAACCGAGGGAATACCTGTTAGCGTAGTTGTGAAATACCCGTCTCAGGAGGTATTCACGCTGGGGAACGGTTCAGTGAACGCTATGCTTGTTCACAACGGTGTTGAACAGGCTTTAACCCAGCTCAAGTTCTCAGCCGGAGGCTGGGTTGGAAACATCAGCGCGCCGAGGAACGCGCCCCTCGGCCCATACGTTTTGAACGTTTCCGCTTTGGACTTGTATGGTAACCACGGTTTCTACACGGTTACCGTTGAAATAACTAAGGCTGTTCTAAGCTTTGAAATGGAGGATTTGAAGGATAGTTATCAAGCGGGTTTCGAAACAGTGTATTTGAGAACCACCGTAAAATATCCGGATGGTTCAAATCTTGAAGACGGGAATGTTACTGCTCTAGTCTCCTCCGGGACCCTGACGAGCATAGTAAGATTGAGATACCAGGAAGGCAAATGGGTTGGAGACTATTATCTTCCCGTTACTAACCCAGTCGGGGAGTATAGGGTGACGATTAATGCCACCGACCCTTACGGGAATACTGGTGTTAAAGAGTTTTACTTCAGAGTTAGCAACCTCTACTTGATCCTGGTCGTCATAAGTTTCGCTGTTGTCCTAGCTGTTTCAGTATCACTACTATGGATCAGGAGGCGTAGGGCACAGCCTCCTCCAGCCCCGGAGGAGTATGACGTTCTCGCCTAGAAAGGCTTTTCTTCAGGCGTAAGAAGTAGTCGGTATGCCTAGGAGGGGTAGGAGGGTTAAGCAGACGTATAGAGGGACTACAATACTGTTTAAGGCAGGGAGAGTGCCTGCCACCGTTGATGAGATGTTCTCTAGGGTTTTCTGGAGAAGCCCACTACTGGCTTCTGAGGCGAAGGTTTTCTGCGAGGAGCTTGTTTCAAGAGGGTCTTCAGGCATGAGCGTGAGCGAGTGGAGAAGCTGGATAGGGAGGAGGAGAATCACGGTGGGCCAGTTTTACAACATGATCAGGGGGCTTGTTGGAGCAGGTATCGTGGAGAAAAGAGAGGGGTCGTGGCATATAAGTACAGGCTTCCTCAGGGAGCTTGAACAATTCATAATAATCTACACTTCTTTCACGAGTTTCAAGCACAGGTTGAGCTAGGTCCTCCTTCTTCTTTTTACCTTCTCGTTTTCCACAACTATCTTGTCGGCAACTATTTTCACCACAAGCCCGCCTCTCCTCCTGAGGGGGAAAGCGGAGTCGTTAACTATCTTACTTGGAAGATACAGCATGGTTGCAGAATATGTTTTCCCGCCGAGCTTCTTGTTGAGCACGTAGAGTCTGGTACTCGCCCTCTTAACCATCCCGGCTTGATGGGGCTTAAAGGATATTAAAGGTTTATCTCAACCGTTTAACAGGCTAACTCGTCTCTAATTGAGGCTCGTGGATGCACATGCCCATTTGAGCGACAGCTCTTTCGAGGCAGACCTGGATACTGTCGTTTTGAAAGCCAGGCAAAACGGTTTAACGGCTATCGTCGACTGCGGACTAGGCCCTGAAGGGGGTTTAAGGTCTTTGAGCATTTCGGAAAGATTCAGGGGATATGTTTACTCAACCATAGGTATTGACTATGGGGCCCCGTTCTCCGTTAGACAGGAGGATTTGGTGCAGCTGATCCTGGATAACAGGAGTAGGCTGATCGGGATAGGTGAGGTAGGCCTGGACTACTACACTGTTAAGACTCGTGAGGAGAGGGCTATGCTGATAGAGGTTTTCGAAAAATTCATAGAGCTTTCTGAAAAACTCGGCCTCCCTATTATTGTTCATTCGAGGAGTGCTGGGAGAGACGCCATAAACATACTTGTTGAAAAAAATGCTAGAAGGGTTTTGATGCATGCTTTCGACGGAAAAGCCTCATACGCTATGAAGGGTGTTGAAGCAGGCTTCTTCTTCAGCATTCCTCCTTCAATAGTAAGGTCGCCGCAGAAGCAGAAGCTTGCAGCCAGGCTTCCCCTCGAGAATCTTCTGCTGGAGTCAGACTCACCCGTGCTAGGGGTTGACCCCTTGAAGAGGAATGAGCCCACTAACATAGTTTTCAGCCTCACGGAGATAGCTAGGATTAAGAAAGTGGATCTGGAGATCGTCGCTGAGGAGACGACTAGAAACGCGCATAGGTTATTCGGGTTGAGAATATGATGATTTTCACAGGCATAGACCTAGCGGGGGTTGAAACTAGGCCGAGCGGCTTTGCAATCCTGGACGAATTCCTAAACGCTAAAACAATTATACTGAACACTGATGCTGAGATCATAAGTAGGGTTTCGCGTTCCAATCCCGTCGTTGTTGCGATAGACGCTCCGCTCTCCCTGCCACGGGGAAGGGTCAGCCTAGAGGTTAGGAGCAGTATTCATCTCAGGGATTGCGACAGGGAGCTTTTAAGGAGGGGCATAAGGTTTTTCCCTGTAACACTAGGACCTATGCGCTCCCTGACAGAAAGGGGTATTCGGCTTAGAAAGATGCTTGAGTCATCAGGCTTCAAGGTAATAGAGGTATATCCGGGGGGAGCTCAGGATATTCTTGGAATACCACGTAAATCCTCAGGTGTTGAGCAGCTTCGGAAGGGGCTGGCACGTCTCGGGATAAAGGGGTTGGAAGGAGTTGAGACTCACCATGAGCTTGACGCTGTTACTGCAGCATTGGTGGCTAAGATGTTTTATGAGGGTGATTACGAGGCCTACGGGGATCCTGGCGAAGGCCTGATTGTAATGCCTGTCGGGAAAAGGAGTTAGGGGAAGATTTATCAACACTATCTTGGGATGGATTGTTGAAGGAGCCTGAGTGATGTCCGGGGCGCCATACAGGTTCTACACCGTTAAGAGCTCGATCGAGGACGTTGTTAGAATACTCCACCCGATAGTTGGAGAATGGTTTAGAAGCAGGTTCAAAGAATTAACCCCGCCCCAGTCATACGGAATAATGCCTATTAGAAGCGGCGACAACACCCTAATATCGGCACCAACCGGGAGCGGGAAGACGCTTGCATGCTTCCTAACCATACTGGACGACTTGATAAAAATGGGTTTTGAAGGCAGGCTTGAGGACCGTGTTTACTGTGTATACGTTTCTCCTCTCAGGTCTTTGAACAACGATGTGAGGAAGAATCTCTCGCAGCCGTTAGAGGAGCTCAGGAGGCTCGCCGAGGAAAAAGGCGTCTCTCTCCCAGAGATAAGGATCCACGTGAGGACGGGTGATACTAAAACTTCTGAAAGAGGTAGAATGCTTAAGAAGCCGCCGCACATACTTATAACTACTCCTGAAAGCCTCTCCATAATCCTCGTGGCGCCGAAGTTCAGATCCTTCTTGAAGGGTGTTAGATGGGTTGTGGTGGACGAGATACATGAGCTTTGCAGTTCTAAGAGGGGTGCCCACCTATCCCTGAGCCTTGAAAGATTAAGAAGCTTCTCAGGACAGGATTTCCAGAGAATAGGCTTATCTGCAACCATTCACCCGTTGGAGAAGATTGCGGCTTATCTCGCCGGCTACGAGGATTCCTCGCCAAGGCCTTGCACCGTAGTGGATGTTCATGCTTCGAAGAAGTTTGAGCTTAAAGTCGTATCGCCACACCATGATCTTGTCCATACCCCTGCCGAAGAGCTCAGCAGAAGGATGTACAGATTGATGAACGATATTATAAGGCGTAATAGGACGACTCTCATCTTCACCAATACGCGGAGCAGTACCGAGAGGGTTGTATACCATCTTAAGAAACTCAGGCCTAAAACCGTTTTAAGCGAGGAGGAGTATGCTGCGCACCATTCCTCTCTCTCGCGTGAAGTTAGGCTCGACGTGGAGGACAAGTTGAAGAAGGGGAGGCTTAAGGCGGTTGTCACGAGTACTTCGCTCGAACTGGGAATAGATATCGGCTTCATAGATTGTGTTGTCCAAATAGGCTCGCCGAAGTCAGTGACAAGAGCTATTCAAAGAGTTGGGCGCTCAGGTCATTCTCTAGAGGCTGTTTCAAAGGGGATCTTCATACCGATGGAGAGGGATGATCTTCTGGAGGTCCTGGTAATGTCTAAGGCTGCTGAAGCCGGGAGGCTCGACGAAGCCTATATTCCTGAGAATCCTCTAGACGTGTTAGCCCAGCATATTGTCGGCATGGCTGTTGAAAGGAAATGGAGGGTCGACGAGGCGTACGGCCTCGTTAAAAGGTCGTACAACTTCAGAAGCCTGGACAGGGAGACCTTCATAAGCGTCCTAAGATATTTAAGCGGGTATTATAGGCAGCTTGAAGGATACAAGGTTTACGGGAAGATTTGGCTCGACGAGGCTGAAGGAGTTTTCGGAAGAAGGGGTAATCTTGCTAGGGTAATCTACATGACTAACACAGGTACGATACCGGACATGGCGATGGTGAAGGTTTTCACTAAGGACAATAGGCCTGTTGGAAACATTGAGGAGGAGTTTTTCGAAAGGCTTTCCCCCGGGGACATCTTCCTGCTCGGAGGCAGGCCATACAGGTGTTTGAAAAGCCGTTTGATGAAGCTTATTGTCGAGCCCGCTGAGGGCGAGAAGCCTACTGTGCCCCAATGGTTCTCCGAGATGCTTCCCCTCTCATACGACTTGGCTAACATGATAGACGAGTTTAGGATAAGAGAGCTTCAGACAATCCTCTTCGACAAAAAGGAGGACAGGGTTAGGCAATACGTGGAGTACTTCAAGATAGACAGGAAGACGGCTGTAGCCCTTTACGACTACCTTAGGATAACCGCAGAGTACTTCAACAACATTGGTGTACTGCCATACGTAAGGAAGGGCTCGTTGATAATAGAGAACTACATCGACGAATCGGGCAGGCAAATGGTTGTTTTCCACAGCCTAGTTGGTAGGAGGGTTAACGATGTTCTTTCAAGAGCGTTCGCAGTGGCTGCGTCAAACCTGCTCGGCTCCGTCTCCATACAGATCTCAGTTAGCGACAACGGCTTCCTGCTGATCCTTCCGCCCAAATACAGGGTTGATCCTGAGAAAGTAGTTAAATCAGTGAACTCTTCAAACCTTCATGAGCTCGTCGTCTCGTCTGTGGAAAAGACAGACATGTTGAAGCATAGGTTTCGGCATGTTGCTGTCAGGAGCTTCATGATACTTAGGAACTATAAGGGCCACGAGGTAATGGTTTCCAAGCTGCAGTTGAATTCGGAGCATGTTCTTAAAGCAGTGAGGGATTTGAAGGGTTTCCCAGTTATGAGTGAAACTTACAGGGAGATTCTCGAGGACGTTATGGATATTAAGAACGCTGTGAGGTTTGTGTCTGAGCTCGAGAGGGGTGTTAGGAGCCCACTGGTCTGCAGGCCGAGCCGGGTTGCTTCACCTCTCTCGCACTCCCTACTGGTTTCAAGCTTCTCCGACGTCGTCCTCATGGAGGATAAAAGAGCCCTGTTAGAGAGGCTTCACAGGGAGGTTCTGGCAACTATTCATGCAGCTAACTGAAGACGTTGAGATAGTTGAGTTCGAGCCGGCTCTCTACGTGAAATCCCTGGATGCCATCGTGGTTGCGGATATTCATCTCGGCCTCGAATGGGAGCTTGAGGAAAAAGGGTTTCACATTCCTTTTCCAACATACGCCCCGATAATAAAATCGCTGAGAAACATGTTCAGCTACAAGTCTGCTAGGAGGCTGATAATCCTAGGTGATATAAAGAACGAGTTTGGAGAAATAAACCCTGAGGAGTGGACGCAGGTTCAGGACTTCATCAACGATGTTCGCAGCCTTGGCGCAGAGCCCCTGGTAGTAAGGGGGAACCATGACAATTTTGTAAGGATTGCTCTTAGGAGGCTTAACGTGGAGTTTCAGGATCCGCCTCTGAGGCTGGGAAGATACTTCCTTATACATGGAGATAGGGAGCATGAGCTGCCTGAAGAGGGTAGCGTCGTGCTGATGGGTCATGAACACCCTGTCGTCTCAATAAGGGACTCCATAGGAGTTAAACACAGGTTCAAAAGCTTCCTTTACGGTGAGCACGGAGGAGTAAGGATAATCGTGCTTCCCTCTATGAACCCGTTGACGATGGGGATGGCGATTAACGAGGTGGATGTGAACAACCTTCTGTCTCCAATCCTAAGGAGGGTCGGCGTGACGACGTTCACACCAATACTTCTGGCTCAGGGAGAGGGGTTGAAGGCCTTTCCGAAGCTCAGCAGTTTGGCTGCGCACTGGTAGGCTAAGACTAAGCTGTAAAAATCGTTATGCCAAGCAGGCTTCCGGCGAAGCCCGTAAAAGCCCCGAGCACCGTCTGCCAGAAGGTGTGTTCACCAGTTTTGACGCGTGCCCATGCTAAAACCGGTATTAAGGGTAGAAGTATTAATCCGGTGGGCCAATAGAAGTAAAGAATTAGGATCATGGTTGACGTCAAGCCTGCGACGTGAATACTGGCCTTAGTCGTAAAGGTTAGCAGCAGAAGTATCAGCGAGGTTAATAGGAAGGAGGTTGAAACAGTTCTCATAAGCCTCATACCCCATGTTTGGAAGACGAGTGTTGAAGCCGCGTAGCCTATTAAGCCCGGAATAAAGTGTTTCGGCCTCCTGCTTCTCTCACCCATGAAAACGTCTGTCCTCCCGCGCAGCCCGAGGTAGTAAATGCTTGAGAACGGAACTATGCTGTAGAAGAACAATACTGTTAGAACGTTTAGGACGGGGTTGTTTAAGAAGGCTTCTTCCTTCAGCATCACTATGAGTCCGCCGAACCCACCTACGACAGGGTTGGATAACAGGTAGGAAAGCGCCTTAGCAGTGTTCCGTGCCAAGCCTTCTCAATTGAAGAATAAGGTTTTAAAAAGGTTCCTGCAAGCATTAGCTTAATGGTTGAAACACTTCCCCGGGGCCTTCCGATAGCTCGTAGAAACATGCTTTTCAAATGCAAACTTTGCGGGGAGAAGTGCTGCGGTCTCAACCCTGAGGTTTCTGAAGAAGACGTGGAGAGGATTAGAAGAGTCCTCCCGTCTTTTAAACCATACCGCACTCCGGAGGGGAAGATGATACTGATTGGCGAAAAAGGTTTCTGCCAATTCCTTAGAAACGGGCTTTGCACGATCCACGAGTACAAGCCTGTTTTATGCAGGCTATATCCTTTCTACCCGGTTGAAAAAAAGGTGTTAGAAGGCCTTCTAAGCCTTCCAGGAGACGTAGAGGTGGTTAAGCACGGTTCGGAGGAATACGTTTTCATATTCGACGAGGAGTGCCCAGGGGTTGGAGAAGGAGACCCTGTTGATTTCAAGGGGCTCTTAGAAGCCTTCCTTGCCGCGAATCCCAATCCTACTCTTTAAACACCGTGTTGTCAACGCTTTTAAGCCGCAGAAACATTTTTACCCTTCCCCGATACTTCAATACCATGGTTATGCTTTTCAGGGAAGTTGCAGAAGCGATGGAGCAGGTTGAGTCGACGACGAAAAGGATCGAGATGACAAGCTTCCTAGTAGACCTGTTAAAAAAAGCCAGTCCCGCTGAGCTTGAAAAACTCGTCTACCTGCTTCAGGGAAAGGTTAGGCCGGACTACGAGGGCTTGGAATTCGGTATGGCTGACAAACTGGTCCTAAGGGCTTTAACAGATTTCTCAGGGGTTGATCAGAAGACTGTTGAGAAAATCTACAAGGATAGTGGAGACCTTGGAAGCGTGGCGGAAACCCTTGCGGGCAGGAAGGTTCAGAGGAAGCTCGTCAGCAAAAACCCTACCCTTCTAGAGGTGTATGAGAAGCTCTACAGGCTTGCCAAGCTGGGTGGGAAAGGCTCCGTGACTCAGAAGACGAGCCTGCTCGTCTCCCTGCTCATAGACATGTCTCCAAAGGAGGCTAAGTATGCTGTTAGAACAATCACAGGGAGGCTTAGGCTGGGCATAGCTGACTACACGATACTGGATGCCCTCGCGCAAGCGTTCACCGGCGACAAGTCTAACAGGCCGGTCATAGAGCGTGCATACAACATATCCAGCGACCTAGGGGCTGTTGCGAGGGCTGTTGCGGAGAAGGGGCTTGACGGTGTTTCAGAGTTTAGAATCACTGTCGGCAAGCCTGTTAGGCCAATGCTTGCGGAACGCTTGACCACTGTTCAGGAGATTCTCGAAAAATTAGGGGGTGAGGTTGCTGCGGAGTACAAACTCGACGGGGAGCGTGTCCAGATACATAAGGATGCTGGCAGCATCATGCTTTTTTCAAGACGGCTTGAAAACATTACTGGCCACTACCCTGATGCTATAGAGCTTGCTGAGAAGAACGTGAAGGCTCGGGAGGCGATTCTCGAGGCGGAATGCGTGGCGGTAAACCCGGATACTGGCGAGCTGCTTCCTTTTCAAGAGCTTATGCACAGGAGGAGGAAGTACGGTGTAGAGGAGGCGATGAAAGAGTATCCTGTCGCCCTGTTCTTCTTCGACATCCTGTATGCTGACGGAATTGACTATACTCAGAAGACATACTTGGAGCGGAGGGATGCTTTAAAGAACGTTATCATGGAAGACGAGAGGGTTAAGCTCGTCAAACAGATAATATCGAGCGATCCCAACCAGATAGAGGTCTTCATGGAGGAGGCGATTTCAGAAGGCTGCGAGGGACTTGTGTTGAAGGATCTTAAAGCCCCTTATAGGGCTGGTGCTAGAGAATGGAGCTGGATAAAGCTGAAGAGAGAGTACAAGGTTGAGGTCGCGGACACGATTGACCTTGTTATAGTCGGGGCTTTCCACGGCAGGGGTAAGCGCGCAGGCAAGTATGGAGCATACCTCTTGGCTGCATACGATCCTGATGAAGACGTTTTCAGAACGTTTGCTAAATGTGGAACAGGTTTCACAGACGAGGACTTGGCTAAATTCACAGAGTTGATGAACAACTACAAGATCAGCCATAGGCATCCCAGGGTTGATTCGAAAATAGAGGCTGACGTATGGTTTGAACCACGGATAGTAATCGAGATAATAGCGTCAGAAATAACCCTGAGCCCCGTTCACACTTGCGGGTTAAACGCGGTAAGATTTGGTTCTGGCTTAGCGGGACGCTTCCCCAAGTACAGTGGGAGGCTTAGGGACGATAAGTCTCCGGAGCAGGCTACGACGGTCAAGGAGATTCTCGAAATATATAGGAGCCAGTTAAAGAAGATTGAGGAGGAGCCTAAGGAGCCCCAGTAGCAGGTTTTATCACGGTTATAGAAACAAGTTTGTTGAAAGCTTAAATCCAGGTACAGGAGTGTCTACTCGGCATGAGTGAAATTCAACTGGTTGTTGCCGAAGCAAGGCCCAGAGACGTGGGTAGGAGGATAGTTAGGATAGGCAGGAGGGAGATGGCTCAGCTTAAGGCTGAAACCGGGGATATCGTGGAGATACTTGGCAGGAGGTCTGCTTCAGCAGTAGTCTGGCCGGGCTACGCTGAGGACGAGGACCGCAGGATAGTGAGAATGGACGGCCTGATAAGGAAGAGCGCGGGTGTCGCGATAGGGGACTACGTTAAGATCAGGAAGGTGGATAAGGTTGATAATGCTGGTGAAGTCGTCCTGGCTCCGATGGGTGCGAGAATATCCAGCGTAGACGAAGATTTCCTTGAATATGTTAAGGATAAGCTCATAGACACGCCTCTAACTGAGGGAGATATAGTCGCAGTACCAGTCTTCGGTGGGCAGGCGCTTGGCCTCACCGTGGTCAGGGTTAAGCCAAGGGGCTTCGTAAAGGTTACAGCCGACACCAGGATCCAGATAGTGAGCGAAGAGGCTGCTGAGAAGCTCGCCATCCCCAGGGTTACATACGAGGATATTGGCGGACTGCACGAGGAGATTCAGCGAATAAGGGAGATGGTTGAGCTCCCCCTTAGACACCCGGAGCTGTTTCAAAGGCTGGGTATAGAGCCGCCTAAAGGCGTACTGCTCCACGGCCCGCCTGGCACAGGTAAAACGCTCCTGGCTAAGGCGGTTGCAAACGAGTCTGACGCCACCTTCCTGTCGATAAATGGTCCAGAGATAATGAGCAAGTTCTACGGGGAGTCTGAGGAAAGGCTTAGGAGAGTCTTCCAGGAGGCTCAGGAGAAGGCTCCGAGCATAATCTTCATAGATGAGATAGATGCTATAGCGCCGAAGAGGGAGGAGGTTGGCGGTGAGGTTGAGAGAAGGGTTGTGGCTCAGCTCCTAGCGCTAATGGACGGTTTGAAGTCTAGAGGAGATGTTATAGTTATAGGTGCCACCAATGTCGTCAATATGATTGACCCTGCTTTACGCAGGCCTGGGAGGTTCGACAGGGAGATAGAGATAGGTGTTCCAGATAAGCAGGGCAGGCTTGAAATACTTCAGATCCACACTAGGTCGATGCCGCTTGACAAGGATGTTGACTTGAAGAAGCTGGCTGAAATAACGCATGGCTATACTGGCGCAGACCTTGCCGCGCTTTGCAGGGAGGCTGCGATGAAGGCTTTGAGAAGATACTTGCCTGAGATAAAGCTGGATGAGAAGATCCCGCAGTCAGTCTTGGAGAAAATGGTTGTTAAGGCTGAGGACTTTATGAACGCTTTTAAGGAGATAACTCCGACCGCGATGAGAGAAGTGTACGTTGAGGTTCCCACAGTCAGGTGGAGCGACGTCGGCGGGCTTGAAGAGATTAAGAGGAGGCTCAGGGAGACCGTTGAGCTCCCGATAAAGACTCCGGAGAAGTTTGAAAAACTAGGCATAACTCCTCCTAAAGCGATACTTCTCTACGGCCCACCTGGATGCGGGAAGACGCTTCTAGCTAGAGCAGTGGCGACGGAGAGCGAGGCCAACTTCATAAGCATCAAGGGCCCGGAGGTCTTCTCGAAATGGGTTGGAGAGTCTGAGAAGGCAATAAGGGAAGTGTTCAGAAAGGCTAGGCTCGCCTCCCCCTCCATAATCTTCCTGGACGAGGTTGACGCGATCGCTCCGAGAAGGGGCATGACCATGGCTGACAGCGGCGTCACGGAGAGGGTTGTAAGCCAGCTGCTCACGGAGATGGATGGTTTGACTCCTATCGAGAAGGTCGTCATAATAGGGGCTA
>Ga0315298_1007659_pt1 | contig 14118 bp, 15 predicted proteins | sample WHS_1_MG_FD_203077 | JGI IMG/M metagenome (GOLD analysis project Ga0315298, IMG submission 203077) | Extremophilic microbial mat communities from Washburn Hot Springs, YNP, Wyoming, USA - WHS_1_MG | ecosystem: Environmental > Aquatic > Thermal springs > Hot (42-90C) | place: USA: Wyoming...
GATAAATTAGATCCTGAGAGTTAATGAAAAATATTGTATTGTTAAATGAGAGATTATCAACACTAAAACACGCAATATTTTTAATCTCCTCAGGAGATACCCTTAAATTAGACAAAACGGGCAAGAAAAATAACGAACATGGGATTCCAACTGAAGAGGCCTTTCTGAAAAATGACCTCGCTTGAACGCCAAGCCCTATTTTTGATTCAAAAAAACCCACAATGTTTATTCCAAAAGGATTACGTTCAATACGAGAAGTAGTAGTGAGGTTATAGTCCATTTTTAAAACTTCCCTTAACGCCAGCGTATCTATTATTCCACTCTTGGAAAAGGCCAACCTTAAATCTTGCCTTGATTCAATTACACATCTGGCAAACCTACTTATCGAACTGTATTTTGGATGTAGAAAAGAAAGTATTGCTCTTACATTTTTGCTGTCAGGCAAATAGGGATTCCTAAATCTTTTGAATATGTCTTCGGAATATCTCTGCCTAACTTCAATAGGGACTCTTATTCTCGTCAAAGGAAGATGTTCGAAATAGTAGGGTAACTCCTCAAACTTCCTTTTATTGTAAAAAAAATCTTTATTATAATATTCGTTTACTAACCTAACATATGATTTATTTATTGAACCAAAAAAGCTTACATGATCGAACAAAAACAAGTCATCAAGATAAAATCCACTGAATTCAAAGAGCGATATCTTTTTAAAGAGATTTTTCCTACTTACATAATAGTTAGAGTCTTTACATACGATATCTTCTTTTTTTACATTATAAAAGGTCGCTGTATATTGTGGGTCATCTAGCTCCAAATTCTTTAACTTTGAAATCTCTTTTTTGTGGAAATAATCAATATTCATTTCAGTATTTTTCAAAGCAAATATCGATTCCTTAAAGGAAATTACATCATAATCGTCCAAAAGATCGAACAAACCACTTACTTCGGAAAGGCAAAAAATATTTTTAGATAAGTAGAGGCTTTTTTTAAAACCAACATAAGCAAAGTATTCAAAAACATACGGTAGAACCCATTTTTTTGCTACCTCTTTATCAGACGTCCAAAGCACTTTGTGCATATCTCTACATGAAATTTCCGATAGAAGTTCACATAAAAAGAAAAACCTAATGCCTTTCGACACAAGTTCATTAAATAATCTATATTCTCTAATGTCCTTTAAAAGATCTACAACTACTATTACAAAATCAATATCGGGATTATGCTTAAGAAAACTTTGTCTCAAGTTAAGAGCATAGTGCATCTCGTCTTTGTTAATTATAGTAAAAGCAACATCTTTATGTTGAACTGGTATTTTAGGCGAGTAATCAAAATTTATTTTAACAACCCTTAGACCTTGCCACAAATCCTTAGCTTTAAAAATCTCATATTTTATTCTGTCAATACCTTTTATTAACGATGGAGCAAGACCTTTCTCTCTATAGTCTTTTAAAGACTTTCTAAAAGAGATATATCTTGCCAGTGAACTCTTAAAGAGAGAGCCTTTAAACATTTTAAGCCACCACTACAAGTTCTTTAAAAAAGAGAAATTTCTTTAAACTGATTCTTACCTTACTTTTAAGATTCAAATCTTTTGGTATATAAATCTCAATTCCCTCCTGTTCAAAAACTTTATAAGCTATGCCTTCTAACGGTTCTCCAACTCTAACTGAGGGAGGTAAAGGCAATCTGCTTCAAGAAAAACATGAAGATACATTCATAAAATAAATCTTTGAACCTTTTGATTTAATATATTCTTTCGCTTCTTTATCAATGTCAAATCTAGACATTCTTACCTCCATCTAAGGCGTATATAAAAATATATTCTTTTCCATAAGAGCTCGTCTTTGCATCAATAACTAAATCTTTGTCGTAGGAAAAATTAGTTGGAACATAAACAACAACTCCATTTAAATACATGCTATTATAATCATCACAATCCTTTTTTGGTTTTCCCCATCTAACTGACGGGATCCCAGACCCTGTTCCTCACGTACTACACAAAAGATCTCTCGAAGGCAAGATATAAATCTCACCACCATTACTTTTTATTAATTTAGTAGCTTTAGTAGTTAAAGATATCATTATATATATTGTATATTAAAGCACATAAACACATAACAGTGAAGACCTGAGATTAATGGCACAAAATAGTTCTACACAAATCTTAAAAAATGAGCTAATATTTATAAAGTTAGTAAATAAAAATTTTTGGAGGCATTATGTCATTAACTGATTTAAAAGAAAAGCTTCAAAACGCTGTTGACCTCGTCAACAAAAATGAGTTAGATCAAGCAAGAAAAATATTAGAAGAAGTAATTGAAACTCTTCACGAAAATCAATTATCAAATGAAGAAGAGGACGTTCTTGCAACTGCGTTAGACATAAGAAGTCTTATTAGAGCTTATGGCAGAGATTTTGAAGGTTCAATGAGAGATCTTGACGAATCAATATCTCTTAAAAAGGGCCTCAATGATAAAAATTTTAAAAAAAATCAGGAAGACATTGCAAGGTTACTTACACATAAAGGAATAAATTTAGGACAGTTAGGCAAACTTGATGAGGCTCTCCTTCAAATCAAAGAAGCAGTTAAGTTATATGATGAGTGCTACAATGATGGCTCCCTTTCCAATTTAGGGCTCTACACACACGCTTTAAATCAGCTTGCAATCACTCAAAAAAATATGAATAATTTTGATCAGTCATTTGATACCTTTAACAAAGCTATAGAACTACTTGAAAAAGAGGTAAAAATAAACAACTCTTTAAATCTAGACCTTGCTGTAACCTATATGAATCGAGGAATAAATAACGTAGAAGCATCTAAAACTCAGGATTCTCTTGATGATTTTAGAAAAAGCATAGACATTGTGATTGATTCTTTGAAAGATCGTCCTGAACTTGTGGGATTGTATTCAAGGCTAGTTTACTACTCAATACTCTCTATGGCTAGATCTGGTCTTATATTGCCAGACAAAATGGAGAAATTTAAAACAGAATCAGAATATGTTTTTAACACATACGGAATAACTGAAGAAGCAGAATTTTGGTTGACAAAAATTAACGAGATATTTGCTCCTCCACAAAGTTCCTGAGGTCCAAGCTGCTAACCCTTGGTTCAAGGGTTAGATAGATTAATTAGATAAATTTTTAAGAAAGAGAAGAGAGAAAGGTTTTCTCTTCTCTTTTTGTTACTTTAAGTTTATTATCAGCGTATTATACATAACTAAATTCTGAATCAGGAGCAAGAAAATGTGCGATATGTGTAGTAGAAGATCATTTATTAAAAAGCTTATTGGTGTTATCGTTGCTTTCAAAGTGCTGTCAATTAGCTCGAATTCATTTGCAGATTCTATGAGCAGCGTATGGGGTCAATGCCCAAAGGGACTTCAGTATGACCCATATCCCGGGAAATGTTCAAGATACATAGACACAAACAACGATGGCTATTGCGACTATTCAGAACCGCCACCAAAAAATACGTCCAACTTAGATTCATCTTCCTCGCCCAAAGCAGTTGAAAGCCTTAATAACTCCCACCCTATAATTGGTGATGATATGGCAGAGGCCGCAACCAGACAAAGAAGACGCTCAATTATCGAGAGCTATAATACAGGCACAATATCTATATTGACTATCTTATTTTCTCTGTTTGCAATGCTCCTGGTAAGAGCAAAAATTATGAAAAAACAAACGCTCTTAAAGATATGCAATATTATTTTAGCCATATCCTTTGTGATATCTGGAACCCTTGGAATGATCTTGTCTTTTAAATACGATGGCCTAGTTGATGTATATCTGCCGTCATGGGTCTTGTTTCTACATGTAGAATTTGGGATTGCTTTTTGCATTTTCGCAATCTTACACCTCTTGCTTAAATGGAGAGCTATAGCAAGTTATTTTAAATTTAACAATACCAATAATAAAAAATAAAAATTAGTCTTGTCCAGAATCTTTGGAACAAGACTAATTATAATTAGGGGGTGTACTCATATTTAGTTAATAATTAAACATTATAGACCAAATACAATAAAATAATATTGTTTTTCTAAAAAATGTAGTTATGTGTATATTGATTTTACTAATACGTGAATCAAGTAAAATTTATTCGATTTGTTTTACTTGTGATGGGAAAAAACTAAAAAAAAGTACAAGTATTGGCAAAATCCATAAAAGAAGTGCAAATGGGATATAATACATTGGCTTAACTCCTAATAAGATGGCGCATATCTGAGATAATAAGTTCCAGGGAATTAGTGCTGGAAAAACCTCCGCGCTATCTGCAAGAATCCCTGAGAGCTTTGGAAGTTCAAAAGTTTTTTGCCATTCAGATCTTAACTGCTGAGCGGCCAACATCAAGGGCAGGGCCTGATTACAAAATAGCATCGAAGATATTAAATTCAGCACTACTACATTGAAAACTGACTGGGGATAGCTTTTTGGATTTATTATTCTTTTCACAAAGGAATCTAAAAGTTGACTTTTTTGAAGCAGTGAATTAAAAGCTGAAGAAATAGAAACGAGGGCTATTAAAGGAAGCATAGAAAATATTCCGTTTAGATGGTTAAATGGCCAAACGCTTATGCCATAAAAAACAGATTGCAAAAGATTAAAATCAAAACTAACATTACTTATTACAAGCGCAAATAAAGATGCAAGGAAGAATGAAAAGAAAAGTGGCACCTTTTTCATAAAAAGGACAACCAGGATTATGATAGGAAGCAGTTTGAAATAGCTAATTTTCGATAAATAGCCAGTATTTATGTGCGTTGAATTTATCGGTATAGTGAAAAAGAGAGGCAAAAATACTAAATAAAAAATTACAATTAGAGTAACTGATATTATCGCGTTAGGCAAAATTGCCTTTAGATGAGATCTAATATCAACGCCCACACATACTGCAGTAAGTCTCAGAGCAGAAGAAAATACAGAAGTCCTATCTCCCAACATCGCTCCAGAAACAAGGGCTCCTGCCACTATATATGAAGGATAGTGCACGCTGTTTGACAGCGCCATTATGGGTGCTGCAAGAATGCAAAGCGTACCAGTTACACTGCCAATTATCATAGAAAGACAAGATGCAAAAATAAAAGAAAAAAGGGCTAAATATCTAGGATCCAAAATAGACATAAAAATTTTGAGTATTTCGTTAAGGGTCCCGGATAGAGCAAAAGAAGGAAGCATTATACCTACCCCTAAAAGTATGCCCACAACCTCTTTCACCACAATTATGCCGTTTAATGAGATAGACAATAGATTTATTACTTTGTTTTTCAAAAATAGTAGATATACAAACAATATAAAATAGGGCGGCAGTAATCCTAAAAATAAAGGCAAAGAAAACATTATACAAAAGCCTAAACTAAACAAGATAATTAGAACGAGGCTTAGTAAGATCAATTCTGATTTATAATTATCAAATATCTTAAACATAAAAATATTATAAATCAATGCTGTATTAAAATTTGAGGAGGTAAAAGCTTGATACAAATTTGGCACCCTTGCACACAAATGAAGGACCATGAAAAATACCCATTAATAAAGATAAAAAATGCAAAAGGGGTTTATCTATACGATTTTGAAGGAAATTCTTACATAGACGGCATATCTTCCTGGTGGGTCAATCTCTTTGGACATTCAAACGAAAGATTGAACAAGGCCATTGCAGATCAATTAAACGTTATGGAACAAATAATCTTTGCCGGTTTTACTCACGAAAAAGCCCTTGAGCTCACAAGATTGCTCTCTGAGATAGTGCCAGAAAATCTTTCAAGGGCATTCTTCGCAGAAGTTGGCTCTAGTGCTGTTGAAATATCTCTTAAGATGAGCTATCACTACTTTCAAAATATAGGCCAGAAAAAAAGATGCAAATTCGTGTCCCTAAAAAATGGCTATCACGGCGAAACCATAGGCGCTCTCTCTGTTAGTGGAGAGGATCTTTATAAAAGTGCGTACAAAAAGATTATGCCGGCTAATATTATATCCCCTTCTCCTGATTGCTACAGATGCAAATTTGGACAATCAAGAAAGTCTTGCAACATAGAGTGTTTTACAGATATCGAAAAGATATTAATTTCAAACAACGAAAAGATATGCGCTGTAATAGTCGAGCCCCTGGTACAATTTGCTGGAGGGTTCAAGATATATCCGCCAAAATACTTAGTGAAGTTAAGAGAGCTTACATCAAAACTTGGCATCCATCTAATCTTAGACGAAATTGCCACTGGATTTGGCAGGACAGGCAAGATGTTTGCTTGTGAATGGGCCGGGATAAAACCTGATTTTATGTGCCTCTCCAAGGGAATTACAAGCGGTTATCTGCCTCTCTCTGTGGTTCTTACTACTGATGAAATATATAGCGCGTTTTATGACGACTATGAAAAGTTGAAAGCCTTTTTACACAGTCACAGTTACAATGGCAACGCCCTCTCTTGTGCAGCAGCCGTTGAAACGTTAAAGATATTCAAAGAAGAAGACGTATTGAAAAAAAACGAAGAAAAATTTAAATATATGAGAAAAATAATCGAGAACAAATTTACAGAATTAAAGCATGTGGGCGAAATAAGACACATTGGCTTTATAAGCGCCATAGAGCTTGTGGAGAACAAAAAAACAAAAAAGCCCTTTGACTGGAAAAAGAGAATAGGATTTAGCATATATAGAGAAGCGCTTAAAAGAGGGGCTCTACTTAGAAATTTAGGGGACATAATATACTTTCTGCCCCCATACATAATAGAGCCTCACCAAATTGAAGAATTGGTTAATGCAGCACATCAGTCATACCTGGAGGTACTAAAAAGATGATCCTCTTTATAACCGCTACCGACACTGGGGTCGGAAAAACTTATTTTTCATATCTGCTGGCGAAAAAATTTTCTAACGAAGGAAAGAAGACAAAATACATTAAGGTGGTTCAGACTGGCTACCCCGAAGACGACGATAGCTCATTTGTCGCAAACTCAGGAGTTGAAACGAAAACTTTGTATTTCGGCAAAGAACCTCTTGCTCCATATTTTATTTTTGAAAATTTCCCATTAGAAGATGCAATTAGAAAAATTAAAGAAGAAGAAGTAGACTTAACAATTGTAGAAGGTTCAGGCGGTCTTTTGGTTCCGTTAGATAAAAAGTATTTTATGGTTGATATTGTTAAAAAGATGGGTTTAAAAACAATAATAGTTGTACCAAATAAGTTAGGGTGCATAAATCAAACGCTATTAAACCTGTACTATTGTGAAAGGGAAGGTATAGATTTATATGGCTTCGCTTTAAATGACTTCTTCCTAGAAAAATACGATAACTTTGAGGCTTTAAACAATCTTACTGGTAAAAAAATAAAATATAGATTTAAAAATTCCATAATTGATTCCTGAGGTAAACGTGAGAAGAAAAGAATTTGAAATTTTCGATGCTAAAGAGATACAAGAATTGCTAGATAGTTGTGAATATGGAGTGTTATCTTTAGTTGATCTAAATAATAAACCATATTCAGTGCCAATAAGCTTTTTTTATTATGAAAACAACATATACTTTCACAGTGCTACAAATGGTAAAAAGATTGACATTATCAAAAAAAATCCTTATGCCTGTTTTGTCGCAGTTAAGCCTTATTCCTTTTTGCCATCTTATTTTAAAAATGAAAAGGTTGCTTGTTTTGCAGGACAAGCTTATGCCTCAGTTTATTTTGAAGGAAAGATAAACGAGATAAATGACAAAGCTAAAAAATGTGAATACTTAAATAACTTGATGAAGAAGTACCAGCCTGAAGGTGGCTACGATCCTATAGAATACGAAAATGTTAATTACGCAAAGACAATAGAAAACGTAGTTTTATTCCAGTTAAAAACTTCTTACGTCAGCGCAAAATTTAAATTTGAACAGCACAGGAGTCATGAAAACAACAAAAATTTAATTTCAAAATTAAGAAGTAGAGGCTCAAAAATTGACGAAGAAACTATAAAAATGATTGAAAAATTTCTTTAATAGCGCTACATAGTAAATCCTGCAACAAGATAGCTATAGGTTGCATAAACCTTGTCGTTATGTGCAAAGTTTTCTTTATAAAACTCACAAAATTTTTTGAATCTCTTTTTAGAACAAAGTGAGTCAAAATTCGTAAATCTTGCACCAGAAGCCTTGTGAAACTTCAAAAAATCAGCAGGACTTTGAAAATATAATCTTTTTACACAAACGTACTTGTAGATCATGTCTAATTCTTTGAAGATGTTTGTATAAAAGTTTTCATCTTTGAGTTCCAATCTGGAACCAAATCCAGAAATTATACTTGCAAGTTGTATTTCCTTAAAGGTAGGCTCAATAAAGACGCCTAAATGTATTTGACCGCCTTTTTTTAGCAACCTGATTAGATTTTTTAGAGTTTTTTCAGGATAAAGGAACCATTGTATACAAGAAGAAGATAAAATTAAGTCAAATTGCCTTCCGGAAAAATCGTATTTCTCAACGTCGCCAACTATAAAATTGAACTTTGCCTGATTTTTAAGCTTCTCCTTAAGTTTGTTTAAAGTCTTATTCGAAATATCAATACATGTATAGTCATTAAAACTAATATTTATAGACCGAGTTAAATAACCTAAACCAGAACCAATTTCCAAAACGCTATCAAATCTCTCAAAACCGAGATTCAAAGAAATTAAATAAGCCATCTCTTTCTGTATTGGAGTAAATTCCTCATAAAGATATGCCCTGTCAAATGATTTTCTAGTAAAATCTTTTACTGATTGTGGCTTTTGCATCATATATTATCAAAAATAATTCTTTCTAAAATTGATTCTTCAATGTAGTGATTTGAATAGATCTTGATAATACTTCCAAAAATTCTTTTATAAACCTCAATAAAGGCATTAAGCGGCAAGATTCTATCATTTGTTGGTGCAATTACCAGAATATTTCTTTTATGATAGACCTCGTTAAAGTTATTTCTTTCCTTAAGAAATATTAAACCATCCTTAAGAGAGTGGCTTACCTTTGTTTGTAGATTTGTCCTAATCCCTATTTTCGACCAAAAGTCAATTACGCACTTTTCTCTATTCCTCTCAAAAGATCGAATCATAAGATCTATAACTCTTTTATTAACGTAATCGGTAAAATTAAAAAAGGGTGCAATCAGAATTATTCTTTTTGCATTTAGTCTATCAAGTTCTCTTATAATTAGATTAGCCCCTAGTGACCAGCCAACTATTAGGTCTTCTTCCTGTTTTATCTCGTTAAGATATCTTTCTAAAAAACCCTCGTCTTCAAACGGAACAATGTACTTACATTTTTTAGATATTTCAGGATATATCTCTCTAAAACCGCTCCAGCCTGACAAAAATATCAAATTTGACCTGCCAGTGCAAAGAAAGATTGTTTTATAAGTTCTATTTCATCAAAGTTCAGGTCAGACCTTAGGGAGATTCTAAGCCGCGCAGAATTTTTTGGAACAGTCGGCTCTCTTATAGCTGCTACATACACACCCATATTTGATAGAATTTCCTGAGCCTTTAAAGTTCTTTCTTTATCTTTTAGTAATACAGGAATAATCTGTGAAGACGAATTTAACGTATCAAAACCTAAAGATTTTAAATAGTTTCTAATTTCATCTGACATCTTTAAAAGAGAGGAACCATAAGATGGATTCTCCTTTACAAATTTCAATGCCGCAATATTAGCAGATAATACAGAAGGAGGCAAGGCAGTAGTGTATATTAAAGATCTAGCAAAATTTGTAATATAATCAATTACAACGCTATCACCAGACAAATACCCTCCCAAACTGCCCAGTGCCTTTGAGAAGGTTCCAACACTAAGATGAATATCATGGCTTAGAGAATACTCGTGTGCCAAACCCCTTCCACTTCCAAAAATCCCTGTAGCATGAGCTTCATCTAAAATTATAAAAAAGTCATACTTTTTTGAAAGCATAACTAAATTAACTAAATCACATAAGTCTCCATCCATGCTGAATACACTTTCTGTGATAACTACTTTTGGATTTACTGAATCTTTCATCATTTTTTCAAGGTGCTCTAAATCATTATGTCTAAATCTATAAAATTTCTTTCCTGCAAGAATTGCTCCGTCTATCAAACTTGCATGACACAATTTATCCATGAAAACATCGCAATCTTTCGTAATAGATAAAGCTGCAAGATTAGCACAGTATCCACTATTTAAAACCAAAGATCTGTCTTTACATTTAAAATCTGAAATTTCTCTTTCAAGTTCATCGTATAATATACTATTTCCCACAATGAGTCTCGAAGAAGAGGCACCTGTTCCATACCTTTTTATTCCTTCAATCGCTGCATCTTTTATTATTTTATTGGTTGTTAAACCAAGGTAGTTATTAGATGCGAGATTTAATAGTTTTTTCCCATTTATGATTATATACTTCTCAGATCCATTAAAAACTGGTTTTATAAACCTATATCCAAACTCAGACTTTAGATTTATAATCTTGAGTTCAAGATTTTTAACGAAATCCATATTTAATTTTTCTTAGCTTAAGTATTATTCTAAGTTCTCATATATATCTTTATCAATTACCCTTTCATAATCAAGCACTTCATCCTCTTCAAAGAAGATCTTAATTTCCCTTTCAGCTGAATAAACTGAGTCAGAACCGTGTATAACGTTTCTTCCCAAATCCATTGCAAAATCACCTCTAATTGTACCTGGAGCTGCATCACGAGGATTTGTTGTGCCCATCATTGTTCTTACTACAGTAACAGCATCTTTCCCCTCAAGCACTATGGCTACTATTGGGCCAGAAGTAATAAAAGAAACAAGGCTTTCAAAAAAGGGTTTTTTCTGATGTTCTTCGTAGTGTTTTATTGCCTTCTCTCTAGACAATTGCATAAGTTTCAAACCAACTATCTTTAAACCCTTGTCTTCAAATCTTGAAAGTATTTTACTGGTAAGCTGTCTCTTAACAGCGTCTGGTTTAATTAATACTAAAGTTCTTTCCAAGATTTCTTCCTCCTATTTCTTTGAAGTCAATTTAATAAAGCCTTAGTTAACCCAAAAATTATAACAGACTAATCCTCGAGCCCATAAATACTAAAAATTTTTTCGACAAGAGTGTTGAGCTCTTCTTTCGAGTAAAATTCGATTGTAAAACGTCCAATATTACCGGAGAACGATATATGAACTGGAGTTTTAAGTTTTTTTGAGACCTCAATTTCAATAAACTTAAGCTCTTCATCTTGTTTCACTCCTTCTGCATCTTTTAAAGACTGTGTTTTACTTTTAATACCTTTTGATTGGGTACTAAACTTCTCTTTATTCGAAAGAAATTTTATCTTTAATTCCTCAGCTACCTTTACAGGTATGTTTTCCTTTACAATTTTTCTAGCAAAATTTAAAATTTCCTCTTTGTCTTTCAAAGAGAGCAATACCCTACCATGTGCTGGACTTAAGCTATTATTTTCTATATATTTTATTACCTCATCAGGAAGCTGTAGAAGTCTAATAGTGTTTGTAACATAAGATCTAGACTTACCAACTGAATTTGCTATCTCTTCATGAGTCATTGAAAATTTGTCCTGAAGCTCAAGGTATGCCTTTGCTTCGTCAATTGCACAGAGGTCTTCCCTTTGTAGGTTCTCAACCAAAGCAAGTATAGCCATTTGATCGTCACTTACTTCTTTAATTACTGCAGGTATCTCTGAAATTCCTATCTTCTCACAAGCTCTAACCCTTCTTTCTCCAGAAATTATTTCATAAAAATCGCCCTTTTCTCTTAGTACTACTGGCTGAAGTACTCCGTGTACCTTTATTGATTCAGAAAGCTTCAAAATGCTCTCCTCGTCAAAAGTTCTCCTCGGCTGATATGGATTCGGAAGTATTTTAGAAATTGAAACGAATTTTAAAGTTCTATCAGAGCTTTCATCTCCCAATAAGGCATCAAGACCTCTGCCAATACCTCTTTTAGACATCTTTTTCTATCTCCCGTAAAAGTTCTCTAAAAGCATTACTAACTGAAGACTTAGGATCAAAAATTATTATTGGTTTGCCAAAACTTTGCGACTCTACTACCCTAATGCTTCTAGGAATTATGGTATTAAAGACTTTGCCTTTAAAGTGCGACTTTAAATCCCTTAATACTTCATTGGAAACGACCAATCGCTGCATAAACATATTCACAAGAATTCCCAGCAAATTAAGCTCAGGATTGAGTCTAGATCTAACCCTTTCATAAGTGTTAATTATCATGCTAAGTCCTTCCAGAGCATAAAATTCAGCTTGCATTGCAATAATCAAGTCCTTCGCAGCACAAAGTCCATTAAGGGTGAGTATGCCTAAAGATGGCGGAGTATCAATGATTACTACATCGAAATTACTGTAATCTCTCAATCTTTCTTTTAATCTTAAATTTCTTTTGGAATCCTCAACCAATTCAATTTCTGCCCCTGCAAGATCTGGGTGTGAACAAATAATCTTAAGATTGTCAATTCCAGTTTCAGCAGGCATTACATACTCTTTTGAAACTAAAAGTTCGTAAGATGAGGATGTTAATTTTCTTTTATCAATTCCTAAACCTGTAGTAGCATTGCCCTGTGGATCTAAATCTATAATAAGAGTGCTTCTGTTGCGCTCAGCATATGAGGCAGCTAAATTAATTACACAGGTGGTTTTGCCTACTCCACCTTTTTGGTTTGCAAATACAATAATTCTTTTCAACGTTTTACCCTAATAAGGCCAGATGTTGGTATAATATTGATTCCATCCTTTTCAATTTCATCAAGTATAAGGTTCATTCCGATTGAATCAGATGGCATGTGCCCAGCAATAACGACATTTATACCATATTTTTTAGCTTCTACCAGATGATCTTCTTTCATATGCATTCCAACAATTGTGCCGATTCCAGCTACTGAGAGCTTTTCGTAGCTATTCTTGCTGCCTGATGTGCCACCTGTCATGTCTACCCAAATTTTTCCACAACGACTTTTCTCTGATCCGCTTACAATTTTTGGTCCAAAATTGTGCGCTTGAGCATCCTGATATTCAGGAATTTCAAGCAGAATATCTATAATTTCCCCTACAGTCTCAGGCTTCTTTTCAACGAAGAGATCTGTTAAAAACTTTGTAACAATATTGTCGGCTGGAGTGTGAATGTTCATAAATGCAAATCCTAAAAGTTTAGCAGCGTCCACCGCTCTATTGTGATTTGTCGGGTGCACAGAGCGCGAAACCTCTGCAATTCTATCCCCCATTAGATTTTCAGCTACATTTATTGGTATACCCTGTAAGAATAGTATATCCTCTTGTAAACGCATAACCCCTTCCAAGCCTGGCAGCGCTTTACCCTCAGGATGGTGAGCTAATATTAAATCAATTCTCTCTCCTTTTTCTCTTAATCTATCGGCCAAAATAATTTCTGGCACTTCCATGTCAATCCCAACAAGAATTCCCTTTATTATTTGATCCTCTTTGCCATTAAGAATTCGACTGTCAGAATATGGATTTTCTAAAAGTTCCTTGTCAAATCTTGCTTTTTTCTTTTCGCTTAGCTCCTCGTAATCCCTCTTAACTTTTTCAAGATATTTAGAAACCTCTTCCTTCCCCCTTGGATCTGCTTCAATGCCCATTCTAATCGCAAGCCTATAAATTTCGCCCAGCTTCATATTGAACCTCCAAAAAGTTTCTCAAGAAACATTTTTATGATAAAACAAAATAAGACTTTATTCAAACAATAAATAATATGCCTTTCTTCAAGTTATACAATATTCTAGGAATAGATGCAACCATCCCTTATAACCTCCTTTTATAGTTTTTGGTTTATAACTATATATGTTAAAGGGATGGTTGCTCCCTTTGTCAATTATGAGGAAACAAGGGTATTTCGAATAGATTACAAAATAAAAAAACTTTCGCGAGCAAGATGCTCGCGTTACTATAGTTATTTTTGAGGAATGTCGAAAATTTGACAAAGGAAAATGACCTAATGTATAATGCAAACGGTTTTTGAAAAGGAGTTATTTAATGGATATTCTCAACTCGTGTAAAAAAAAATTATATATAGCAGGTGAGTAACCCTAACATAAGCTCACCTGCTTTGTTTGCAATTGGAGGTGAGTTTATGTTGGGGTTATCAAGTTTCTCAAATATAAATTTTGATAT
>Ga0315298_1007662_pt1 | contig 14114 bp, 6 predicted proteins | sample WHS_1_MG_FD_203077 | JGI IMG/M metagenome (GOLD analysis project Ga0315298, IMG submission 203077) | Extremophilic microbial mat communities from Washburn Hot Springs, YNP, Wyoming, USA - WHS_1_MG | ecosystem: Environmental > Aquatic > Thermal springs > Hot (42-90C) | place: USA: Wyoming...
AAGAGCTGCGGAAGATGCTGGACGTTGCCCGCCAGGCCCAGACGGAGGCCCTTGCGGAGATGAAAAAGCGGCCCGGCGGAGACCTGCCCGACGACACGCGCAAAAAGCTGGAGGATGCCCGCCGCAAGCTGGACGAGTTCCTCAAGGCTCAGAAGAAGATCATCGAGGCTTCGGAGAACCTGGCCAAGAAGCCGGTCGAGGATTTCAGCGAAGAGGAAGAGCAACTTTTGAAGCAATTGGCAGCGGCCGAGGATGACTGGGCCCGCTTCATGAAGGAACTGGCTTCGGACCTCAGCAAGCTGCCGGAACAGGATTTCGCCAACAGCTCGGTGGCCAAGGAGCTGGTGGAGATTCAGACCGAGATCAAAATGGCGGAAGACGCACTGCTCAAAAAGTCGGCCGATATCGCCGTGCCGCTGGAGCAGTTGGGTTACGAAATGGCCGAAGAGATCACCACCAATTTGGAGAAGTGGCTGCCCGACAGCCCGGACCGGGAAAAGTGGAGCCAGGAGGAGGCCCTGGCCGACGACAGCAAGGAAGCCCCCATGGCCGAACTGCCTGGCGAACTGGAAGACCTCATTGGCGACCTGATGGAGGACGAAGAAGACCTGTTCGACGAGATGGAAGACGTGTCGTCCAGTGCGGCCGATTCGCTGGACAAGGGGGCCGGTTGGGACGTGGCCGATGGCCCTATCTCCAACATGAGTGCCAAAGGGGCCACTGGCAATCGGCTGCCCAACACCAATGAGATCGGCGGCCGGGCCGGGGAAGGACGCCAGGGCAAGGCCAGCGGCGAGTTCGTCAGCGACGAGGCGGTGGGCAAAGGCGGGCGACGCACTCCCAGCCGGCTCACCCCGGATCCCATCATGAAAGGCCAAATCAAAGACCACAGCAAGGAACCTACCGGCGGGGCGACCGGGGGAGGGAAAGAGAGCGGCCAAGGAGGCGAAGGGCTGGAAGGTCCGGCGCCCAGCGCGCCGGGCCCGCGGGACCTGGCCCGCCTGGCCGGCAAACAGGCGTCGCTCCGCAACAAGGCCGAGGGCATCGACGCACAGTTCCAGGTTCTGAACTTCCACCACCAGGACTTGAAAAAGTTGATCGAACTGATGGCCCAAGTGGAGGCCGACCTTCGGGCCGGCAATTACCAAAACGCCCTGCGACAGCGCAAGGTGCTGGCGGAACGGGCCAACAATGTCCGCGAGTATCTCCGCGGCGAGTTCGAGGTGCGGCAGGACGCCACGGTCAACCTCCCTGCTGAAATCCAGAAAGAGATGTTGGGGGCCATGCACGACCCCTCGCCTCCGGGGTGGGAGGAGATGAACCGGCAGTACTTCGAGCGTCTGGCCACCTCGGGGGCGGCTTCGGTTCCGGGGACTCCACCCGCTCCCCCTGCCGCTCCCTAAGCAAAAGCCTCTACCGAAGAAGCGGGCGATTTCTGCGGCTGGCAGGCCACGCACCGGCGCCCGGAATCGGCTGGCTTGCGCCTGCGCAACCGCTGTTCGATCCAGCGATACGAAAGTTCGGCGACGCACAGAGACCCCGCCAGGGCCGACGCCAGGAAAAACACCACGCAGGCGCAGCGGCCGGTTTCCGTTCCCAGCGCCGGGGCGAGCCCCCGCTTCAGTCCGAACAGCACCAGGGGGTGCCACAGATACAGGCTATAGCTGATGTCGCCCAAGTACTGCAAGGGGCGCCCAGCCAGCAGCCGGCACAACGGGCCGCGGTTTCCTGCGATAGCTAGCAAGGCGCCCCAGCCGCATAGCAGCGAGGCAGCAAAGGCCCGGTCAAACAGCAGGCAAAGGCCCGCAAATCCCGCCAAGCCCAGAAAGGGGACTCGTTGCACGGCACGGGCGATGGGAGCGTGGCGCTGGTGGAGCCACCAAGCCAGCACGCCGGCGGCGAAGAAGGCGGTACGCGGATGCCGGACTATCATTACGGCTGCGATGGCCAACCACCCAACTCTTGCGGCCGCCTTCCGCCACGGGGAGCGTTGTTGTCCGATGAGCCAGGCTGCGGCGGCCAAAAGGTAAAAGGCCATCTCCAGGCTCAGCGTCCAAGCCACGATGTTGGCGATCGGAAGGTCAAACAGGCCGGGCAACAGCAGCAAATTGGCGAAGAAATGCCGGATCCAGCCCCAGAGGTCGAGCCCTGCCATCCAGCCGTACCCTACCCAGGGCCCCACGGCAAAGATCAGAAGGTGCGGCACCAGGAAAGCGGGGTAGATGCGCATCAGCCGATGCGCGAGAAAGCGGGTCGCACTGCGGTGCCGGACCAAGCTTCCGGCAATCAAGTAGCCGCTGATAAGGAAAAACAGTTCGACCCCGCGATGGCCGAAAGCGAACAGCCATTCCAAGCGGCCCGCCAGCCCGCCGGAATCGAGTAACCCGCCAGTGACCATGGCCCCGTAGAGGTGCAGGGCGAGCACCATGCCTGCTGCCAGGCCCCGCAAGCCGTGGATGGAGGGATTCCGCTGCATGGCGGGCGTTTTCCCAGACTCCCGCTGGCGCGTCAAGGGCAGTAGTGCCCCGCAACCCGCCTACCCGCACCCCTGCCGCGCCCGCCTGCCGGCGACGGAATGGGGCACCGGCGCAGCAGCCCCCCGGTTTGAGGCCTCTGACAGCCGCCCTTCAATGGGCCACGCCGGGCACTCCGCCGCGGTGCCCAGCGGCCACAACAAGCAGCAGCTTAGCCGGATAACTCGAATCCCTTGCGGCGAGGCCGGTCCAAGTGGGCGTTGGCCTCCTCGTCGTCCAACACGATTTCGCGCTCTGGGTCCCAGCGGAGCCGGCGACCCAGTTGCCGCGTCAGATTGCACAAATGACAGATGACCGCGGAGCGATGCCCGATTTCCACATCGGCGATCGGCCGGCCGCGCGTCCGGATGCACTCGAACCAGTTGCGGAAGTGATCGTCGCTGACCTCCAGGCGCGGCTCGTCCGGCGCAAGGGCTTTCTGAGCCAACCCAGGCGGATCGCATGTGAAGCGGTCGTTATCTACCACCACTTTGCCGTGCTGGCCTAGGAAGACCGCCCCGGCCACGGGACCGGTATCCAGCTTGACGGTCACTCCGTTGGCATAACGGTACCACACGCGGTTCTGCGAGCAGAGGCGGTCGCCGCGCTGGCGGCTTTCGGGGGCGGTGTAGACCGGCGGCCGAAGCGGTTCTTCGCGCTCAGGCCAGAACTCGACCGGGCCGGTATGGTCAGTCCCCAAGGCCCATTGAATCTGATCCAGACCGTGCGACCCATTGCCGGTCATTTCCCCGCCCGAGTACGCCGAGAAGGAAATCCATCCCGGATTGGCCCGCGGGGCGTAGATGTCCGCATGGTAGGGGCACGGCGGGGTGGGACCACACCATTGGTCCCAATCGAGCCCTTTGGGCACGGGCTGGCCCGGCAACCCGCATTCCCACGGACTGGGATAGTTGTGCGCAATGACCAGCTCGATCTTCCCGAGTCTGCCGGACCGCACAATCTGGCAACCCAGGCGGTGATGCTTCATGGAGCGTCGCTGGCTTCCGGTCTGGAAGACACGGCCGTAGCGGCGTGCGGCAGCCACCATCGCCCGGCCCTCGCGCACGGTAAGCGACAAAGGCTTTTCGCAGTACACATCTTTGCCGGCCTGACATGCGTGAATGCTCGTCAGTGCGTGCCAGTGGTCCGGCGTGGCGATGATCACCGCATCCACGTCGGATTGCTCCAGCAGCTTGCGATAATCGGTGTAGGGGCGGCATTTCTTCATGGCGGCCACGGCTTCGGCCCGCAGCACATTCACATCGCAGGCGGCCACCACACGACCTTCCGGAGGCAAATGCAATAGCTGCAATCCCCGACGTCCCAAACCGATGTACCCCACCCCGATGCGCTCGTTGGCCCCCGGCTGGCCAGGCCCCCCCAGAGCCTCCGCCGGCACCAATAGCGGCAGCCCCATGGCGCATTTTCTAAGAAACTTTCGGCGATGGAACATTGGGCGTGACATCACGGCCTCCCCCTTCTGGTACGTAGGTTTGCCACGCTGCATGCGGGCCTGGGCATGGCCAAAGGCCCCGCGCCTGGCCGGTCCAGGCGCGGGGCGCGGGTTTTTTGCCGCAAAGCGGAGTCCTACTCCTCGTCGCTGCGGAGTCGGGCCAGAACGCTGTAATCTTCCAGCGTGGTCGTATCGCCAGTGGTTTGGCGGCCGGCGGCGATGTCGCGGAGGAGGCGGCGCATGATCTTGCCGCTGCGGGTCTTGGGCAGGGCCGTGGTAAAGCGGATATCGTCGGGCACCGCCAGAGCGCCAATCTCCTTGCGGACATGGTCCTTTAGAGCCTTGCGGAGTTCGTCGCTGGGCTCATACCCAGCCGCCAAAGTAACGAACACGCACACGGCCTCGCCCTTGATCTCGTGAGGCCGGCCCACGGCGGCGGCCTCGGCCACCGCCTCATGGCTGACCAGCGCGCTTTCGATCTCGATCGTGCTCAGACGGTGGCCCGAGACGTTCAGCACATCGTCGATCCGGCCCATGATCCAGTAATATCCGTCCTCGTCGCAGCGGGCGTTGTCGCCCGTCAGATATTTGTGGGGGACTTCGCTCCAGTACTGCACCTTGTAGCGCTCGTCATCGCCCCAAATACCGCGGAGCATTCCCGGCCAGGGCTGGGCAATGACCAGCCAGCCGCCGTGGCCGGGCTCCACCGGCTTGCCATCCTCAGCCACGATCTCCGGGATGATGCCCGGCAGCGGCTTGGTGCAGCTACCCGGTTTGAGTGGGATAGCGCCCGGCAGCGGCGACATCATGATGCCGCCCGTTTCGGTCTGCCACCACGTATCCACGATCGGGCACCGCGAGCCGCCAATCTTCTCGTAGTACCACATCCATGCCTCGGGGTTGATTCCTTCCCCCACACTCCCTAAGAGGCGGAGACTGGAGAGATCATGCTGCTGCACCCAGTGGTCGCCCCACTTGATGAACGTGCGGATGGCGGTGGGGGCGGTATAAAGGATGTTGATCTTGTACTTCTCGATGAGCTGCCACCAGCGGTCCTCGCGCGGGGCATTCGGAGCCCCTTCGTACATGAATACCGTCGTCCCGGCCGTCAGCGGACCATACACGATATAGGTGTGGCCGGTGATCCAGCCGATGTCGGCGGTGCACCAGAAGACGTCCTCGTCCCGCACGTCAAAGACCCACTCGGTGGTCTTCTTGGCGAAGAGGTTGTAACCGGCCGTGGTGTGCTTGACCCCTTTGGGTTTGCCGGTCGAGCCGCTGGTGTACAGGATGAACAGGGGGGCTTCGCTGTCCATGGGCTCGGCGGGGCAGTCGTCCGAGGCCTCGGCCATCAGCTCGTGCCACCAATAGTCGCGCCCCTCCTTCATGGGCACAGGATCGCCCACCCGCTTGAGCACCACACACTTCTCCACCGAGGGCGACTTCTCCAAGGCGGCGTCGGTATTGGCTTTCAAGGGCAGCTTGGCCCCGCGGCGCCACCCGTAGTCGGCGGTAATCATCACCTTGGCCGACGAGTCGCGGTTCCGCTCCGCGATCGCTTCGGAAGAGAAACCGGCGAAGATGACGCAGTGCACGGCCCCGATTCGGGCACAGGCCAGCATGGCGATGGCCAATTCGGGCACCATAGGCATGTACATCGACACCACGTCGCCCTTGCCAACGCCCAGCTTCTTGAGGACGTTGGCAAATTTGCAAACCTCGGTGTGCAGCATCTGATACGTGAGCACGCGGGTGTCGCCAGGCTCCCCCTCCCAGATGTATGCCGCCTTATTCCGCCGAGGGGTATTCAGGTGCACATCCAAGCAGTTGTAGGAAGCGTTCGTCTGGCCGCCCACGAACCACTGGGCAAATGGCTCATTCCATTCCAGAACCTTTTCATACGGTTTGAACCAATGCAGTTCGCTGGCCAGTCGGCCCCAGAACCCCGGAATGTCGGCGGCAGCCTCCTGCCACAGTTTCTCGTACTCCTCCATCGACTTGATGCGGGCTTTTGCCGAGAACTCGGGACTTGGAGCGAACAGCCGCTCCTCCCGCATCACGTTGACAATCTGACCGCCTCGAGGTTCTGACATACTCACCTCTCCAGTTGGACTGAACTGCACTGCCCGTACCGAAATCCGAAACACCAGAGTTTAGGTGAACAAAGGCCACCTGTCAACTCGCTTGCCCCAACGGCCAAATCTAGCCGGCTGGCCATGCGGCCCACCCCACTGACGGACGGTGGTAGGTCAGCAATGGGGCCGGCCCGGCGTGCCCCGGCTCCGCGCAAGCCTGGGCCCGGCTTCGTTTTAGCTGGGCCAGTTCCCCCCCTTGATGGCGATCCGGACGATCCACCAGCCGGCCCAGAGCCTTTCCCTTACCGTCGCGACTCCGCAAGGGGGCGACAAACTGTCCGCGGTTCCCTCACGGCCAGACTGAAGTAACGCTGGTCCACGCACACCATAAGCCGGTCTGCCAGCAGGCGTTCCAAAGTCCGCTGGACGGACGCATCGTGCGCAGGGCCTGGACTCGCCCATCCGGACGATGCCGCCAGTCCCTGCAACTGTTCGATCGTCTTGGCCGCATCGCACCATAAATATATGGCCCGATCCAGCCCGGTCAGCCGGTGCTGCAGCGCGGTAGCGCAAGGCCGGGTATCGGTCAAAATCAGCACCCCATCCTCCCGGTCGAACCGCCGCAGGGCCACCGTGCCCTGAAGCCGCTGCCACGATTCGGCGGCTGCCACTACCGGGGCTGCATAGTCGAGCACGTTCCGGCCATCGGCGTAGTCGAACTCGAAGTAGTAAGCCAACCGGGCCAACGCCTCCGGCGAAAACGGGTACACAAACGGAAATGCCCGGTGCGGTCGCACGCGGACCATGCCCCAGGCCTCCGGATCGTCGAAGTAGGGCGAAAAGCGATCCAGGCGGACCCGTCCCACGGCCAACGGCGGATGCAAGTGCACCAACAAGGGCAATAACTGGGCCAGGCGGGCATACTCGGCCGGGTCCTCTCCCGGGAACCCGTACAACAGGTTCCATTTCACTTCGATGCCCGCCTCCGAAAACCACTTCAAGGCTTGGAGATTATGGATAGCCGTGGCCCCCTTGCGGATCTGCCGCAAAATGGGGGTGCTGAACGTCTCGATACCCAACTGCGCCGCCCTCAGGCCGGCCTCCAAGAGTTCGGTCACTTGGCGGCGCGTCAGGTTGGTCTTCATTTCGTACACGAATTCCAGGCCGATGCGGGCCTGACGCAATCCGGGCAAGAACGTCCGGAAATAGCGATGGTCGAGGATGTTGTCCGCTGCACACGCCCGTCGCACGCCGTATCGCCGAACCAGCCAGGCCAATTCTTCGACCGCGCGGTCTGGGCTCTTGCTGCGATAACGCAGCGTGGCCCCATTGAGTCCGCAAAACAAGCAGTGGTGCTTCTCTCCCCACCAGCAGCCGCGTGACGTTTCGAAGAAAAGCAAGGGTTCGATATCGCGGCGCAAGGGGCTTTGGCGCCACCGGGAAAAGTAGTCGTCGAAGTCGGGATACGGGAGCCGGTCGAGGTCCTCCACCCGAGAGGCCTCGGCACTCCAGGCCGCCGAACCCCCGGGCGGCTCCACCGCCTCTGAACCGTCATTGGCCGATGCCGTCAGGGGCAAGGTCAGCGGCGCGAAAAGGCGCTGCGGCGTTGCCTGAAGCTCGGTGAGCTGTTCCCGGCCGACTACGCCCGCCGGCACACGGACCGGCTGGCCGGACAAAATCTGTTCCGCCACGCACGGGAAGGTTTCGTCGGCCTCGCCCAAGAACACGTAATCGACCACCGGGAACCGCCGCAGCAATTCCACCCCCATCGGTCCTTCGCAGGCAGCCCCGCCAAAAACAATACACACCTGCGGCAGGCTCTGTTTGATCCGCCGTGCCAGGCACATCGAAGGCATGGTCTGCTGAAACGAACTGGCGAACCCCACAATACGATAGCTCGACCAATGGATGGACTGCGTAGCCTGGTTCAGGAAGGGCTCCACGTGTCGGCCTATCGAATCGAAATCGCGGCGGTCCTGGTCCGTCAACCCGGCATCCGCAGGCAAAAGTACCTCCTGCCAATACCGCTGGTCATCCGGCAAATGGGCGAAATAGTGCTTGGCGAACAACCGCTCGCCTCCCAGTACAAAGGCAAACGCGTCGGCAATCCACGTGTAGGCATCCAAACCGACCCGCTCGGCAAAATCGAAGTTCAAGTACGCCACATCACAGGCAATGCCCCGCCGCAAAAGGGCTGCCTTCAGCAAGCTGAGCCCCAGATTGGGCCAGCGAAGATTGGAAAACGGCATGTTGACCAACAGCACGCGGGACATCATCGGAAGTGTATTCGAGCACGCTTGGCCCGGCCAGCGCTGGCGGCTCGGGCGGCCCCTTCAGGTCCGCCGCGGGCAGCAGTCACTTCGGCCGGGGCCCAGCTTTCCGGGGTTTTCTGGCCCGCCAGCCCGCCGGTCGCGCAACCCTTCGGTAGGTGTTCGGCCCTATATCCGATACCATAGGACCTAAAGACGGTTCGGCTTGAGAGGGACTTTGGCATGGCCCGTGTGCTCGTTACTGGGGCAAGCGGCTTTGTGGGTTTTCACTTGGTGCAGGCCTTGCGGGCTCGGGGATACGAAGTTACGTGTCTGGTGCGCAAGACCTCGCGGGTGGAACAGCTTGAACCGCTGGGGGTGCGCCTGGCCTACGGCGATGTGACCGAGCCGGAGGGTCTCAGCCAGACAGTCGCAGGTGCCGAGGTGGTGTTTCACGCCGCTGGCTGCACCGCGGCATTGGACCGCCGGGAATACTTTTTCGTCAACGCCGAAGGGACACGCCACGTGGCCCAGGCGTGTGCCGCGCAGCCCAGGCCGCCCGTGCTGGTCGTTGTCTCGTCGCTGGCGGCGGCGGGGCCATCGCCTCCCGGCCGGCCCCGCACGGAGGAAGACCCACCTCAGCCCGTCTCGGCTTACGGCAAAAGCAAGTTGGACGCCGAACGGGCCGCACGCCGCTTCGCCGATCGTGTGCCTACCACCATTGTCCGCCCGCCATTCGTTATGGGCCAGCGCGATGCCAAGGGGGTGGAAGTCTATCGGGCCGTCCGCCGCTTGGGGGTGCATGCCAATCCAGGACTGGCGGTGCACCGCTTCTCCCTCATCCACGCCGAAGACCTCGCGCAGGCCTTGATCCTGGCTGCCGAGCGCGGCAGGCGGCTCCGTCCCGGCAACCTTCCGGCCGACGACAGCGACACCACCGGCATCTACTTCGCCGCTTGTGAAGAGAATCCGAGCTACATCGAGTTGGGGCGGATGATTGCGGCCGAGGTGGGACGGCCCAGGGCGTGGATGCTCCGCGTGCCCCGCCCCATCGTGTGGCTGGTAGGAAGCTGGAACGAAGTGGTCGGCCGCCTGCGGGGCAAACCCCTGGCGCTGAACCTCGACAAAGTTCGCGAAGCCCTGGCCGGCTCGTGGGTCTGCTCCACCGATCGAGCATACCGCGAACTGGGCTTCCGGGTGACCACTCCGCTGGCCGAAAGAATCCGCCAGACTGCCCAGTGGTACCTCCAACAGGGCTGGATCTGACTGCACGGGAGAGCACCGTGTGCCGAAGTGCCATTTGTCCCTCCGGGCAGGGTTTGGCGCCTGTACCGGCCTAATTCTTCTTGTCGCTGAGGCGGCCCCCGGGCCGATGCCTTTTGGCATGCGCCGCCTGACCGGGTTTGGCCATCTTGCCGCGGACCGACTTTCCCCGGTCTCGTGAACCGCGCCATCAACACCACGCAACTGCGGCTCGATGCGGCACAACCTCAAGGTGTCCTCGCGTGACTAACCCTGCGATCGTGCTACAATATGCGGCCAGAACGAGGATGGCTTCTGCGCTTCCGGGAGGCAAAACCCCATGTGTCGAGCTTATGGTGTTGGGTGTGGGGCATGTTCGGGTACATGGAGCCGGCGAACGTTCCTGGGGCGATGCGGGGCGGCTGTAGCGGCTGGGCTGACCCTGCCGCTCGCTCAGGCCCGCTCCGCCGAAAAGCCGGTTCGTGTGGCTGCCGTGTTTTTGGCAAACAGCCAGGAGCGGGAGATATGGCCGTACCCCGGCTTCGACTGTCAGGGGCGCCAGCAGCAGGTAATGAAACTGCTGGCGGAGGGCTGTCCAGGCGTCGAGTTCGTGCCCGTGGTGGTGGCACAGCCCGCCGATGCGCAAAAGGCCCTGGCGCTGAAAGACAGCGTCGATGGATACCTGGCCTACGTGGTAACGCTCAATTGGGGGCTGACCGGCGTACTGCACCAGTTAGCGCGGTTGCATAAGCCCTACGTGGTGGCCAACGAGTTCTTGGGCGGCTGTGGCGTTTTTCTGGTTGGCGTAAGCGGTCTGCGCCGCAACGGAATTCCGGTGGCAGCAGTCTCGAGCACTCGCCCAGACGACTTGCTGGCCGTGGCCCGCTTCTTTGCCCAGCTAAGGCAGCCCGGCATGACGCCCGCCACATTTGCCCAGCGGTGCGAAGCGGCGTATCGAGCAACCTTCGCCCGCCCCGGCGCGATGGTCTGCCGAGAGGACCGGCCCACGCTTACCCCAATCAGCGAGTGTGTAAAGCGGCTCAAGGAATCTCGGTTCTTGGTCGTGGGGGCAGGGCCGGCCGGCCAACAACGCGACTTCCTAGGCGCCAAGGGCATCTACGTGGGCTTCCCCGAGTTCCGGGCCTTTTACGACCAGGTGGACCCGGAGCAGGCCAGGTCCTGGGCCCACCAATGGTCCTCCCAGGCCGAAAAAGTCGTTGAGGCCAAGCCCGAGTGGATCCACAAGGCCGGCGCCGTGTATCTGGCCATGCTGGCTTTGATGAAAAAATATGGCACCGACAGTATCACCATCAACTGCCTGGGCGGGTTTGCCTCGGGCCAACTGCCCGCCTACCCGTGCCTGGGGTTCATGCAGATCAATAACGACGGCGGCCAAGGGGTGTGCGAGGCCATGCCCGACGATTCCATCAGCTTCTTGCTGGGCCGGATTCTGGCAGGCCGCGCAGGATACGTTTCGGATCCCACGCTAGACACCTCGAAGAATCAGATCGTGTACGCGCATTGCATGGCGCTGACCAAGGCATTCGGGCCAACGGGGCCTGCTAACCCCTACCGCATTCGCACGCTGCACAACCGCGATCCGCGAGGCTGCTGCCCCCAATCCTTTCTGCCCGAAGGGTACATGACCACATCGTTCCGTACCAACGTGGCGGCCAAGCTGCTGGTGCTGCACCAGGCCAAGGCAGTGGGCAATCTCGATGCGGACCGCGGTTGCCGCACGCAGCTTGTTGGCGAGGTGCGGGGCGATATCGGCAAAATGTTCGCTGAATGGGACCGCTTCGGCTGGCACCGCGTAACGATTTATGGTGACTTGCGCGAGCCGCTTATCGAACTGGCCAAGGCGCTGGGGCTGACCGTCATCGAAGAGGCCTGATAGGGCTTTTCAGAAGTTCGTCGGTCCAGTGTGCCAGGTGTGTCGGGTGTGCCACTGCTTGCCGCAAGGCAAGCAGTGCGATTGTGTCAGGCACTGCTTCTGGCGAAGCCGTGGCGCGCAAGGCGAAGCAGTGTACGCAGCCGCACCACGAGCCGGCGGAGGGGCCCGGCACAGGCTTTAGCGATCCAGGCCGGCCAGGATGGCTTGCACCGCTTCTTCGAAGGGGAAGGTAGTGAAGGAGCTCACTTGGCGGCGGTCGATCATGATTTTGGCCCGGGTGGCGGGGTCGCGGGTAGCGGAGGCCTGGGCATCGAACTGGCGATTGCGCTGGCGGGTTTGCTCACGTCCTTGCTCGTAAAGGGCGGCGAGTTCTGGGGCATGCTGGGCCACGGCCGCATCCAGCCGGCGGAGCGAGGCTTCCGGGGCCTGGCGTTCGTCCACCTGGGCGGCGAACTCGCGGAGCTGGCCCGCCCAGCGGAACAGGTATTCCAGTTCTGCGGGGAACTTTTCGCGAGGCTTTTGGGGTTTGGGCAGCTTGGTGAACAGTTCGGCCAGGTCGTCGATGCCTGCCTGATACATGCGGCGTTCAAAGCGGATCCAGCACAGCGCCTGCAAAGGGAGCAACAGGTTGGGCTTCTCGTTTTTCAGCGCTTCGAAATGTGCCATGGCTTCGGCCCGGTGTTTAGGCTGTTTGGATTTCAACAGCACCAGGCCGTAGAGCAAGTGGGGTTCGACTTCCCGGCCTGCCAGCGACTGGGCGCTGGCGTAAAGGTTGCGTAGTTCGGCGGGTTCGGCCTCGCCCGTGCGGACCAGGCCGGCGAGGGCGCGGATCGCTTTTTTGGCCTCGGCGGACAGGCGCGGGGGCCGGTTATCGGGCAGGAACAGCCGCGGCGTCCGGGCCGACGCGGCACCGGCTGCTAATCGATCCGCAACAAAGGCGAACAGCTCGGCGGGCTCGATGCGTTTATCGCGGTTTTTGTCGGCTTTTCCGGCGTAGGCTTCGGCCAAGGCCTGAGCGAAACGGACGCGGCCGGTACCCGCCGCACTTGGATTACGTTCGCCAGCCGAGCAACTGGCCAGGCCGGTAACCGTGCGGAGTGCGGCCTGACCGGCCGGGCCGCGGAGCGATTCGAACACCTCAACCGAGGAAGGTTCGGAATCCGCATCCTTTGGGGCTGGTTCGTGGCAGGTATCCAGCACCAGCAGTTTGCTCCGCGCCGGGCAAGCTTCCAGTTGGTCGAGCAACTGCTGCACGGCCAGGCCCGAGCCGGCCGGGTCTTCGTGACGAAAGTCTTTGGGGGCCAGATAGACTTGTCCGTCGCGGTCCCGGACGGCCCGGCCCAGTACGTACACCGTCAACTCGTGTTCTGCGCGGAGCGAGCCCAGCAGTTTCCGGATTTCGGCCGCGAGAGCGTCCCGGGGCGGGTCAACTACCAGCACCGCCTGGCTTTTGGGCACCGCGTAACGCCGGATAAGAGTCATGTGCACCAAGCGGGCATCATCGGCTGCGGCGGGCAGGCGGGCCAGGGTCGGATCGCTGTATTCCGCAATGGCCACTACCAGCGCCCACCGGTTGGGGTCGGCAGGACGAGTGGCGGTAACCAATTGGGCGGGTGGGGCCTGGGCCTGGGGCGCATCGTGGGTAATGACGGCTTGGTCGCCAACGCGGAGATCCTCGGGCGAAATCGGCTCTCCCTCCAGGCGGCATTGCGTCTGGGGGGTAAGCTGGAACTTCATGCTTTGGCCCGAGGAAAGCCGAAGCTCCAGGCTGCCGGTTGCCACGGCGGCCACGACTCCTTGCACTTCGAAGGTCTGATACGCGTCCACCCGCAACACCTGGCTGTCATGGACGATGCGGACCGGGCTGCCGGGCCGAAGGTCCGCTGGCCCTACCGGCTTTTGATTCACGATGCGGGCCCCGTTGATGCTCACCTGGCAATCGGGAGCCAAGGGCAGCCGCACGCGCTGGGCCGCGGCGCCTTGCCCCACATCCAGTACGAGGTGGCCAGCTACGGTATCGACCTCATGCAGGACCGCTTCGAGCTGCATCTGGCGCTCGGCCGTCACCTCCAACGCGGTCCGCCCGGTGGGACTGACCTGGTACTTGACCGAGACGCGATCGGCTGGCCGGAGGTCTTCCAGGCGGATCGGCCGGCCTTGAACCGTGTCTTGTCCGTTCAGCGAGATTTTGGTGGCCTTAGTGAGAGTTACCTCCAAGGGCGCATCCTGCTGGGGGCCGACTTGCAGCACTAAGGTCTGGCTTTCGGCGCGGATTTCCTGAAGCTGGCCTTGGGCCAGTTCGGGGCGTGTGGCATAGACCAGCCTCACGGGGCGCCCGGTTTCGTCCACCGCCGATTCGATGCGCACCTGATCGCCCGGTTGGAGCTGCCGCAGGTAACCGGGCCGAAAGTTCAACTGGAACTTATCGCCGGGCGTGAAGGTGCGTTGGATGCGAGAGCCGTCGGCGGCCGATTCGATCACCATGCGCCGGTTATCGGGATCCACCTCGACGATCACGCCGCTCAGTTCGCCAGGCTCGGGAGGCGGGCGCCTGGGCGAGCCGGGCATCAGCAGCAATAGCAGGCTGAGCACGATGGAGACGGCCAGCGCGGCCGAAGCGCCCAGCAGTCGCCAGCGCTTCGCTTGGTCGGGCGTGGCCGGGGGCTGGCCGGTTTGAACCGGCTTTTC
>Ga0315298_1007663_pt1 | contig 14113 bp, 12 predicted proteins | sample WHS_1_MG_FD_203077 | JGI IMG/M metagenome (GOLD analysis project Ga0315298, IMG submission 203077) | Extremophilic microbial mat communities from Washburn Hot Springs, YNP, Wyoming, USA - WHS_1_MG | ecosystem: Environmental > Aquatic > Thermal springs > Hot (42-90C) | place: USA: Wyoming...
GCAGTTCTTCGGCATCTACGTCCAAGCGCATTACCGCAACGAGCCCGACGATCTGGGGATGTTGCTAGACGCGCCGCACCACACCGCCCGGGCGCTGGCGTTGCCCAGCGGCAAGATCGCGGTGTCGGCAGAGCTGGCGTTTGAAGGCGCCCTCGACGACTTGTCCATCGACCAAGCCCTCCGCGGGCTTAAGCTACCGGGCAACATAATCCCGGACCGCTTCCTCAAGTACTGGCGCCTGCCTGAGTTCGCCAAGCTGAAGGGCTGGCGGATCGTCCGCATCGCCACGCATCCAGAGCTTCAAGACATGGGGCTGGGCAGCGTCATGCTGAAGAAGATCGAGGAGGAGGCGCGGCGGCTGGGGATGGACTGGGTCGGCGTTGGGTTCGGCGTTTACGACAAGCTACTGAGGTTCTGGGTGAGAAACGGCTACGTCCCCATACACCTCTCGCCTGAGCGGAACCCCTCCTCTGGCGAATACAGCGTCCTGCTGGTGAAGCCGCTTAACGAGAAGGCCGAGGCCTACGTGAAATACGCCAACGTGGAGTTCCGCAGGCGGCTTATCCACTCCCTCATGGGCCCCTACGGCGACCTCCTCCCCACGGAAGTCCAGCTGTTGCTGGAGGACTGGGGGTGGGAGGTAGACGCGGCGCCCTCCCTCTCAAAGAACCAGCTAGACCGGCTTGTGGCCTATGCCTACGGCCCCATGACGTTTGAAAACGTGACAGACGCCATGTATATGCTGGCCGCTCAGTACTTCTACAGCCCGAAAAAAAGGCGGCCTAGCCTTCCCGACGTCGCCGCGAGGGTGCTCATAAGCAAGGTGCTACAGGCCAAGCCCTGGAAGGAGGCCGCGGAGGCCGTCGGCGTGAGGCGGGGCGACCTCATGCTCCTCCTCCGCGAAGTGGTTAAGGTCCTCCTCTTCTACTACTACGGCGGAGAATTCGAGGTGCCCCTCTTCGTCGTCGGGACGGTGCGCGGCAAAGACTAGTTTATCCAAGGAGAATTCGGGGAGAAGCCATGAAAATAGCCACATCGCCAGAAGGCGCCGTGTTCCACGGCCACTTCACACACGCCCCCATATTTAGGACAAAATAGACACTTCTACATAATTGTCACACGGCGAGCTGGCGTACTTCACAGTCTACGCGACCGTCCCCACAGACGAGGGGCTCTACAAGGAGAAGAGGAGGGTTCTGGAGCTCATGGCCATGCCCAACGTACCATATAGGGCGCCGGGCCATTCGGTGCCTAGGTCAAACCCTTGTCCTAAGCCGGCCCTCAAGGCGCAAGTGAAGGGGGTTCAGAGGACGTGGAAATAGACAAGTAGGGGGGAGTCTCCGCATGGAAAAAAGGTTTTCCGGGTTTTACCTTATCGCACGGGGTAGCGCCCTCAGCATGTATATGAGGAACACGGCTATGCCTGCCCCGGCCACTATGTCGCCTATCAACCTGAGCCAGACGTAGAGCTGTATATCGGGCCTTGCCCAAAACGCGGGCGTGCCGTCAGGCGCGAAGATCGCCTTTGAGGCCCAGTACCCCAGCTGTTGCGTGGTGATGAACTGGTTGGTCATGAGCAACATAAGCGAAATCAGTACTTGGAGGTAGAAGCCGACTGCCATCACGACGACGGCTATTCTCAGACGGCGGAGATGCGCCTCGCCGAAGGCACCCGCCAAGAAAAACGCCACCGTCCACATAAGCATGGTGGGGACGCCGTAGGCCAGCGGCATGGCTAGGTGGGCGTGGACCATGGTGCCCTGGGAGCCGTGAGTGTAGTAGTTCACCACGGGCATGTTTATGAGACCTGCGCCGAAGGCCACGACGCCTATGGCACCGCCGAAGGCGGCCACCATCACGAAGGTAAGGAGCGTCTTCTGGAGCTCCGTCTTGTACTCGCCCCGCCTCCACAGCACCACGGTGTATGCGATCAGGAAGCCGAGGGGTATGACCTCCAGCGTGGACATCACCGCGCCGACATACATCCAGAGGGTGGGCTGGCCTCCCCAGTAGTAGTGGTGCGCGGTCCCTATCATGCCCGTCACTATTTCAAGCGTTGCGTCGATGCCGGCGGCCGCCACGGCCATCTTCGGAGGCACCATGCCGGCTATGACGAGGAGGATCAAGAGGATGGGGATGACGATGGCGGGCCAGAAGCCCTCCACGAAGGCGTGGATGATGATCCAGCGGAAGTACTCGTCGATAGTGAAGTGCCACCACGGCGTCACCACGGGAAGGGCCCCCATGAAGGCCCCGAAGGCGGTGCTGGCAAGGGCGATGGCCAGGATCTTGACGAGGGGCTGTATGGGCTCGGGCGAGGTCTTGGAGGCCCTCCACACCGTTAGTGATAGATAGGACAAGAGGGCCGCAATCAGCAACAGCCAGAGGGTGCCTTGGCTTATGACGGGCCTCCCCTGCGACCCTACGATGAACCAGATGGGGTCAGGAAGGAGGCGGAGGTAGGAGGCCCACAGGCCTAGCAATATGCCGAGGGCGGTCACGGCGCCGGCGCCGAGTATGGCGAGGACCCTTGCCCTGCTGAGCTGGACGCCGAGGTAGGGCAACACAAAGAGGGCAAAGGAGACCCAGGAGACGGCGATCCAGAGAATGGCTAGGTTGTAGTGGAGACCGCGGGCCACGTTGAAGGGCAGTATGTTGTTTGTGCCGGAGATGCCGTAGAGCTCCGCCGGCTCTGTGTATTTATGCATCAGGTAGCCGCCGAGGAGCCCCTGCACAGAGAGACCCAGAACCGCCAGCACGAAGCCCAGCAGTGCAAGCCTTTGGGCGGGGCCAAGAGGCGGAAGCTGAAGCGTGACCCTCGGCTCCTTCCAGTAGTCGAGGAACTTCATGATGACGTACCCCGCAAGGGGCATGATGACCAGGAGCATCACGAAGAAGGTGGCCCACGTGGCCACCGTGACGTGGGTGTTGGGGCCCAATATGCCTGGCAGATATGGAAAGCCGTTTGTGTAGTTAGCCAATGCAATCATGACGCCCCATGTGAAGAAGGCTACGATCTTCCTGACCTCCTCCTGGTTCGTGATGAGGTTCGGCCTTAGGCCTATGGACTCCGACCTGGGGCCAAACAGCTCGCCGTAAAACTTTACCGCCTCGCCGAAGGCCTTCCCGAACTCGTCGCTGACCACCGCGACGCCCGAAGCCGGCGCAAAAACCGAAGAGGACCTCGCGGTGAGCTGGGGGGTCATGATCTGCTTAACGTCGGCGTCTGACAGGGAGAGACCTCTGAGCTCCTTGACCTTGTCTACGTAGAACTTCATGGTGTAGGCGGTGTAGTCTATGCCGAAGTAGCCGCCGAAGCCCAAGAAGGAGCCGTAGTCCAGCAACACGTATTTCTGAGCCAAGATCTTGCCCTCTATGACGTCTTGGGCCGTGAAGAGGAGCTGGCCGCTCTTAGTCACCACCTTCTCGGGTATGGGCGGCAGGTTGTAAAAAGTCCAGACAGCCATGGCGATGTATATGATATACACCAACACGGTTACGCCAGCCACCAGATAGGTCCACCCGTTTTTTCATGGCATAAAAACCCCTGCCGAGGGAAAAAACTTCCGGTTAACCGCATAAACCAACCTCACGTCTCCTTCCACTAATCGGCACCTGCCTCACGCAGTTGCAGCTCTCGGCCGCCACAGGACAATATGTGCAATTGAAAGGCTACCAAAAGACTTAGAGAGGCATCCCGAACCTTATGGCCGCCCCCAGCACCACGAAAGCTACGGAGATCGCGGTGACGGCGGCCACGTGAAGGAGGAGCAGGCCCCCCACGTCCTCACCCCTCTTGAGCCTAGGTATTAGGATAGCCGCGCGTGTAGGGCGATCAGAATTAGGATAACGAAGAGACCCATTTTTATATGCGCCGCCATAGGCCACTTCCCCCACCCGACGCATAGCATCGCCACGCCGGTGGCCGCCGCGAAAATAAGCGAGGGTAGCCCAATCTTTTCGTACCGACGCTCAAAGTCCAGAAGAGGGTTCGTCGTGCCGCGCTTGAGCTCGGCGCCGTACGCCATTAACAAGGTTATGTGACCCCCAACCCAAACAGTGGCGAACAATACATGTAGCGCCTGCAGTATCTGGTAGATATCCATAAACCACGTTTACGACTTCACCATTAATATTTTGAACGCCAACCCCACAGCTGAAATAAGCTACAAAAGACAGAGCAACTACGCCGGTAATAGCCCAAGTGGAAAATCCAGGGCAGACATCAAAGGGACGTCCCCAAGCAAGCCACAAGAGAAACCGTAGAGCAACATGGCCATACAACTAAACAACTAGCCTCATGAATACAAAAAATTTCAATCCACCAACCCAAGCAACTATTACACGCAACGTTTTTATACTTGACTGGAGGCGGTCTCGTGGCTGATGTTTCTAGTATTGCGTATGATGCGGTTAAGATGGCGGTGGAGCACGTCTTGAGCAAGATCAAGGAGGGTAAGAAGCTATCCACCGAAGATGTCCTCATCCTCTACCTCGGCACCATTGTAAGCGACTTAAAAGAAATAAGAGCCGACATAGCAAGACTAGACCACAGAATAGACGAGACAAACAAGAGGATAGACCAGACGAACCAGCGCATAGACGACGCGGTGAAGATCCTATCTACGCGTATAGATGAAGTTGCGAGGTCGCTTTCGGCGCGGATAGACGAAACAAACAAGCGAATAGATGAGATAAGCAGAAGCCTATCTGCGCGGATAGACGAGACAAACAAGAGGATTGACGAGACGAATAAACGGATTGATGACTTGGCTAGGAGGGTGGATGAGTTGGCCAAGAGGATTGACGCCGTCCAGACCACTCTCCTGGAGATCCAAAAGCTACTGCTGGAGCTCGTCAAGACACGGCAGTCGGCTCCTTAAATGGGGAATACGCGGATCTCTGACCGCCTATCTCCTATATTTTGGCAACTGTGCCTCTATCTAGTCTCTATGCGGGCCACCTCATTGTTGCATATGTATTTGTCTAGGAGGACGTATTCCGGCTCGCAGGGCAGGTTTAGCTCCGCGTCGCCTACTACCCGCCGGCCGGCGACCACGCCGTAGGTCGATAGGAAGAAGTCCGAGGCGGCGATTCTCCGGCCTTTCCACACAACGACGCCGGGGACGTAGTAGACGAGGCCATTGGCCGCGGAGAGGGGCTCGGCGCCTTCTGACCCCTCCACCGCGTAGGTGGCGAGATATATCCCGTCTAACGTAAAGGCCTTAAACACCGTGTATATCGACTCCTCGCCCGTCTCGACATCTCTCACCATTAAGATGCGGGGGTCCAGCATATCTACGTGGAAGCTTACGCCGCATGGCGCCGGTATGAGGCGGTACTCCCCGGGCGTCGCCACAACCACGAAGCCGTCTGTGCAGTAGAGAGACTTAACGTCTGCGAAGGGGTAGACAGGGGTGAAGTCCCACTTCCCCAGACACCTCACCTCGTGCACAGGCCGCCAGCTGTCCAGGTCTATTACTTTCGCCTCGTCGCCCAGGACCACAACGGCGTATCTAGGCGCCTCGTATACGCCGCCCACCAGGCCGTAGGGTATAAGCACGAGGTTGAACTCGCCAAACAGCGAGCCGTCGGGCTTGTAGAGGCGGCCGCCCCTCAGCACGGCGCTGCCGTAGTGAATGCCGTCGTCTGCCCAAGGCACCTCAGCCGCCAAGTCTAGCCCACGCGCCCTGCCTCTCTCAACTACGTAGAGCTCACCTCTTGAGTTCCCCACGTACAACATACCCCATCCCCACCGCCAGCACCAGGTAGTGGACAGATAGCTGCACCTGGGGACCCACCAGCAACGGGAAAAGGGAATACCTCGACTTGGAGGAAAGCGCCGTGAAGACGGCAAGCGGAAAGAACAGCGGCACGGTCAAGCCGAGGCCGAAGACGAGCACCATCCCCATGTAGTACGGAGACGCCGCAACGACAGCCAGCGCCACCGCGGCGGCCAGCACAGCCCACTTCCTAATCGTGAATCCCCCCAGCAGAGGCAACAACGCCCACGCCAGATCAAACAGCCAAGCGTAGAGCCCAGGCCCACCCAGCGCCGAATCCACTGCCCCCCTCGCGGCGTAGTAACCCCCAAACGCCAGGTTGAGCCTGTCCCGGAAGAAGAGCGAGAAAAACAACGGAAGGAGCCAGAGGAGTTTTATATAGATCCCCACGTAGGACGCCAGGTCCACAGCCGTCAAGATAAGGGCCGCCGCGGTAAGCGGCAGGGCCCGCCTGCCCCAGTGCCCCAGCAACAGGAAGGAGTAGACGTATAGAGCGAGCATAGATACAAACCCAACCCACTGGATCCCCACGAAGAGGGCGTGCGTGACCGGCGTCGCGGGGACGAAGATCCAGAACCTGTTGAGTATCCTGTTTAGAAAAAAATCAAGAACTAGAAAAAAGAGGTACATTTACCTTCTGCGAAGCGCGAGACCAGCCACCACAGCCAGCAACGCCACCAACACACCTATGACCACCCAGGCCCAGGCAGGCGTTGTCTCAACGACGTACGTCTGTGTGATCGTTGTAGCAGAGGTCTGCGTGGCGGTCACAGTGGTCGGCGCCGGTTGCGTCGGCTGAGGCGCCGCCATTATGCGCTTCTCAAGACGGAACTGCACCCATCCGCTGGTGGCCTTTAAGCCGCCCCTCTCGCCCTTGGAGCCGTCCCACGTGGCGAAGGCGGCGCTGAAGTCGTCGGCAAGCGAGCTCATCAGCGGATGCACCGAGCCCAGCGGTCTAAGCAACACCACGTACCACGCCCCGTCTTTGTACACTGCATATGCCTGCACTACCTGCGCCGAGTCTGGCAACAGCTCCACCGGCGAGGTCGGCGTTGCCTGGAGACCCAGGGCCTCTCTCTGCTGGGGGCTGAGGCCGTACCCGGCGCCGGCCACCAGATTCTCTACGCCTACCCCGGCCTTCCAGTAGATTATGTTCACGGGGTTGTCCACGGTGCCCATGCATATATACGGTAGCCGGGCCCTCGACACAGGGAACTGCACAGCCACCGCGTCTGGAAACACGTCGAGGCCGCCCGGCTTAGCTACGTCTTGCGTGGCGTCTTTCCACGTGAGTAGGAACGCTATGTGTGTGCCGTTGTACACAGCGGCCACAGACACCGCCCGGTTCTCGACAGCGGGGGCAAGCGGGTAGACGAGGGTCTGGCTGGTGAGGGGCACATCCACAGGCTTGGACCACAGAGGCGAGGCGGGATCCACAGGCAGGCTCCCGTTTATGAACTTCACCAACACGGCCGACTCCTGCGCTGTAACAACCATGACGCCCAACGCGGCGAGCACAACGGCGACGGCTAGTGCAATGCCCGGAAGCAGGAGCTCGGGCCTCCTCATGGCAACCCCGCTACACCTCTCTGTAGTTGCGGCTGGTTTGCGTACCTCTTCGGGTTGGTGGGTATGACGAATCTGTCCTCGTACCGCGCTATGGCGAACAACCTATACATCTCCTCGGCGTCTTGCTCCGTCAGACCCGCCTCAGCTAGGGCCTGCCTCGCCTTATCCGCCAAGCCTGGCTCCGCCACGTTTTTGCTACGCTCGTAGATGCGCACCGCTATCAGCTTCCTCAAGGCTTGTTCCACAAGCGCCGTGTCGCCGGCCGTGAACATAGACGCCAAGTACTTAATCGGTATCCTGAGCTCGGATACCCTTGGGAACACATCAGTTATCTTGGCGCCGTATGTCCGCTCGAAGGTGGTCACCACGGGGCTCAGCGGCGGCACGTAGAAGATCATGGGCAAGGTCCTGAACTCAGGATGTAGTGGGAACGCCACCTGCCACCTCTTCACCATCTTGTAGACGGGGGACCTCTGGGCCGCCGTGATCCAGTCGTCGGGTATCCCGGCGCTCCTCGCCGCAGATATGACGTCGGGGTCGAAGGGATCCAGCAACACCTCGTCGATGAACCTCCTCATGAGGCGCGTTGGGTCTGGCTCGGCGGCCACGTCGAGGACCTTGTCGGCATCGTAGAGCAACACGCCCATGTATCTAATCTTCCCGACGCACGTCAGCGAGCAGACGGTGGGTTGCCCAGCCTCTATCCTCGGGTAGCAGAGGATGCACTTCTCCGACTTGCCTGTCTTCCAGTTGTAGTATACCTTCTTGTAGGGGCAGGCCGCCACGCAGTATCTGTAGCCGCGGCATCTGCTTTGATCCACAAGCACTATGCCGTCCTCCTCCCTCTTATAGATGGCCTTCCTGGGGCAGGCCGCGAGGCATGAGGGGTTTAGGCAGTGATTGCAGATCCTCGGCAGATACATCATAAACACGTCCTTAAACTGCGCGTAGATCGACTTCTGCGCGGGGTCAAGGTTGGGGTCCTCAAACAGCAGGTCCGTCCCAGCCAAGTCGTCGTTCCAGTTGGGGCCGTAGGACACGTCCATGGGCCGGCCGTCTATCAGCGAGATGGGCCGGGCCACCGGCTGCTGGTCTGTCTGCTTCTCGGAGAACAGCACCTCGTAGTCGTATGTCCAGGGTTCGTAATAGTCGTCTAGGCCTGGCGGCTTGTAGTCCTTCTTTATCTCGATCCTCAGCTTCAGCTTCCCACCGTCGAGGGCCCACCCGCCGTTGTACTTATCCTGGTTCTCCCACTGCCTCGGGTAGCCTGGGCCTGGGCGAGTCTCCACGTTGTTCCACCACATGTACTCCGCGCCCGTCCTGTTGGTCCACACGTTCTTGCAGGTAACAGTACAGGTATGACAGCCGAGACATTTATCGAGATTCATAGCCATCGAGATCTGGGCGCGGACCTTCATAGCCTCACCGCACCAGCCGGCCTTATTACCGCTATCTCGTCTCTGTTTACCCCGGTGGGGCCGTAGTAGTTGAAGGACCAGCTCAGTTGCGCGTAGCCGCCCACCATATCTGTCGGTTTGAGGTGCGTGGTTGTCACGCTATTGTGTATGCCCGCCCTCTTGCCCGTGAGCGGACTTATGGGAACGTAGATGTGCCTCTCTTGGGCGTGATACATTATGACGGTTCCGCGGGGAATCCTCGGGCTCACAACGGCTCTCGCCACTACGACGCCGTTTGCGTTGTAGACCTCTATCCAGTCGTTGTCCTTGATGCCGAGCCACTTGGCATCTTCGTCGTTTATCCAGACCACCTGCCCGCCTCTAAACAGCGTCAGCATGATGAGGTTGTCCCAATACGTGCTGTGGATGTTCCACTTGCCGTGCGGCGTCAGATATCTCGCAACGAGGTATCTACTTCCGCCCTTTTCCACGCGGTACTTAGCCGGGTCGTACCAGAAGTCTTTTACATCCAAGCCCAGCAACACTTTATCCACGTCTGCATCAACCACCGGCCGCTTGTGTATTGGGAGGCTCTCCCCCAGCTCCCTGAACCACTCGTGGTCTATATAGAAGTGTTGCCTCCCGGTCAAGGTGCGCCAAGGCACAAGCCTCTCGGTGTTTACAGTAAACGGCGAGTAGGTACGTCCCGGCGCCTCTATGCCGTTCCACACAGGCGACGTGGTGACGCGTCTGGGTTGCGCCACGATGTCGTCGAAGGTGATCCGGAGCTCTCTAGCCGGGAGGTCGGCGAGCTTGAGCCCCGTCACCGGCTCTAGGTTCTTCCACGCCATGTAGGCCACCTCGCCGTTTGACTCCGGAGACACTGCCAGCATTGTCTCCGCCGCCTTCTTGTCCGTTTCTAGGCTGGGGCATCCCCCCACCGCTGTGCACATCCCCGTTACGTAGTCCGAGGTGGCCGGGGTCAGGCCGTTCCTCTCCTTGAGATATGCGTACTGCTCCACGGGCTTAAACGCGGGTATGCCTTTCGCAGATAGGCCGGCAGTCACCACCAAGGGGCCGTAGGTGACGTACATGTCGTACACGTCCCAGTACCTCCTGACGACGAGCGACACGGAGGCCATGGTCCTCCCCGGGATGGGGTCCACCTTGCCCTTCTTCCAGTCCTTGACCTCGCCGAGGGGCTGGGCAATCTCGGCGGCGCTGTCGTGCATAAGCGGTGTGAGCACCACGTCGTAGGCCACCTGCGGGAGGTACTTAGGCGCCAGCTCGGAGAACTTCTTAGCGATAGTCTTGAAGATATCCCAGTCGCTTTTCGCCTCCCAGGGCGGGTCAATCGCCGGGGTGAACGGGTGTATGAAGGTGTGCATGTCAGTCATGGAGAGGTCGTACTTCTCGTACCAAGTGGCCGCGGGAAGGATCACGTCGGCGTACATAGGTGATGTGGCCATCCTGAAGTCCAGCACCACGAGAAGGTCCAGCTTGCCCTCCGGCGCCGGGTTCCTTATGTTCACCTCATTCACAAGGCCCTCCTCCACGGCCCACTCACTATTCATTACGTTGTTGTCCGTGCCGAGGAGGTGCTTCAAGAAGTACTCGTGGCCCTTGGACGAGGAACCCAGCAGGTTCGCCCTCCACAGGAAGAGGATCCTCGGCCAGTTCTCAGGCGCGTCGGGGTCCTCAATCGCGAGCCTCACCTCGCCCTTCTTCAACATCTCGGCCACCCGCCTAGACACGTAGCTACCCCACTGGTTCTGCGGGACGTTCTGCTGCTTCGCCTCATCCACAAGCTTCGCGCCGAGATCCAGCGGGTTCACGTTGAGGCTTGGGTAGAAGGGCAACCAGCCCAGCCTCACCGCTATCACGTTCGCGTCCATCTCGTGGAGGTTGCCCCACTTCTTCGCCCACGGCGCGGCGTAGCCACGCGTCGTCACCGGGTCGTACCTCCACTGGTCCGTGTGGACGTACCAGTAGCTGGGGGAGTTCTGCTGACGCGGCGGCCTGACCCAGTCCAGGGCGAAGGCTATGGAGGACCAGCCTATCAGCGTTCTGATTTTCTCCTGCCCCACGTAGTGGGCCCAGCCGCCGCCGTTTTTGCCCTGCGTGCCGCCGAGGAGAACCAGCAACAAGACGGAGCGGTATATCAAGTCGGTATGGTACCAGTGGTTTATGCCCGACCCCACGAATATCATGGCGCGGCCGCCGCATGGCGTATTGTCGTCGCCGAAGAACGGCGGGTCACTGGGCCTGCCGAAGATGGGCTTTGAGTAGATGGCCGTGTCCATGAAGCCCCTGGCCATCTGCACCACCACGTCGCGGGAGACCCCGGTTATGGCCTCTTGCCAGGCCGGCGTAAACGGCTTCGGGTCGTTGTAGTCGGCGGGGTAGTCGCCGCCGAGGTCGCCCCTCCTCACGCCTAGATGAGCCGCCAGCAGGTCAAACACGGTGGTCACATACTTATCGCCGACTTTGACTGCCGGCACCTCCCTGACGAAGTCCTTCACTGCGAAGTCCATGGCCATGAACTTAACCGGCACCTTCTCGTATCTCCCCACCTCCATTACAGACAGCACGGGGTCTATGTCGGCCTCGCCGGCGGGCGTTATGCCCCTCAGCTGTAGGTTCCACTTACCGCTCCCATCCCACCTGAAGCCGATGGAGCCGTAGGGAGCCGCCAGGGTGCCGTCTTTCTGCATAACCACGGTCTTCCACTCTGGGTACTGCCCCACCTTGTCCTTAAGCTCCGGCACGTCGGACGCCCTCAGGAAGCGGCCCTGGAGGTAGGTGCCGTCGCCAGCTGGCTCCAGCACCACGAGGAAGGGCAGGTCCGAGTAGCGCCTTGCGTACTCCCTGAGGCACTTTACCTGCCTGTCGACGTAGTACTCCTTCAAGGCGACGTGGGCCGCGGCGAGGCCCAGCGCGGCGTCGGTGCCCGGCAACGCCGGCACCCACATGTCGGCGAACTTTACATGTTCGCTGTAGTCGGGGCTCACCACCACCACCTTGGCGCCTCTGTACCTCGCCTGAGCGTACATCTGGGCGTCCGGTGTCCGCGTCAGAGGGAGGTTAGTCCCCCACACGATCATATACTGCGCATGGAACCAATCGGCCGACTCCGGCACGTCTGTCTGCTCGCCCCACATCTGCGGACTGGCCGGAGGCAGGTCGGCGTACCAGTCGTAGAATGAGCCAATGACGCCGCCTATAAGCTCTATGAAGCGGGCCCCCGAGGCGTAGCTCACTGGCGACATGGCGGGGATGGGGGTGAAGCCGTAGATCCTGTCCGGGCCGTACTTCTTGATAGTGTATATCAGGGCGGCAACTATGAGCTCGGTAGCCTCGTCCCAGCTAACCCGCCTCCACCCGGCCTTGCCCCTGGCCTTTTGATAAGCCGCGCGGTTCTGCGGGTCCTCCACTATGCGCCTCCACGCCTCCACCGGGTCGCCGGTCTCCGCCTTATATTTCCTGTACATGTCGATGAGAACCCCCCTTACGTAGGGGTACTTAATCCTCAGCGGGCTGTAGATGTACCAGGAGAAGCTGGCCCCCCTGGGGCACCCCCTAGGTTCGTAGTTAGGTATGTCTGGCGCGATGTTGGGGTAGTCCGTGGCCTGTAGCTCCCATACAACGAGACCATCTTTAACGTAGACATTCCAGGAGCAGGATCCGGTGCAGTTAACACCGTGGGTGGATCTGGCCACTTTGTCGTACTGCCACCGCCTCCTGTAGAGCTCCTCCCAACTTCTGTCTGGGTACTGCAACCGGGTGTCCATGAACTGAGCAAGCGGCTTGAGGTACTCTAAGTTCTGCGCCAACGCCAACACGCCGGCAGAAACCCCCACGGCGGCGGTTGCGGCCAGCAACCTCCTACGTGTGGTGGTTAACATGAGTATCAGCAAGAGGTAGGTCTAAAGTTTTGAGATGTGGAAAAAACTAGGGATTTTGGTTTCTTTTTCCCGACGTGAGGTGTTTATAAAACAGCCACAGCGTAAAGAGGGCAAAAGATGCAAAGGACACGGCGAGACCCACGGCTAAAACGGGCAGTACCGCCTTCTTTAGCCCGCTTGACGCCGCGGCGAGGTCGACGGCGCCCTTTATAAACATCGGCGAGAGCTGGTACACGAAGGCGTCGGCGAGCGCCACAGTGCCGCCTACCGCCAGGTACCAGCCTGAGATGTACATAGCCCTGTTACAGAACTCCGTCAAGTAGAGGAGAAACATAGCAGAGGCGGCTACACAGGCGAGCATGTGCCAATGAGCCACGTTGTATGTGATCTCGTCTTCAAGAGGCCAGACGGCTCTAAGGGTTTTTATCTGCGGCGCCAACATGGGGCCAGTGGAGGTGACAAACACCACCTATGGGGACCAAGAACAGGCCCAGCTTCACGGGATCGCGCCAACCTCCGCCCTTCAGCATAGCGCCGAGCCTAAGCCAGAGAAAAAGCAGGGTGAGGTGGAGGGGCCCGATCCAGCCGAAGATTATCTGGTGGGCTATGGGCCTCCACACGGGCACCACCGCAGTTCCGAACAAGGTCACGACTACGCCTATGCTCTGAAACACAAGCGCCCACCTGTAAAGCCGCGGCCTCCACTCCCACATTCGCGACCACCTAATCCACCTGCCCTGTAAAGACTGCGTATTGCGTCAGTTGCTTGGCGCCGCCCCCCTGTGGATCACCCAAAGTTTGAAGACGGCGCCTTCGTCTTCAAGTTCCTCTGCACCAGAGCCCTTGCTAAAAGGCTTAAAATCAAGGAGGGACAGTGGCGCTCGTCCCACTTCACCCTCCAGCTTGTTTCGCTGAGGAGAGTTCTGCTCACGAGTAGACAAAAGAAGGCGTTTAGACTTTTTGCAACAGGGGGCTTGAGGGAGGTGGCTGAGTCGCTCGGCGTCTCGAAGCCCACTGCCTGTAGGCTTGTGAAGAGGGCTTTGCAGAAGCTAGCTTATCAGCTGGGTTAGCTTCCGCAACGTCTTTTTGAAGGTCTTATATACGGCGACTTTGGAGACTGCCGACTCCCGGGCTGCGGAGCTTATGTTGTGGCCGTTGGCCAAGGCCGCGAGGACCTCCCTCTGCCTCTTGGTGAGGGTCACGTCGGCCGGGCTCAGCGGCTCCGCCTTGATGACTTGGCTTACGTGTTCGCCCAGTAGCCTCCTGACGGCGTGGGTATCCGCCACGATGACCCGCAACCTGCCGTCTATTATCATGGGGGTGCCGAGGACATAGGAACGCGTCATGAGCTTGTAGAAGAGACACTCCTCGCACCGCGCCGCCGCTACGTGAATACCGCCCGGCCTCTTGACTATGTGGTATATCACCCCGTTTCCCACCCGGAAACCAAGGTGAGCAA